>ERZ651768.1363-NODE-1363-length-17919-cov-14.216400_pt1 | contig 17919 bp, 13 predicted proteins | sample MGYA00514754_ERZ651768 | MGnify/ENA metagenome assembly ERZ651768
CGTTGGATTATGACTACATTAATTTTAACCGGGTAACCGGTTAACCGGGTAAGTATTTTTTAAGAAAAAGTTATTTTTGTTCATCAGTTTTACAGGAACTGAGCGAGAGTCCGTTCTCAAAAAGTATATGTATGGGTGAGTTTTTGTAATTTGAACAAAGGGAAAGGATGAATGTCAAGACTGATAAACCTGAGATAACCTGGTATCTGCAGATGCTGAGTCCGGAAGAATTAAGACCAAAAGCTCTACTTCCGGAGACACAACTGGTGAGGCTTGAAATACCTCTGCCGGCGTTGAACCGCTTTTTTTACCTGGAAGTGGGTAAATTATGGCAATGGACAGATCGACTAAATTGGTCTGAAGAAGAATGGCGCAACTGGGTTGAACGTGAAAAGGTTCAAACCTGGATGTTGCATTTAAGAGGAACTCCAGCCGGATATTTTGAACTGGATGATCAGGATGGAGATGTAGAAATTGCTTATTTCGGCTTGCTACCCCAATTTTTGGGTAAAGGATTGGGCGGCGGATTTTTAACTGCTGCTGTTGAGAAAGCATGGGAAATGGGAGCTGCAAGGGTATGGGTACATACCTGCAGCCTTGATCATCCTAATGCTTTGAATAATTACCAGGCTCGAGGCTTTCAAATTTATCGTGAAAGCAGGGATTAATGATGGTAATGCGAAGTTACCAAATCATTTTGCGGTCGTTTTCCGCTAAATGAAAATGGAATAATATTCTTGCTCTTTGACAACTGAATCTGGTGAGAACACGCTAAGTGGAATTGTCCATTTTTCTGAACCACAAGACACAATGTTTTTTCAGGGACAGAGAAAAGTGCAGTCCTGAGATTCCTTCATAAATGTGCAGGACTATAACACAATTTTTATTCTCTATGCTCTTGAAATAATATCTGTAATGGTGATTTGAGAAATTATGGCGAATTGCTACGCAGTTTGTCCATATAAATATGGATATATTTATATATGACAGGTTTTGCGGGTTGGTTCAGCAATATATCAGCGGAGTGTAAGATGTTGTCCCAGCTGAAGAATAATTTGAGGTTGGGTATGATAATTTGAATTTTACATCCGTAAATGCTATGGATCAATCCGGAATGTTTTTGTGAACTGCTGCAAAAAAGGGACATACACAGTTGGGATAATTCTATAGTTTAACAGGCGGGTTTTTCGGCAGGTAGATCTTTATAATATTAACAAGGGGGATTATTCCCATAATTGTAATAATAATATTATTTATATGACGTATTGTGTCTACATGAATCTATAAATCAAGGAGTAGTACGTAAAATTTATGTAATAGGTTGAAAACGAGAGGAGTATTGTCATTCTTTGCAGTAATGCCAACAGGTTTGACATGATCTTCTCTATTTTAAGGAGGGGGAAATGCCTCTACATTTTAATCGTGAAGAATTTAGTAAGCGGCTGGATCGTTTAAAAGAATTGATGTCCAGCAAAAAACTGGACGGAATACTTTTGTTCAGGCAGGAAAGCATGTTTTATCTGACAGGATATGACACATTCGGCTACGTCTTTTTCCAGTGCCTTTATCTTGGAATTGATGGAAAGCTGATCCTGCTGACCCGTTCGCCTGATTTGAGACAGGCGCAGCAAACGTCCATTGTGGAAGATATCCGCATCTGGGTTGACGGTGAAACTGCAAATCCGGCCTTGGAACTTAAGGAAATTCTGCGTGAATCCGGATCTGAAGGCAAAAGTATTGGAGTTGAGTATGACTCTTATGGATTAACAGCCAAAAACGGGAAAATGCTGGATTCGGTGCTTGATGGCTTTTGCAATCTTACTGATGCCTCAGATCTGGTGAACCGGCTGAGGGTTGTAAAAAGCCAGAAAGAACTGGTTTATGTACGTAAGGCAGCAGAGCTTGCCGATGACGCTTTGGATGAAGCACATCGTCTGGTGAGAGACGGGTGCGATGAGGGAGAGCTTCTGGCTGCCATGCAGGGTGCGGTTTTTCGAGGAGGTGGTGATTATCCCGGTAACGAATTCATAATCGGTTCCGGAGAAAATGCCTTGCTTTGCCGCTACTATTCCGGAAGAAGAAAACTTAGTTCGGAAGACCAGATTACTTTGGAGTGGGCCGGAGCGTATCGGCATTATCACGCTGCAATGATGCGTACGATTCCTGTTGGAAGAGTGACGGACCAGCATCAGAGAATGTTTGAAGTCTGTCTTGAGTCCATGCAGGCTTGTCAAAAAGCCCTGCGCCCGGGTAATGCCATTGGGGAGGTCTTTGATGCATACGCCGGCACTTGTGATAGTTCAGGAATGCGTGACCACCGGCTTAACGCGACAGGCTATAGTCTGGGGACGACTTTTTCGCCAAACTGGATGGATTGGCCGATGTTTTACCACGGGAATCCAGTGATTGCGGAAAAGAACATGGTGTTTTTTCTTCACATGATTTTGATGGATAGTGATTCCGGGAATGCCATGTGTTTTGGACACACTGTCTTAGTGACAGATTCAGGATGTGAATGCCTTTCGCGCCACCCTTTTGAATTAGTGGTGCGGTAACCGATCCTCCTGGTCGCTTTCCGGTAAGATCAGGGATGAAGCTAAATGTCTTGCCGGAAAGTGCCTTGAAATGAGAAAAGGCAGTACAACGAAGGGGATTGATGAAAAAACTTTTTAATAATGGTGAACAGCATTCGGATTGATGAAAATTTACAGGAATTATTCTGTCAATTTGAATCATTTTGTAATTTATTAACTTAACAATAGGACAAAATCGCATGTTAGATAAATCACTACTATTGCGTCAGATGCGGAAGCATGCGCAAACTTTTTCTTTGGCAGTAAAGCCTATTAAGGAACCCGATGATGCCGATGTAAATCGAGCCCTGAGCTTAATTGAAATTGCTGAAAAGGATTCAAAGTTAGTTGCATTCCGAAAAATGTCCTTTAAGACTCCGTCCTTGCTGAAAGGAATGTTTCTGGAGGATAACCTGACTGGTTTGAGGTCTGAGATTGAAAAACGGCTGCCGGAGTCAATGTTTTTAAATCTTTATGATATCCAGAAAAAGCAGCCTGAGGAATTGGAAAAAATTAAACGTGCTGAGCAAAAACTGAAGAAGGTGCTTGATACCAAGAATTGTTAATAATTTAGAAAAAAACAGCTGTAGTTACTTGGGGTTTGAATTAATTGAATTGATGACTTAAGGAGATTGATTTGTATAACCCGATACTGAGTAACAAGGATTGCTAGTTAAAAATATTATAATAAAAATATTATTTTAATTAAAAATACCGGTGTATCAGCGCGATAACCCGGTTGAGTTTGACTCCCTGTTTTTTCCGGGGAGATCTGCATCGAAAAGGTTGTGGATTTTAAGGACTGAATACCCGAGATTTCTCAAATAGATGCAGGATTATTCTGAAACATCAATTTTTTTTAAATGAGGTGTTTCAAAATACTTCACGTGCAGTGCACGCTGGAGAGCCAAGGGAAGGGCTTTGCTTTCATAGTGAGAGCTGTTCTCTGTATACAGGTTCTGATTCAATTCTGGCCTGTTTAACCAAAGTGTTCTTCTGGAAGGGGATACATTTATTCCATGGAAGGTGCTAACTTTCCCACTTAATCAATTAAGGAGATAATATGGGACTGAGAATAAATAGTAATATTGAGTCCATGATTGCACATCGTAACCTGTTAAAAAACGATCGTGCACTTTCGAAGTCACTTGAAAGACTGGCTTCGGGGCAAAAAGTCAATCGGGCTTCTGATGATCCAGCTGCTTTGGTGATTTCTGAGCATATGCGTACTCAGGTAAGCGGTATGGAACAGGCAATTAAAAACAACGAAGTTGCTATTTCAATGGTACAAACTGCTGAAGCGTCCATGAACGAGATCTCGAGTCTTTTGATTGGCATTCGGCAGCGTGCTATTTCTGCGGCAAACGTCGGCGCCAGTGATCAGTCAATGGCTGATGCTAATCAGCAGGAAATTGAAAATGCACTCGCCTCACTTGATCGAATTGTTTCGACCACACAGTTTGGAAAGTACAAACTTCTTGACGGAAGGAATGATGTACGTGATGCAGATAATCCAAGAGGAGAAACCTTGAATGCAGATGGTACTCCGAAGGATGGCTTGCAATTCCATGTTGGACCGAATGCCGAACATCAGGTAGGTATTTCAATTCCTAACCTGTCAGCAACGAAACTTGGTGTACCAGTTGAGTTGGAAGAAGGTGAAGTTGATTCCATGGTGGTCATTCAAGGAGAAGAAGGTCCTGAGGAGATGGAATACACAGCGTGGTTTGATAGCAACGAAAGCGGATTTGCTTCGCTGCAGGACATTAACGTGGCTATTGATCCAGAGCAGGGCTCCATGGATGCCTTAAAAATCATTGATAAGGCTGTTACCCAGGTTGCTGTTGTTCGCGGAGAATTAGGTGCATTCCAGAGAAACACACTGGAATCCAATCTCTCGAGCCTGCGGGTTGCAGCAGAAAATATGACTGCTGCAGAGTCTACGCTTCGTGATAGCGATATGGCACAGGAGCTGGCTACATTTACTCGTAACCAGATTATGAGTCAGTCAGCAACTGCACAATTGGCCCAGGCCAATGCAATGCCTCAAAACGTATTGCGTTTGTTAAACACCTAGTTGAGTTCAGGGGCATTTTGCCCCAGAACTCCACTCTATTCCGGCTCCTTTATTGGAGTCCGGAATGGCTGTGTTTATTATTTTTTCAACAAACTTTTTTTAGAAATCATATTTAAAGATTTGTGGTTGAGTACAATTTTCAAATCGAGTCAATAAATTAAAAAACCTTAACTGATATAAAAGAGGACCTATGCCGTTGGAGATGAAAAATAATGCGACATCAATCAACGCGTTGAATAATCTGGAAAAAGCACAGAATGAACTTTCTGATTCTTTAAGACGCTTGTCCTCAGGACAAAAGATCAATATTGCTGCAGATGCTCCGGTAGGTCTGATAATATCTGAGGGCCTTCGTGCTCAGATTGCCAGTGTCCATCAAGCCATTCAAGATACCGAATTTTCACTGTCATTGGTGCAGACTGCTGAAGGGGCATTAGTTGAAGTTAATAATTTGCTTTTGGAAATGCGTCAGTTAGCTTTAACAGCTGCAAATGAAGGGGCTAACGATTTCGGTACAATGATGGCGATTCAGTATCAGATTCGCAATGCAATCGAGAGCATAGATCGTATTTCCAGGTTCACCAGTTTTGGCAGAAAAATACTGCTTGACGGGAGTCATGGTGTAACAGGAATGGGAGATAACGAAGAACTTATATTTCTTAGAGCATCCTCAAAAACACTTGCTTCTCCAGTCAGCGGGTACGATGTGGATATTGATGAACTGCCTCTAAGGGCTACACTGAGTGAAGACCTTGATGACGATGATGCATCCGGTTTATCAATTGTTTTGGAAGAAGAAGACGGTCCTGTTATCAGGGTAACTAATCCAGAAGGGGCGACGGCACTTGGATTTGCAAATCGACTGAAAGATGCTGTTTTAGGAGCTAACATTAATTTGGACATTCAATTTGATGCTGATGATGAAGAGCTTACAATTCAGCATCGTGAATATGGGGTCACCAAAGGATTTTGGATCACAAGTTCCAAAGATGGAGTACTAACAGACGACGAATTCGAACCAGAAATATTTCATGGGCGAGACATAAAGGGGACAATAGAAGATGAGCCTGCTGAGGGTGATGGTCTTGTACTGACAGGTAATTTTAATAATAAAAAAACAAGTGGTCTGAGTGTAGCCTATTTAGGTGATAGTACCGGCAATGCCGGAAGTGTGACTGTGGCACAAAATTCCTTGAAATTTCAGACAGGACCAACTGGAGACGAAAAGATCATGGTGGCGCTTAACAGCACCCATTCTACAGCCCTGGGACAAGGTGTAGACAATAGAAGCGGATTTAAAAATTTATCCGATATCAGTCTTACATCTGCTCAAGAGGCCATTGACGCAATTAGCCTTGTGGATCATGCTACTGATCAATTAACATTGTTGCGTGCACAACTCGGATCAGCACAAAAACACACTCTTGAAACAAATATTTCAGTGCTTCGAAATACTGCGGAAAGTCTGACTGCCGCAGATTCAAGTATTCGTGACACAGACTTAGCCAAGGAAATTGTCAATTTTACTAAAAGCCAAATTTTGACAGAAACTGCAGCGGCAGCTGTTGCACAGGCTAATCAGTCAGCTGTTCGAGTTTTAAGATTGTTGTTTCACCATCATGTACATGATCACTGGTCATTTTTTGCAGGCCACTGATTTTCTCAGAAAATGCGCCTTGACGATACAATTGCAGCAATAGCAACTCCCCTTCAGCCATCAGGACTTGGGGTAATCAGGGTAAGCGGAAAGCAGGCAGTTCCCCTGGTGGGACATTTGTTTAAAAGTGGTACTGAGAAACTTGAAAAGACGGAATCACATAAGCTTGTACAAGGCTGGATTCATGATGATGAAAAACTTATTGACAGGGTTTTGGTTGTCGTTATGCGTTCACCACGTTCTTACACCACTGAGGACGTGGTTGAAATACAGTGTCATGGTAGCCCCTTTATTATGCGTAGAATCCTGGATTTGGTGCTGCGCCAGGGGGCAAGATTAGCTGAGACGGGAGAGTTTACTCAAAGAGCGTTTCTTCATGGCCGCATAGACCTGACTCAGGCTGAAGCAGTTTTAGATTTGGTTCATGCCAGTTCTGAACTTGGATCAGCACTGGCTGTTCAACAGCTGCAGGGAAAACTATATCATGCAATTGAAGAGGTCAAAAAGCAGGTGGTGGCTACTGCATCGCTTGTTGAGGCAAGCATTGAGTTTCCCGAAGAAGATGTTGAGTTTGTTCACCGTGATGAATGTCTTCGACAAATTGAACAAGCATGCGCAGATTTAGAAAAACTGCTTTTTCATGCTGACCAGGGACTCAGAGTGCGAGAAGGCTTTAGTGTTGCTCTGATCGGGAGGCCGAACGTAGGGAAATCTTCGCTGCTTAACAGATTGCTGCGGGATCAAAGAGCTATTGTTACTACCGTTCCGGGCACCACACGAGATTATATAGAGGAGTCGATACAAATAAAGGGTATTGCTTTTCGCCTGACTGACACTGCAGGAATCAGAAACACAAAAGACCTGATTGAATCAGAAGGCATTCGCCAGACACGAAATGTGCTGAGCAGGTCTGACCTGGTATTGCTGATTTTGGATGCTGGAGAAAAACTGAATGACGAAGATCTAAGATTGATCCGCGATATTGAAAAGAATAAGACTATTAATGTAATTAATAAAATTGATCTCCTGTCTGGAAGGGAACCTGACTGGCTAAAAGAAATCTCCGGAATGGAATCTGTTTTAGTTTCAGCAAAAACAGGAGAAGGATGCGATGAACTAGAATCAAGATTGTATGACAAGGCAACCCTGGGCGGTTTACCACATAAAGATGAAATATGGATCACGAACCGCAGACAGCAGCAGGCCGCAGAGCGAGCCCTGAAATCCTTGTTACTGGCAGGGCAAGGTTTGGAACAGTCAAAAGGAGAAGAGTTCATTGCAGTTGATTTGAGATCCTGTTTAAATGCACTTGGGGATGTAGTTGGACAGACAACCCCTGATGATTTGCTGGGTCAGATTTTTTCTGAGTTTTGTATAGGAAAATAAAAGGATGACTGAAAGTGGTTTGAAGCTCCTGCTTGAAAAACAGCAATCACTGTTGAAGGAACTTCTGGACTTTTCACAGCGTCAGTTTGCAGAAACAGATCCTGTAGGTCTGGACAGCCTTCTGTCACAAAAAGACAAATGCTTTGAAGAACTGCAGAAGGTAGACTCGCTGCTTGAAAAATGGCATCAACAATACAATCGTCCTTTTCAGGCTGAAGAACAAAAACTTGACCAGCTTATACAGGATTTACTGGAAAAAATTCTGCTTTCAGAAAAGGAATTTGAAAAAATAGTTGGTCGTGAAAAAAACGCTGTTTCATTACAGATAACCCAGTTAGGTCGTCAGATGCAATACCGGAAAGAGCCGGGGCATCACCGGCCGCAAATAAAAAACATGAAGACATGAAGAGCACATGACAATGCAATTTTCTGCCTACCAAATTGAATCTATGCTGGATGATTATCAGCAGGAAAATTTTCCATCAGACAGATCTGCAAGCGAAACTCTGAGTCTTTCAGAAGAAGCGATCAATGAAGCGCGTCAGCACTTCACTCCATCTGCAGACCGGGCTTCAGTCTGGAAATCTCCAAAAGAAATTATTGAATTGATTGAAGATAAGACTGCTTATGATCCCGTAGTGGATTTTGTTCAGCAGAGCCGGGCCGGACGATTTGTAGACCCGGTTTATGTCCCGGAGAATTCACCGCCGGCATTTTCTCTGGTAACCAATTACTCACAGCATGACCGAAAAAGGTCAGAAGAAGAGCAGGAAGCTCAGGAAAGTAATACTGCCGAAAAAGATCTTTCTCATTCCGGACTGGGAAGTGGAACAGACCAAGTTCAGGATAAGGTTTCTGTAAATGAAGCTGAAACTGAAAAAGATATATCTCAATCAGATCAAATTAATATATCAAGTACTGAAAAGGTTACAGATGCAAATAGTGCAAAGAAAAGTGAAACGGATATTGCTAAAGCGGCGGATGAAGAAAGCATTTCTGAAAAATCTGGACAGGATGCAAAAAATTTAAGTAAATCCAGGCAAAAAAGACCAACAGATTCTGCGGCGAAGTTGTTTGAGAACATAGAGGATGATGACCTGGATGAAGAATTTGAATTTGATGAAAAAGGACTGCGCGGTGAGGATGATGGAGACAATGATGTTGTATTTGGGGATGGTCAAATTGATTCAAAGTCTATAAGCAGGTTCGTGAAAAGTTTCCCGGACAGTGCAATTAAATTCATTTTCAGAAAAAATTTAGACGGACGAAATTTACCTGCTGAATATGAGGATATCTACATTAACTGGGAAAAACGCGGGTTGTCACGTGGACGCTTGAAAAAGTATTTGTTCAAACTGATGAAATGGGATAATTTCCCGGATATCCCTGTTCTGGAAGTGGTGCAAAGAATCAAGGACCGTCAATATGATCTTAAAGATAAAAAGTAATGAAAGCAAAAAAGTTCAGGTCAAACGTGGCGGCGGTGATAATTCATCCAACAGAAAATAAAGTGCTGATGTTCCGGAGACTTGCCGAAAAAGACAAAAATTCCGGATTTTTGACAGGTGGCGGTCAGCTTAAATGGAATTGGCAGTTTCCCCAGGGCGGTGTGAATGACGGGGAATCTGAAGAAGAAGCTCTTTTTCGTGAACTTAAAGAGGAAATTGGAACAGGAGATGTTAAAATAATTCGAGTTGGAGATAAAAGGATACGCTACCATTATCCCCTTAAAGTAAAGCGTGTACTGGACCAGCAGCCCCAATGGAGACCTTTTCGCGGTCAGCAGCAGCGCTGGTTTCTGCTGCATCTGAATTGTCAAACTGACAAGATATCTTTTAACCACCATCCAATCGAGTTTGATGCTTTTCAATGGATTTCTCCACGCAAAGGCTTAAGCAGGGTTGTTCCTTTCAAGCGTAAAGCATACCGCAAAGGATTGCGCATGCTGGGTGTTTTGTAATTTGCTGGTATATCAGCTGAAAAGCAGATTCTGAAAATTCCCCTAAATTATAATTAAAAACTGTCCAGTATTAAGGTAATTTTGCTATACTGGAATAATTAGAGTGCAGCTTGAATAAAATGTATGGAAAATACACTCAAACCTCAAAAAAGTCTTAAAAAGGTAGCCCGATGCTGATGATAATTTCTCCGGCAAAAACGCTGGATTTTGAGACCCCTGTAACAACTGAAAGCTACAGTGTTCCTGATTATCTGGAAAAATCTGCTGAACTGGTTGACATCATGAAGAAAAAATCTTTGCGAGATTTAGTTAACATGATGCAGGTCAGTCAAAAAATTGCTGAATTAAATGTTGAGAGATTTAACAGCTGGAAGCTGCCATTCAGTCCGGGTAATGCCAGGCAGGCATTATTGGCATTTAAAGGTGATGTATATACAGGCCTTGACACGGCCACTCTTTCTGAAGAAAATTTTGATTATGCGCAGTCTCATTTGCGCATTCTTTCGGGTCTGTATGGTTTGTTAAGACCTCTTGACCTGATACAGCCCTACAGACTGGAGATGGGTCTTAAACTGAATTCAAAAAAAACAAAGACACTTTATCAATTTTGGGGAGAGAAAATTACTGATGGACTTAATTCTCATTTAGAAGAGCACGAAAAACCAGTTTTGGTCAACCTTGCTTCAAATGAATATTTTAAATCAGTATACAGGAATAACCTCAAATGCCGATTGATTACGCCGGAATTCAGAGACCTGAAAAACGGCAAATACAAGATAATACAATTTTTTGCCAAAAAAGCCCGCGGCCTCATGGTTCGTTATGCCATTGATCACTCAATCAGGAAACCTGAAGACTTAAAAAACTTTGATTATGATGGCTATGCTTTTAACTCAGAACTGAGTCATTCAGACAACTGGATTTTCAGCAGAAACTGACTCTGTTGCCTGTCCTTTATTTAAACTGCCTTATCTTCCTGTAATCCTGCCATTCAATTTTCTTAAATCCTGAAGACAATTATCACTAATCAATCTCTCCATCTGTAATCTCCCTTCATCGGAAAATTGTTGAAGATTGATCGTAAATCTTCAATTTACAGAATCTACGCAATTACCATTAGTTCAGTCAAGTTTGGGTAAAATTTTGCTTGTATAATTTAACATATCATTATATTGATATATAGTGATATAATAGCTTCAAATGACTTTAACATATAATTACAGGAACTTATGTCAAATATTGCCCAAGCATTAAGACTTCTGGGTGACGAAACACGGCTCAGGATATTAATATTGATCTCACAGACACCTTTGAATGTCAGCGAACTCACAGCAATCATAGGAATGGCTCAATCCGGGATTTCCAGGCATTTGAGTCACCTGAAAAAAATGAAGCTGATACAGGAGCACAAAGAAGGGATATGGACTTACTATCAGCTTGCACAGAAGGAATCTCTTGACAGCGAGCTTCACCTTCTCTGGGGCTTTTTGCGCGATCAGTTGTCATCCATGAAGGATCCTAACAATGATCGTGTGAGGCTGCATGAAATATTGCGTCAACGGGAAGGTACCCCTGGAGGTTTAAATGAACGACTGCTTGAACCGGGACAATCCTGGTATGCCTGGTCTTGCCTGCTTGGAGTCCTGCTGGGTCAAAACGGAGAAAGAAAATCAGGATTTGATTCAGGCACCTCCGAACTTGAAATTATTGATCTCGGCTGTGGTGACGGAACGCTGACTGTGGAAATGGCAAAATTTGCCAAGCATGTAACGGGTGTGGATATTAATCCGGATATTCTGGCTATGGCTCGGCAGCGTACGGACAGGCTTGGCATGCAGAATGTAAGTTTTCTGGTTGAAGATGCAAGCAATATATCTTTGTCTTCTGAATCGCTGGATGTTGTTTTCTTTTCACAGTCTCTTCATCACCTTGAAAATCCACAGAAAGGATTACATGAAGCAGCACGTATTCTTCGGCCTGGGGGACTGGTTTTAGTGATGGAACTTGCCTCACACCAAGAAGACTGGGTGCTGGAAAAACTTGGGCACAAGTGGCTTGGGTTTGAAAAAGAATTTTTGATCGACTGCATGCAGAATGCCGGGTTGAAAAATTTATTTTCTGAAGTCCTGCCACACCGCAGGGAAGAATTATTTCAGATAATTCTCTCAGCGGGATGTAAATCATAGTCATGCAGGGCAGGAACAAAATTAATTCTAATATTATCCGGGACCTGATCCGGAATTAAGAAATATAACTGAATGAAGGTTTAGAAAATCAAAGCAAATGCATTACACCAAACCCAGTGCTTCCAGACTGCTTCAATTGATGGAGCAGCAAATTGTAATACTCGATGGAGCAATGGGTACAATGATTCAGCAGCATAATCTTACTGAGGAAGAATTCCGCGGCAAAGGTTATCTGGAAAAAACTCCGGAGTATCTTCCTGATTCTCCTCTTCAAGGCAATAACGATCTGCTGTGCATTACACGCCCTGATGTAATTGAGGATATTCACCTGGGATTCCTGAAAGCAGGTGCAAATATTCTTGAGACAAATACCTTCAATGCCAACCGGATTTCCCAGGCAGACTACAGCCTGCAAAACAAAGTACCGGAAATTAATCTGGCTGCGGTACAAGTTGCCCGAAAAGCTGCGGACTGTTATCGTCAACAAATTAAGCTTGAAGGACTTCCTTCAGATCAACCAATTTTTATTGCCGGATCAATCGGTCCTACTAACCGGACATGTTCGATGTCTCCGGATGTTAATGATCCGGCATATCGTGCAGTGACATTTGATGATGTTGCACAGGCATATCGGGAGCAGGCCATAGCACTTATAGAAGGCGGAGTAGATCTGCTGCTGTTGGAAACAAGCTTTGACACACTTAATATGAAAGCAGGTATATACGCATTGGAAAGTTATTTTGAAGAGACAAGGACGCGACTTCCAGTATTTCTATCCGTAACCATCACCGATGCTTCCGGACGCACACTTTCCGGACAGACTTTGGCCGCTTTCTACAATTCAATACATCATGCCAAGCCCCTTTTTTTGGGAATCAACTGTGCACTTGGAGCCAAAGAGATGCGTCCTTTTATCGAGGAATTGGCACATATTTCTGAGTTCCCAATCGGCATTTTCCCTAACGCGGGAATGCCTAACGCGATGGGAGAGTATGAACAGACTCCGGAGGAATTTGCGGAAATCATGGAAGAATTCGCATCTCAGGGCTGGGTAAACCTTATGGGGGGCTGCTGTGGGACGACTCCAGAACATATTCGTGCATTAATCAGACAAATCAAGGATAAATCTCCTCGCGAAATTCCCAGGCTGAATGGTTCCGACGATCAGGAAATTACGGAATCAAAAAATGAAACTACAGGTGTACCGTTCTTTTCCGGATTGGAACCACTGAACATAATGCCTGATACAGGGTTTTTGATTATTGGTGAGCGTACCAATGTCACAGGGTCTCCAAAATTCCGGAAACTGATCATGAATGGAGATTTTGATTCCGGACTTGCTGTCGCCCGCCAGCAGGTTGAATCCGGAGCAAATCTGATTGACATTAACTTTGATGAAGGAATGCTTGATGGAGAAAACTCGATGACTGATTTCCTCAACCTGATTGCTGCAGAACCGGACATCGCGCGCGTCCCGGTCATGATCGACAGCTCCAAATGGTCAGTGATTGAGGCAGGTCTGAAGTGTATTCAAGGAAAAGGTGTTGTCAATTCAATCAGTCTGAAGGAAGGCGAAGAAAATTTTTTATGGCAGGCACGGGAAATACGTAAGTATGGGGCGGCGGCAGTTGTGATGGCTTTTGATGAAAACGGACAGGCAACGACTTTGGATCATAAAGTGGAGGTATGCAAGCGTGCCTACAAACTGCTGACCGAAACAGTCGGATATGCTCCACATGACATTATTTTTGATCCCAATATTTTGACAGTGGCTACCGGAATGGAAGAGCACAATGATTACGCAGTAGCCTTTATAGAAGCAGTACGCCAGATTAAAGAACACTGTCCGGGATCTCTGGTCAGCGGAGGAGTAAGCAACATATCCTTTTCCTTCCGAGGCAACAATCCCGTGCGTGAAGCAATGCACACAGCTTTTTTGTACCACGCAATTCATGCCGGACTGGATATGGCAATCGTGAATGCAGGGATGCTGGATGTTTATGATGAAGTTCCTGCAGATTTGCTGGAACTTGTTGAGGATGTCTTACTCAATCGGAGTAATGACGCAACAGAGCGGCTGATTGATTTTGCAGAAAATTATAAAACTGAAGGATCTAAAAAAACTCAAAAAGACACAAAATGGCGTGAAGGAACTCCTGAGGAACGGATCAAACATGCTTTGGTAGGAGGAATTACCGAGTATATTTTAGAGGACACTGAAGAAGTCCGCACACAATTTGATACAGCTTTGGAAGTGATTGAAGGCCCATTAATGGCAGGCATGAAGGTGGTTGGAGATCTTTTCGGTGAGGGCAAAATGTTTTTGCCGCAGGTCGTGAAAAGCGCACGTGTCATGAAACAGGCAGTGGCATACCTTGAGCCGTTTATGGAAGAAGAAAAAAAGCAGACTGACAGGGCCAGCAGGCTTCCAAAGATTGTGATGGCAACCGTCAAGGGTGATGTTCATGATATCGGGAAAAACATTGTGGGTGTGGTTATAGGCTGCAACAACATTGAAGTCATTGATCTGGGCGTGATGGTTCCTTGTGAAAAAATTCTGGAAACCGCCAATGAGCAGCAGGCGGACGTAGTAGGGCTCTCAGGCTTGATTACACCTTCCCTGGATGAAATGGTGCATGTTGCCGGGGAGATGAAACGCGAAGGCTTTTCTTTACCTTTGCTGATCGGAGGTGCCACTACCAGTGCCGCGCACACAGCAGTGAAAATAGCTCCGCAGTATGATCATGCTGTGGCTTATGTTCCTGATGCCTCCAGAGTGGCGGGAGTAATTTCCAGGTTGCTGAATCCCAAAACAAAAAAGGAGGCAGAACTTGACCTGCTCAATGAACATCTGCGTCGAAGACAGGCTTATGAGGAGCGAACAAGAGAACGCAAATTACTGCCTCTGGAAAAAGCCCGTAATAACAGAACTCCTATAGACTGGGAAAGCAGCATCATTGATAAACCCGGATTCCTTGGACTGAGAGATTACTCAGTTGCGGTTGAAACGCTGGTTGAATACATTGACTGGACGCCTTTCTTTTATACATGGGAACTGAAGGGGCGTTTCCCAAAAATTCTTAAAGATCCTGAGCTGGGAAAGGAAGCAAGCAAACTTTATCAGGACGCGCAAAATCTTTTGAATGAAATTATTGAAAATAATTATTTCCAGCCGAAAGCTGTTGTGGGATTTTTCCCGGCGAATAGTAGAGAGGACGACATTTTGATTTACACAGATGAGTCACGCAGGAAAATTCAAACTGTTTTCCATACCTTGCGTCAGCAGGCTGTGAAAGATCATGGGAAGCCTAACCAGGCCCTGTCCGACTTTATTGCGCCGGAAGATTCCGGACGTGCTGATTATCTTGGAGGATTCGCTGTGACAACAGGGACTGAAGTGGAGAAACTGGCAGACAGTTTTGAAGAAAAACTTGATGACTACAACTCTATTCTGGTTAAAGCTGTAGGCGACCGTCTTGCTGAAGCTCTTGCTGAATACATGCACAGACAGGTGAGGTGTGAATGGGGCTATGGAAATGAGGAAGATCTGAGCATCGAGGATATGGTTCGGGAAAAATACAGGGGAATTCGCCCTGCCCCGGGATATCCAGCTCAGCCCGATCACACAGAAAAACCCCTGCTTTTCAAATTGCTGGATTCAGAAAGACGTGTCGGCATTAAACTCACGGAAAGTTTTGCCATGTCGCCGGCAAGCTCTGTTTCCGGAATGTATTACGCTCATCCTGAATCACGCTATTTTGCAGTGGGCAAGATTGACAGGGACCAGGTTGCAGACTATGCGGAGCGCAAAAAAATATCAGTTGCAGAAGTTGAACGCTGGCTTGCCCCGATTTTAGGATACATTTAACGCTGAGTAGTGCATTGAATTTTAAACCATGTGCCTGAACTGCTGCTTCACTGTTTAATTATCATCGCTCATAACTACCCCCTTTCAGTGCTTTAGATGAAGCTGATAGATCTTTACAATAAAAAGGATTTTGTATTTTCCATAGAAATTTTCCCACCCAAAACAGACAAGGGAGTGGAAAAACTGAAAAGTACACTTAAGGGCTTCAGACAGTTTGCTCCAGATTATATGTCTGTGACTTACGGTGCAGGCGGGACAAGCCGTGAAAATACTCACGAAATGGCAGTGCATATCAATCATGAACTTGGCATACCCGCAATGGCTCACCTGACCTGTGTTTCTCATACTGCAGATGAAATTGATAAAGTTTTAACTAGTCTGAAAAACAGGAATATAGAAAATGTGATGGCCCTGCGCGGTGATCCTCCGGTCGGCACTGACCGCTTTGTTCGACCTGAAGGAGGGTATCAATATGCCTCTGAATTAATTTCCGCAATACGGAAACACAGCAGTTTCGCCATCGGAGCAGCAGGTTATCCGGAAGGCCATGTGGAAAATCCGGACAAGGAAGAAGACCGCATACATTTGCACGAAAAAATTGCCTGCGGGGCACAATTCATCATTTCTCAATTTTTCCTGGATAACATTCATTTCCTGCGCTGGAGAGACTTGCTGCGCCATGAAGGTGTCGCATTGCCTTTGATTGCAGGTATCCTTCCTCCCACAAACTGGCACTCCCTGCAAAGCATGTCAGCAATGTGTGGTGTCAGCATACCGAAACAATTGGCTCAAGATCTTATCAAGCAAGAGGATGATCCGGAAGTATGCCGGGAAATCGGTTTTGATCATGTTGAACGTCAGCTTGAAGAACTTCTCAGTGAAGGTGTGGAAGGCGTTCATCTGTATGCGCTTAACCGTCTTGAGACAGTAGAACGATTGGGCCCACAGCTCCAGAAGGCATCAGGGGAATCCCTGAATGCAGTCACTGTATGATTTTTACCTTCCTTTTTGATTGCAATTTTCTCCTTTCCGGCTGAAACTGAAGAATTTAGTCCTTTTATTATTCCAAAACATTTTGAACCTTAGAAATAGTAATCATGCAGGAGTACGTTCCAAAGGAAATTGAATCAAAGTGGCAAAAATACTGGGAAGAGCATAATTTGCTGGATTTTGATTTTGATTCAGAAAATCCAAAATATTACATGCTGACCATGCTGCCCTACCCTTCGGGAGATCTGCATATTGGCCACTGGTATGCCATGGCACCTTCTGACTGTTATGCCCGTTTTATGAAAATGAAAGGATACGAAGTTTTTTTCCCAATAGGCTTCGATGCTTTTGGACTTCCTGCTGAAAATGCAGCCATCAAAAACAATATTCATCCAAAATCATGGACGTATGCCAACATCAAGCGCATGCAAAAGCAGCTTCGTTCAATGGGAAACATGTTTGCCTGGAAAAACGAGGTTGTCTCATGTGATCCGGAATATTACAAATGGAGCCAGTGGTTTTTCCTCAGGATGCTGGAGGAAGATCTGGCTTACAGGGAGTATGCACCTGTTGATTACTGCAACCATTGCCAGACTACTCTGGCGCGGGAACAGGTCTGGGGTGAGGACAGGGTATGCGAACGCTGCGGGAATCCGGTTGTAAAAAAAGATTTAAATCAATGGAAACTGCGCATCACCAACTACGCGGATGAACTGCTTGATTTTGAGGGACTGGACTGGCCGGAACGTGTGCGTTCCATGCAGGAAAACTGGATAGGACGCAGCGAGGGAGTTGAGTTTGCCCTGAAAATAGACGGTTCAGAAGACCTGAGCTTCAGGGTTTTCACCACAAGACCGGACACTGTTTTCGGCATGACCTTCTGCGTGCTGGCTCCGGAACATGTATTAGTGGATCAAATCACAACCGCTGAACAGAAAGAGGCTGTTGAAGCATATATAGCCGCTGCGCAGCGCAAAGACGAAATTGAACGTACAGCAGAGGGGCAGGAAAAAGACGGTGTGTTCACTGGAGCATATGCGGTTAATCCCATGAACGGGGAGTTGGTACCAGTCTGGATTGCGGATTACGTGCTGGCTTCGTATGGCACGGGAGCAATAATGGGCGTTCCCGGACATGATGAGCGGGATTTTAATTTTGCACGAAAATATGGACTGGCCACGCCGGTTGTGATTGTTTCAAAAGAGGAGCTTGATTCTATCCC
>ERZ651768.1365-NODE-1365-length-17888-cov-6.105104_pt1 | contig 17888 bp, 19 predicted proteins | sample MGYA00514754_ERZ651768 | MGnify/ENA metagenome assembly ERZ651768
AACCCAGTTGTTGCCATCTTCGACTTATCAAGTACGAAGAGAGCTTAGGTCTCTTATATATTCATCGTTGATGCCTGAGTAGTCATTGGCCTTGTAAATTGTGTTTAAAAAATTTACTTTGTGGTTTAAAGACCTTGCCATTTGGTTTAAAGATTTTTTATCCTGGTTAAATTATTGGGCGATAGAGAGCCCCAACGATTCGAAAAAGAAAGCTCCTAAAAGACCCAAAATGCCCCCGAGTCCGCTGAGTATTAATCAACTTAGATTTGTTCAAGAAGAAATAGCCGAGTTGGATGAAGTTAAACAGCAGATAGAAACCGAAAGTCAACCGAAAGCTGACCGTAAAGATTTCACTAAGAATATTGGTTATGCGCTCTCATTGGGTTTAAAAGAGAAAGAAATTTTCTTTTTTGCACTCATGCAGTGGCTGTGTATCGGATTGGCTTATCTGCTCTGGGTTCAAATGTTGGGCTGGATTCCAGACGAGGTTTGGGAGGCAGCTGCTGAAGATGAAAGTGGAGCTGTTGGTTTTATACCCGGAATCATTTTAATCCTTTGGAGTTTTATGTGTGTTGGTGTGGTGTCATTTCCTATAGGTATTTTGAGTAGTTGCATGGGCGTTGCCCATTTTTTGACGAAACAGGGAAGACCATCTACTGTCGCGGCTTGTTTGAAAATTAGCCTCCCAAATTCTTGGTCCCTTTGGTTGTACCATTGGGCTGACGGATGGATAACGGTTAAACAAATCTTGGAAAGACTGCCCAAAGACAATGATGAAGGAGTATTCTTCAAGATTCGCAGATGGCGCAGATTAGTTAAAACTGAGGCACTTTACTATGCTTGGAAGGTCGGCAGTGCCGGAGTCCTTCCGAGCATAATCACTGGAAACAACTTGATTAAATCCGGTCAGGAATCAATCTATTTCGTTAAAGATAATTTCAAGGAGATAGGTAAGTTAAGATTAGCGTATTCTTCGATATGCTGGATTGTGGGTATCGGGGCTTATGTAGGAACCTTTCTCATTTTGACCTTTTTAGATGAATTCGATGTCTTTAAAGCCTATTTGTTAGCTTGTATTCCCATTGTGGCATCTTTGCTTATTGTGATTCTTATTTTGAGACCTATATACGTGATTACTATTTGTAATCTTTATTCCGATTACCTCATCAGCAAAGGAAGGACAGCTGACCTTCCTGAAAATCCATCTGCATCGGTTTCTGCACTGGTCTTCTTCGCTGGACTTTGCCTAGCTATTTTTGTGGTTTATTATTTCAGGGTTCAACTTGGACTTATGGATTTGCTTTCCACAGTCTAATAGAGTTATGAAATATCTTCATACCATGTTACGAATCAGCAATGTTGAAGCTTCTCTTAAATTTTATTGCGACCATCTTGGTTTAAAAGAAATAAGAAGAATTGATAATAAGGCGGGTAGATTTACATTAATTTTTCTTTCAGCTCCAGATGATGAGTCGGCCCAAGTAGAACTTACTTATAATTGGGATGGAGATAATCTGGATTCAAACGCAAGGAATTTTGGCCACTTGGCCTATAACGTGAAAGATATCTATGAAACATGTTCACGTTTGAAAAAGGCTGGGGTGGTAATTAATAGACCACCTAGAGACGGCTATATGGCATTTGTAAGATCTCCTGACAATATATCTATCGAACTCCTCCAAATAGGAAAACCTTTAGAACCTAAAGAACCTTGGGTTTCAATGGAGAACACAGGAGAGTGGTAGAGAATTAGAATTAAATGATTAAACCTCTAAGCCTTAGCGTAGTCGACGCTTAACCAGCGTTCAGGTTTTACTCGAACTATTACACCGCCTCCGGTTTCACTATTTTCGGCATATTGCTTACCAGCCTCGGGTCCCAGATAACGCACTGCCATGGCCAGTAAGTCGTCTTTGTTTGCTTCGTCTATGGAGGTAATGGGCCCTTCGACACTGACGTACTTATACGGTGGATCCTCTGATTGCGCTACTAGACTCAAATGAACTCCCACTTCAAGTAATTTTCCTTTGCGTGAATCAGGTCCAGTGATGAACCAGAGCTCACCACCTGGATTATAGTCATACCATATGGGAACAGTTAGGGGTCCACGAGAGTCATCACTAAGTGATAAAACACCCACATGAAGATCAGCCAAAAAATCTTGTCTTTCTTGCTGCGTCATTGAGGTCATAGGCCTGCTCCTAAGGGATAAGGACAAATCAGTAATCTTTTCATCACAAATTCATTTTATTCTTTTCTGCATTTCTAACAATTAAAATATACTGAAATCAGATGAAGAATGAAAACATGCCTTTAGTAAAACCTCTTTCACCAGAAAGTAATTCAGAAGTTAAGAAACTGGCTGAGTTTTTTAATGAAACTCTTGGGTTTTGCCCCAACTCTGTATTAACAATGCAGATAAGACCAGAAATTGCTAGCGCTTTTATAAATTTAAATATAGCAGTGATGACCAATCATGGCAGCGTCACTTCAGCTTTAAAAAGGATGATAGCTTGGGTGAGTAGTAATGCAGCAGGTTGCAGATACTGCCAAGCACACTCGGTCAGAGCAGCTGAGAGATACGGAGCCAACCAAGAACAACTAGAAAATATTTGGGAATACCGAACGCACGACGCATTTAACGAAGCGGAAAGGGCAGCATTGGATTTTGCTTTGGCAGCCTCTCAAATTCCTAACGGGGTTGACGAGAGCCTAAATCAAAGGCTTCACGATCATTGGGACGACGGAGAAATAGTTGAAATTCTGGGCGTTATATCCTTATTTGGTTATTTAAACAGATGGAACGACAGCATGGGAACTAGCATTGAAGATGGCGCTATAGAATCTGCTGAAAAATATTTAACTAAAAATGGATGGAACAAAGGAAAGCACGGCTGAGCAAAGCTTATAATGAAGTCTAAGTTCATCATTTTATTGCTGAGTTTAATGAGTATGAGTGGTTATGGTTACGATCGAGTGACGGGTGAGCAATTCGCCAGTCGCTCTGAGGTCATTGGTCAACATGGAATGATTGCGACCAGTCATCCCCTAGCAACCCAAATCGGCCTTGATATTTTAAAAAAAGGGGGCACGGCTATAGATGCAGCCATTGCGGCCAACATTGCTTTAGGTCTTATGGAACCGACAGGAAGCGGCATGGGTGGTGATTTATTTGCGATTGTTTGGGATGCAAAAGAACACAAACTCTTTGGTTTAAACGCAAGTGGCCCCGCACCTCAATCCATTAGTCTCGATTACTTTAAAGAACAAAAATTGAACAAAATACCGCCTTTCGGTCCTTTGCCGGTTACTGTACCTGGTGCTGTCGATGGTTGGGTTAAGTTACATGAGAAATTTGGAAACCAAAGCTTTGCCTCTCTTTTTGAACCCACCATTGAATACGCCCGCAAGGGTTTCCCAGTAACAGAAACCATTGCGTATTATCTTGATAAGTCAAAAGATGTATTTAAAAAATACCCCAATTTTGCCGAAGTATGGATGCGTGAGGGAAAAACTACAAAAAAGGGGGAAATCTTTAAAAATCCACAATTGGCCAAAACTCTAGAAATTATCTCAAACAAAGGACGGGCAGGTTTTTACGAAGGGGAGGTGGCAAAAACAATTTCAGATTTTATTCAAGCCCAAGGTGGATTTTTAACCTATCAAGATTTAGCACAATTTCACTCAGAATGGGTTGAACCAGTTACAACAAATTATAGGGGTTACGATATTTGGGAACTGCCCCCAAATGGTCAGGGAGTTGCTGCACTTCAAATCCTTAATATTCTAGAAAACTTTGATGTAAAAAAGATGGGTCTGTTCAGCTCTGAATATATCCATCTGTTTGTAGAAGCTAAAAAACTAGCTTTTGCTGACCGAGCTAAGCATTATGCCGATCCAAATTTTGCCAAAATCCCTATTCAACAGCTAATTTCTAAGAGTTATGCCAAGGAGAGGGCTGCCTTGATAGATCCAGAAAAGCCAGCACTGGTCGATCAGTCAGGAATATCCTCAAACGGAGATACGATTTATTTAACCGCTGCGGATGAATACGGCAACATGATTTCCTTGATCCAAAGTAATTACCGAGGCATGGGCTCTGGCATGGTACCGCCCGGCTTGGGTTTTATGCTTCAAGATCGAGGTGAGCTATTCAGTTTAAAAGAAGGTCATAAAAATGTCATAAAGGGAGGTAAACGTCCCTTTCATACCATCATCCCAGCTTTTGTAACAAAAGATAACCAACCTTATATTAGCTTTGGAGTTATGGGTGGAGCTACTCAACCTCAAGCGCATGCCCAGGTATTAATCAACTTAATAGATTTTGGTTATAACCTACAAGAAGCCGGTGATGCTCCCAGGATGGTTCATAGTGGTTCAACTCAACCGACAGATGAAGAGATGACTAGTGGAGGTACTTTAAGTTTAGAGAAAGGGTTTGGAGAGGACATTGAGCAAGCCTTAAAAAAAATGGGTCATACTATTAAATATGAAAAAGGTATTTTTGGCGGGTATCAAGCTATTATGCTAAAAGATGGGGTGTATTTTGGTGCATCTGAAAGCCGAAAGGATGGACAGGCTTCGGGTTATTAATTGTGTAATTATGAAGAATCTTATTCTATTCTTATCGACCCTTTTTTTAGCCAACCTATTAGTCTCTGAAGAGAATTTATCAAGGGACTGTTTTAGAGTCCAAGACATTAGCAGTTGGAGGGCCGTGGACAATCAAAGCCTAATTATCTGGTCACCTACCCAGTCCAAGCCTTATTTAGTCACATTGATGAATCGCTGTCCCGGTCTCCTTTTTGAGGAAACCTTGGTTTTTAAAAGCACTCTTTCTAGAACTTGTTCCAATTCTAGAGACACCATTTATACAGAGGACATTCCCTGTCACATTAAATCCATCAAAAGGATCGATAAAGAAGCGGCAAAGGAAATTTTAGCTGTTTCCAAAGCTCTTGTTCTCGATGTTCGTACTGAAAACGAATGGAATCTTGGACACCTTAGCTCAGCAAAGCACATTGAGTGGCAAGACATCGCCGAGAAGATTCGAAAAGAAAGGGTGAAAAAGACTCAAAGAATATATGTCTATTGTGGGTCTGGAAAACGCGCTGAAAAAGCTAAGAATGCCCTTGAAGATCTTGGGTATACTAATGTAATCAATGCAGGTGGGCTGATGGAAGCGAAGGAATTATTAGATAGAGAAATACTAAAAGAATGAAGAAATTACTAGTTCTTTTCTGTCTGTTATTAATGCATGAAGGCCACGCAAATATGAGTTCAGATATTATTATGATTCCTGACAATGAAACCTTGAAACTACCGCTCCCGCTTCCTTATGAGAGAAAAGAGGTTTCTTCAAATGAACTCATTTCATTTATTAACAATAACAACAAAGGGAAACAGCCACTTATCATATTTGGTGCTAATTGGTGCCCAGATTGCAGGATCCTTGAAGGGACACTACAGCTTCCTACCGTTAAAAAATTCATGCAAGCAAACTATTCAATCCTGCATGTAGACTTGGGAGAATACGACATTAATATGTCCTTGCTAGAAGTGCTAGGAATTCCTAAGGAGGAAGGTGTGCCTAGGGTGGTTATATTTGATAACCAAGGCAACCCTCTTAACTTAGAGACTAACGATAGGTGGAGAACTGCCAGAGACAGTAAGCAACAGGAAATCTTTAATTATTTTCAAAAGTATTTGCTTTGACCTTAAAACCCGAGAGAAGATGACAAGAGCCTAAATGAACTCTATTACATAAGAATGAAGGGCTTTCTACCAAGTAAGAATCCATTAAAAGAGTACTCATTTAGCTCCTCAAGTTCTCTCAACAGATTGCATGATGTTGCCTCAAACCTACCAAAATTACTCCTGACTGGCCGAGTTCCGAAAACTATCCAATCATTGAAAAAGAGTGATCTTTCAGTAGAAGAGCTGCTTGCAAAAAAATCAAAGAGAGACCTTAGGCTAGCTATGGTGCAATTGAGCTTTATCGCTCATTCTTTTATTTGGGGAGGGCATGAACCTAAAGACAAGCTGCCAGAAGTGATAGCCAAGCCTTGGGTACAAGTAGCAGAGGTTTTAGGAAGACCTCCTGTATTAAGTTACGCTAGCTATTGTCTGCATAATTGGTTTTTACTAGAAGAAGAACCTATCTCTTTAGAAAATGTAGGACTGATTACTAATTTCCTAGGGGGGGTAGATGAAGATTGGTTTGTTACAGTCCATGTTTGTATAGAACATGCTGCCGCCCAAGCCATAGAGTCTGCCGAAGATTTATCCCAATGCACTTCAGGTACTCAAGAGAAAAAAATAAAGGGCCTTCTAACAAATATTAAAAAATCTCTGCTGGAGGTTAATCAGATTTTTTCGAGGATGACAGAAAGATGTGACCCTTATATTTATTACCACAGGGTAAGACCTTTTATTTTTGGATCAAAAGACAACCCAGATTTGAAAAAAGGTTTAATTTTTGAAAACCAATTTGAAAATCAACCTCAGTTTTACCGAGGAGAAACAGGGGCTCAAAGCAGTATCGTGCCAAGCCTAGATGGGGCATTAGGCATTCGACATTCAAACGATACCTTGAGGCATTATCTAAATGAAATGAGAGACTACATGCCCCCCAAACACAGAAAATTTATAGAAAAACTTGAATCGTCATCGCAAATAAGGGAACTAATTAATCAATCGAAGAGCTTACAAGATGCTTACAATGAGTGTTTGGAAGAGTTGGCCATTTTTCGTTCCCTTCACTTAAAGTATGCAGGCATGTATATACACAAACAATCGCAACAAAAAAATCCATTTGGAAGAGGGGGGTCAACCATAAGAGGGACTGGAGGCACCCCTTTTATGTCTTATCTAAAGAAACACCATGATGAAACAAGAAAACACAAAAAGTAAGTACTTCTTTTCTTCTTTTAGCGGGGTTTACTTAACCCCTTGATAGAGTTTAAAGTGGACTCTAGAAAAATAATTAAGTAATCATCAAATGAAACAAATCATACTTTTATTGACAGCTTTTATTCTGGCTGGCAATGCTCTGTCTGAGGGGGTTACTTATGAGGAAGGGGATGTTTATCTGAACAACAAACGCACCAGTTCTGTTTTTCTTTATAAATATCAATATGATTTAATAAATCAATCAGAAACATATCATGAACCCCTAGGCCTACTCGGACCTTCAGGTTTCTCCCAAGTGGAAGCTCGAGACATGTATGAGCTGGAGAAAGGTGACAGAATAATCCTTCTGGAAAGTTTAAGAGGCGGAGAGATTTTTAAGGTAGCCCTAGAGATGAAGAAAAAAAAGAAGGAAAAAAATTATTATTATTTTGTCGAAACTAAGAGTTTTAAATATCTAATCTTTACCGAACACCTAACAGAATAAAGAGTTTTTCTTCATTAAGATTTATTAAAAAGTAAATCTATTTTTATTTCCTTCTTTTTCCACAGCAGAGAAGAAGCAATAAAGTAGAAGAAAAGTAGAAAAGAAATATTCCACTCTAGAACATTTTCAAACCAATCATCATTCTCTATGAATCCGTAAGAAGGAGTTGATGCAAGAATAAATACACCTATTAAGAGAGTTATAAATTTCATTCCTTTCAAGGAATTTAAACTTTTAAATTCTTTACTAGATGACAATTGCCTAGTTTCTAAAATTTGAGCTATGAAGGTACCGAGGAAAAATATATAGATACCAAATCTTCTTAATAGTTGGTACACATCACCTTCAGAACCTAGAAAGGCTGAGTAGAGGATACCAAACAGGGAACCAATAACCCCTGTGATTAACATGAACTTATTTTGAACAGTGCTTACAGAAGTAATTTTATTTAAGTAATTCCACGATATGAGCCAATAAATAGTCAATAAAGTCATCACTGGCAATATAGTTAATTTAAATAAAATGGCAGCGAGACCGTGACGGCCAGAGGCACTGATAGATGCACAGCCTTCAAAATAAGGAAAACAAGATTCTACATGACCTTCAGTAATTGAAATTATAAAAACCAGATTGGCAGAAAGAATGGCTAAAATTCCCAGAAAACAAGGTAGCAGCCAGATTTTCATAGACTATACTATAACCCATCGAATAGGGAGACCTGAGAATTGCCTTTAGTTACAAATCGAATTAAAAAGTCACTGATTATCTTGGGATTTGTGCTGGTTACAAGTGCAATTGAAAGCAGCCCTACTGAATCAAAAATAAATGAGGTTAATATGAATAATTCACCACTCGAAGGAGTTAAATTTAGTTTTATTGAAACCAATGGTATAAAGATGCGTCTGGCTGAAATGGGATCTGAAGGTCCTCTAGTTTTATTTGCTCACGGTTGGCCAGAGTCTTGGTATTCTTGGAGACACCAATTAATTGCACTTTCTACTGCAGGTTATCGAGTAGTAGCTCCGGATATGAGGGGATATGGAGAAACCGATTCGCCTGAAGAAATTGACAAATTTGATATTGAACAACTTAGCGCTGACATGGTGGGTATTCTTGATGCATTAGGCGAAGAAACTGCAACCATTGTTGGGCATGACTGGGGAGCGCCTGTGGCTAGTCACAGTGCATTACTCTATCCAGATAGGTTCACAAAATTGGTGATTATGAGTGTCCCCTACAACATAAGACAGGATCAAAATCCCCTCGAAGGTTTGAAGGCAGTGTTTCAAGACAATTTCTTTTACATTCTTTATCACAACGAACCGGGTGGGGTTGCAGAAAAAGAATACGATAGCGATCCTCGACTTTTACTTAGTAGCTTCTACCTCTCTCCAGATTCGCCCAGAGAAGAACCTAAAATTACTGATTCCAAGCGAAGTGCAGGCGGGTTTCTTCCAAGAATAGGAGCCGCCAAAGGGTTGCCAGACTGGCTTACGCAGGAAGATCTTGATTACGTGGTTAGTCAATTTGAAAAGGCAGGTTTTCGGGGGGGAGTAAATTACTACCGCAACATAGAAAGAAACTGGAAAATAACTGAAAATATAGAAGATTTTGCCATCAAGGTACCTACATTATTCCTTGCTGGCGCAGAAGATATGGTTATTAGAGGTGCAACAAAGGAGATGTTGCAAAGTTCAATGGAAAAATCTATTCCGGACCTACAAGAAGTAATCTTGCTGCCAAATATTGGTCATTGGGTGCAACAAGAAGCTCCAGAAGAGACTAACCAAGCATTACTTAACTTCCTTCAATGAAAGAAAAAACTTTAGAAGATTACGTTAAATTAATAGAGGGTATGAGAATGCCAGAAAGACTCACTGCTGGTTTGAAAATAACTCCGAAACAGCAGACAGTAGTCGATGCTTCTGTTGCAGAGGTTAAAGATAAAGGTTACTCGACAGTCCCTTCTTTCTTAACCCGAAACCAGATCGATGATTTGTGTAACCAACTTGAGCCTATTTTTGCAGTAACGGGAAACCGAAAAGTCGATGACAAAAAAAGAGGGTGGCCGGGTTACCAAACGGTACATATACCTAATTTATATGCTAAGACTCGAGCCATTGATGAGCTTTCTATTGATCCATTATTGCTTTTTATAGTTGAAGGTGTCCTTGGTCGTGCTTTTCAGATGTCTGTGGCAGTTGCAATGAGTCCTGGACCAGGAAGTGATAAACAGGGACTACATCAAGATGATGGTCACTATCCAGTAGCCAGACCCCATCAATCACTTGTGGCTAATACTTTGATCGCCTTGGATGATTTTACTCTTGAAAATGGAGCAACGATGCTGGTGCCTGAGAGTCATAAATGGGATAAAGAATTGGATCCAAAGGCAGAAGTTTCCAGGGTTGAAATGAAGGCTGGATCACTTCTTATATGGGATGGAGCCGTTTGGCATGGGGGAGGTGAAAATAAGACAGAGAATGAAATTAGAAGATCTATTAACCTCAACTTCAATGTCTCTTGGTTACGCCAGCAAGAAAATCAATATATTGGGATATCTAGAGAAGTTATCAGAAAGATGCCAGAAAGATTGCAAAGGTTATTGGGGTACAACAGGGTTAATTACCTTTGTGGTGGAGTGGATTACCAGGATCCTCTAGAATATTTTAGATCCAACTAAGGAAATTTATCATTTAGATTAAATATATAAATCCATAAGATAATATTGCTTCATGAATAAGGAACATTTTTCAGTTACTAAATTAGATAAAACCTTTGGTGCAACAGTAAGGGATGTAAAGTTATCAAAGTTAACAGAAGGAGAAGTAAAGGAACTCTATAGTCTCTGGTTAAGACACTCCTTACTTATTTTTCCTGATCAACATCTTAGTACCAAAGAACAAATTGAATTTGCAAAGTTATTTGGCGTAATGGAATTTGATCTAGCACCAATTAGCAATGTACGGAGTGATGGCAGCATAAGAGATCCGGTAGATGATGACGTGGTTAAATCTTTAAGAGGTAATATGGAATGGCACCACGACAGTACCTACATGCCCATTCAGGCAAAAGGATCGGTTTTTACAGCTCATACAGTGCCTACAGATGGCGGAGAAACAGGTTGGGCGGATATGACTGCAGCTTATGAGGCTCTCGATTCGAAAATGAAAGATAAGATCGAAGGGTTAAGGGCTTATCATTCTTATGTGTATAGCCAGGCAAAATACAAACATAAGCCCCAAGAGGAAAGTGAGTTTAGTGGATATGGTTTTGACGTGGATCCACATCCATTTCGTCCCTTGGTTAAGACTCATCCGGAAACAGGAAGAAAATCATTATTGGTAGGTAGGCACGCTTATGGAATACCTGGAATGTCAAAAAAAGATTCAAAAGCTTTACTCGATGAGCTTAATGATTTTGCCTGCCAAGGAGATCGTGTTTATCGTCATTCCTGGACCCCAGGAGATGCCGTAATATGGGACAACAGAAATTTAATGCATCAAGCATGTCCTTGGGACTTAAATAAAGCAAGAGTGATGTATCACTCAAGAATTCAAGGTGATACCTCCTCTGAATCTGGGTTAAATTATCTTTAATAATTTTTAGCAATTGGAATGCCAGAAAACCACGAAGTTTTTTTAGGACAGAAAGAATCTGTTGCAAGGTATAACTTAGATGCAAAAGAAACTGTTTGGTCCACAAAAGTTATAGGCACGCCCACTTTAATCAGTACTTTCAAAGGTTATTTAATCATTCAAGGTTTAAATAAATGGGGGACTAAGTATGTTGTGCACTGTCTAAATGCTTCTTCAGGTAATTTGTTGTGGTATTCAGAAGAATTTAAAAACATCATAGTGCCTCATTTTATTGCGGACGATATATTCTTCTTAGATCAAAAATGGCAAATCTGTAAAGTTTCTTTACCCAAGGGTCAAGTATATTTCAGAGAAAAGTTTGCCGGAGCTTTTAGAAAATATGCCTTTCATCTAGCTGTATCAGGAGTAGACGTTTACCTCATCTCTAAATCGGAAACCTTACAGGTAGATAAATCAAATGGATCCACTTCGAAGGTAAAAGGCATGAGTGATTTTGCCAAAGGCAAGATCAGCGCAGTGTGTGGTAACAATTTAGATCAAATCTCTAATATCTCTTCCCATATTGCAGCCGCGGCCCAGTCAGGTGGATTTGTTGCCCCCATGAATGGCGGAGGCGATGGAGGTGGGGGTGATGGAGGTTAAAAAATGCTTCAGATTATGCGAAATCGATACAAAACATATAAATGAGAAAACTCCTTCTACCTTTATTTTTATTTTTATTTTCCTTAAATCATCCTTTGTTTGGGGACGATAAAGAAATAACTATTCTGCATACTAATGATTTCCACAGTGCTTTCGATCCCATCCCAGCTTACTGGCTAGAAGGATCACCTAAGTTAGGAGGCGCCGCTCATTTATCAACTCTAATTAAGCAGATAAGAGATAAAGAAGATACCGTCTTTCTCTTTGATTCAGGTGACATGTTTACTGGGATGTTGGCTAACCTTACTCAGGGTGAAGCTTTGATGGAGATGATGATGACCATGGAATACGATGCCCTAGGCATTGGCAACCATGAGTTTGATTATGGAATAGAACCCTTTAAGAGAGGAATCGATAGAGTTTCTTTTCCTGTTCTTGGGGCTAACATTTTTTATAAAGAAAGCGACCAGTTGTTTAGTAGAGCTTTTACTATCTTAGAACGCGATGGTATTAGATTGGGTGTGATAGGGATTATAGGACTAGACGCTAGAAGTGTAATTTTGCCATCTTATGTAGAGGCTTTAGATTTTCGTGATCCCATCCCTTATGTTAGAAATGCGGTTGAAGAACTCAGATCTCTAGTAGATGTGATAGTAGTTTTAACCCACCAGGGTAAGACAGGTCCGATGCAGACTGATGCAGAACATAGACCTGAAGTACAAAGAGATTTTGAAGAAGATATTAAATTAGCAGGTGCTGTTGAAGGCATTGATGTCATTGTCAGCGGGCACGCACATCGAGGCATAGAAGTTCCATACATTCATCCGAAAACCGGAACCTTAATCGTACAAACCTATGGGTACGGAACTCGGCTTGGTTATTTAAAACTTTTCTTTGATGGTGAAAAGGTAACCAGACACGAAGGAAAATTATTAAAAGTTTGGAGTGATAAGTTGATGCCCGACCCTTTAGTGGAAAAAAAGATTTCTTATTACAAAGAAAAAGTAGACCACATAATCGGAGAAGTTGTTGGCTATTCAGACATTAGGTTGGTAAGGGACTATGTAGCTGAGTCTTCTTTAGGAAACTTTGCTGCCGATGTTATAAAAGAGGTTACAGGCTCAGAAATTGCTTTTCAAAATGCTGGTGGATTAAGAGCTGATCTGCCTGAAGGTCCAGTTACTAAAGGAAATATATTAGATGCCTTTCCTTTTCATAATACTTTGGTCTCTACAACTATGAATGGAAGGCAAGTTAAGACAATTCTTGAACAAGGCTTGTCAATGGAAAGAGGAATGATTCAAGTATCTGGTATCAGGGCAGTATATGATTTGAAAAGACCCATCAACAATAGGCTCTTAAGTGTTGAAATTAATGGAAAGCCTTTGGGGATGAAAAAAATGTATAAAGTTGGTACTCAAAGCTTCTTAGCTCAAGGAGGCGATCTCTACGATACTTTCTTAGAAAGTGAATACCAAGACAGAAAAGTTAATTTTTCTGAAGAAATAATTGACTACTTAAAAATTAATAACGAAATAAAAGAACCTAAAAAGGGCAGGCTTATTTCTCAACCATAAAGGTCAATTTTCTTTAATAAAATTGATTAATAGTTCCGATAATTCTTTAGGTCTATGCCACTGGTAAAAATGACCTCCACCTATGTTAGGAGCACTCTTTGCATTAGGTGCCATTTCCAGAACATCACTTTCTATGCCATTAGTAACTGGATCATCTCCAGCAAAGACAGATAAAAAGGGTTTATCTGAAGTCTTAAAGAACTCTCTAGCCAATCTTTGTGCTTCTAGGGATGAATCAGGTAAAGTCGGCACATGGCTTGGCATGGCCCTTGGACCCATTTTGTATGAAGGATCTGGGAAGGGCGCTTCATAAGCTCTACTAACATCAGTAGAAAAAGGTGAGATTTTTTCTAATCCCATTCTTTGGAAAAAATAATGTGTTGCAACAATAGGTCTGGATTTTTTATCCATCTGAAAAGAACAAAGAACACCGATCGGCAAATTAACTGTATCCCAACAAAATTTTTGCCAATACATAAATTTCAAAGCCGGATGAAAATCCTCGTTTGTATTATCACTTGCATCCATTTGTTGAACTTGTCTTGCCATAGAAAAAAGGGTGAGTTTAATTTTCTCTTCTCTGAAAGCTTTAACTTTGTTCTGAAGTTCATCCGAGGCATCAGGATTGTAGGGTAAGCCAGTGTTTCCCATCGAAACCTTTACAAAAAGATCTGGTTCTTCAGTAATCATTCGAAGTCCAATCAAACCGCCCCAATCTTGCCCAAAGAAAGTAATATCCTTGAAGTCATTTTGATTTAACCATTTCGTCATCCAATCAACTTGTCTTTGATAGCTATAATCTTCTTTTGAAGCCGGTTTATCAGACTTTCCGTAACCAGGCAGGTCGGGTGCAATAACTCTAATTCCTCCTGCAACTAAGTGTGGAATCATTTTTGAATACAGATAACTCCAGACAGGCTGGCCATGCATTGCCAGAAGTATTGGACCGTCTCTAGGACCCTCGTCAATATGATGAATTCTCAGATCAGAGTCGTCATGAGTTTTTATTGTTGTGTAGTGAGGTTCAAAAGGGTAGCCCTTAATGTTTTCGAATCGCTCATCGGGTGTTCTTAGTATTTTCATTCAAAATTTCCTTAATATATTAGTTAGGCCAGTATATATATTCGTCTCCTTCCTCGTATTCCTGACCTCCATGTTTATCAATTAATTGAGGGGAGTCAACAACACTGGGCCAAAGAGTTTCAGCTTGTTCTGCATTATGTTTTGCTAATAATATCTCTAACTCAGAAACTTTATCTTCTTTTTCTTTTACTAAATTTACTTTTTCTAACGGATCTTCTTTTAGATTGAACAACCATCTTTTGTTTATACGACCAGATTTTATTAACTTCCATCCTTCATGCAATACGGTTTGATGATGTCCTTCTCTCCAAAATAGAGTTTCATGAGGAATACTTTTATTTATTCCTTTCACAAAAGGAATTAAATCTACGCCGTCTAATTTCCTATCATTCGGAACCTCTGCACCTGCAGCCGCAGCTATAGTGTGAAATATATCAGTGTGATGTATGGGGTGTTTGTATCTGGTTCCTTTCTTGATTTGAGAGGGCCATTTAGCAAGAAAAGGTATATGCATTCCGCCTTCGAAGTGCGTTAATTTCCATCCTCTGTAGGGTTTGTTTATGTCAGGAAGTTCGATATAGCCTGCACCACCATTATCGCTGGTAAAAATTATAAGTGTGTTATCAGAAAGTCCGTTTTCTTCAAGAGAATCAACAATTTTCCCAACGCTTCTGTCAAGAGCTTCTATCATTCCGGAATAAACGCTCAAACCATGATTTCCACTATGAGAATGAAGGTCATAATCACTTTTTAGCGATTGAAGAGGGTTGTGGATAGCCCAATGGCCTAGGTAAAGAAAGAAGGGCCTATTTTTGTTTGTTTCAATTACTTCAATAGCGTTCTTTGTATAGTAGTCCGTAAGGTATTCACTTGGTTCAAACTGCTTGCTTTTGTTAAACGAAGCGCTAAATCTACCGGTTGCCCAAACCATATTATCAATAGGGTCGTTATATATTCTTGAATTTACAACTTCTGGATGATCTTCAGGAAGGTAAAGACCGCCCATCATTGTCAGGCTTTCTTCGAAACCTTGATCTATGGGATGACTTCCCTCCATTTGGCCTAAATGCCACTTCCCTATGTGCGCAGTGTAATATCCTTTATCCTTTAAAATCTCAGCAATAGTAATTTGTTCAGAAGGCATGCCTTTTTCAAAAATATCTTTCATGGTGGAAGCTAATTCAGTATCTATGAAGGTTTTCAATTTAGGTTCTTCTTTTGCGGTATCTTGCATCCATTGAAAAATAGTAGTTCCAATTTTTGGAAACGGAGTGAATTCAAAACCAAAACGAGTGGAATATCTACCAGTCATAATCGAAGCTCTTGATGGAGCACAAACGGCATTTGCGGCGTAACCGTTATCAAAGACAACTCCTTCAAGACCTAAAGAATCAATATTCGGAGTCATTAAAGAACCGTCTCCAGCACCACCGTTATATAAAGACAGATCATTAAATCCCATATCATCCGCAAGTATCAAGATAATGTTAGGAGGTCTTTTTGATGGATTAGAAGAAGCTTCATTAGGACCTTCAGACCAACTAACCATGCCTTCTTCTGCAATAGGGTCCATTATGTTAAAAAGTATTGGTATTCCAAACATTAGGAGGCTAACCCTATTTTGCCAAGCTATTAATGACATACAGCCTATTACAATTATGCCTATGATTAGCTTCTTCATATTTTTGTAGATTTACTTAGTATTTTCTTTTTTTGCTTTAGTTAATCTAATATAAACATTAACAGATGAAGCTCATGATAAAAAGAGAGGTTGATTTATGCCGGCATTAACAAAAAAAGAACAAACAGATTTTTTAGAGGAAGATGGCATATTAATGCGCATTGGAGTAATTAGGGGGGATGGTTCTCCATTAGTTACTCCCATATGGTTCATTTATGAAGAAAATTGCATTCTCTTTACCCCAAGAGCCAAATCAGAGTGGTTCAGCTGTTTAAAACAGGATTCTCGAGTTTCTCTTTGTATTGATGAACAAACTCTTCCTTACCGAAAGGTGATTATCGAGGGTAGTGCTGAACTCTTACATGATTTAGGAAATGATGATACTTGGCGCGAGCTGTATCTAAACATAGCTAAGAGATATGGTCCTGAAGAAATGGCTGAGGCCTATGTTGAAAATACCATCGATCAAGAGAGGGCGTTATATTCTGTAAAATTGGACGAATCAAAAATTAAAACTTGGAGAATGCCTCTAACAGGAGAAGCTCCCGAGGGAATATGGCATGATAGATATTATGCACCTGGCACAAAATTTTCTAAGAGTTAGGAAATTATGGTTAAGTTAATAGATAATAAATTAAAAAGGAGTAAAAGATGAGTGTAATGATAACTTTAGAAATGCCGGTGAAGCCAGAAATGTTGGAAGACTATCTGAATATCCTAAAAGGAGCTCTAGTTGAAACAAGGAGCTATAAAGGATGCAGAAGCGTAACTACCCTTGTTGATCAGGAGACCTCTAGTATTGTCCTGGTAGAAGAATGGGATAGCGCTGAAGACCAGCAAGCTTATATAGCTTGGAGGGTTGAAACCGGACTTATTGATGCGATTGCCCCCTTTATGCAGGGCGAGCTAGTAACTAGAACTTATGACCTAAAAACTGAGATTTAATTTATGAGCGAAACTCAAGATAGATTATCTTTAGAACAGAAACGAGATCTATATCATGATGGTTTTATAGTCTTAAAAAAAGTCATACCTAAAGATTTAATTCAAGGGGCTCTTAATCGAATAAAAAAAGCCAACAAAGGTGAAAATCTAGGGGGAGAGAAACAAATGACCGATTTGGTTAATGCTTCACCAATAACCCCTATATTGCATGAGGCTATGGGATATTTTGATCCTCCCGTACATTGCCAAGTTGGTGTGCTGAAACAATCAGAACCTGGAGATCATTTTAATAATGTGGGCTATAAGGACAGAGACATGCCTTATTACGGGACTCAAATCCACATGGACGGGAGTCAAACCATAGCTGCCCCACAAGAGGTACAAGAGGGTACAGAAGAAGAAATTTATTACAGATATATTGCTTCTGGACCAAAAGGAGACTTAGGCAGAAGTCCAGATGTTATGGGCCATAACATGGTGCCTTTATTCCAAGATCCTGAAATGACTTTGGGTTTAGGCAGCTTTACAGCTTTTGTTTTTGTTTGCCTTAACGATCAAATGCAAGAAGGTATGGGTCAGACCTCAGTCCTTAAAGGCGCACACCATGAAATGGAAAAATTCTTTCGTTGGCAATATGAAACTAATGGTCGCCTAGGGCCTGAAGGTCCAGGTTGGCCTCGACTTAACTATGAGTCACCCAATCGATGCGGTTTATTTTATTTACCGGAGGCTGTGCAACAGAAATTTGTAGATAAGACTTCTGAATCTACTCCAGATGGAAAAAAATGGGCCCGACCCACTCAGGTTCTGATGGAAGCAGGAGACGCCTGTATAACTATGTATCATATTCCTCATTCTGGTTCTCGTAATGAAAAAGGATCAGAGTCTAGAAAAAATATAATTTTTAGATTACGGAACAAAAAACGTCAACCCGATAAATTAGTCAATGGCGTATCTGACCATCC
>ERZ651768.1367-NODE-1367-length-17862-cov-1.961372_pt1 | contig 17862 bp, 16 predicted proteins | sample MGYA00514754_ERZ651768 | MGnify/ENA metagenome assembly ERZ651768
TGAAAGAAAGCTCCAACAGCACTTACTTCAAAAAAAGGATTTTCTTCCACTGAGCCTTCACTACCCATTGGAAGTTTTCCTTCGTCTGCATTAAGTAGATGAAACCAGAGCAAAATTCTATCTCCACTAGTACCGTAAGTTTCCTTATTGTTTAGAGCTTTCCAAATTTCTTTTTTTGACCTTCCTGAAGAGTGTACAGCAGCTAAACCTCCTGTAGAAAGAAATGAAGAAAATCTTTGAAGACCAATATTTCCAGATAACCCTGGTAAGGCGGAAGCAACTTCGGGCCTAGAAGGACCATTACCATCTGTATTTTTTAGGCGAAAAACTTCTTTATAACCTGTACCTGGTCTTGAACTATGTACATCGCTTGAAGCTATAAATCCCCACCTATAGTTTTTTGGTTTATTAGGACTACTTAAGTCAGTTTTTGCTAATGAGTATTGGACAGAACCTTTTGGTCTGTAATTGTATGACGGAAGGAAACAATCTGTACATTGACCTGCATTAAGCCAATCCTTCATATCAGTATCACCTAAAATTTGTTGGCGTTCATTCACAGAAGATTCAGCAAACAATTGCATGATTTCTTTACTCTTTTTATTGCATAAAGCAACATCTTGGTTTTCACTTAAACATCTTTTTTCAGCAATTTTTCCTGCTCTTCTACAAGTTGGCTCATAAATAGGGGAACTTTCTGGGCAGCTTACTTCTCCTTCTGCACTTATTAGAATGGATCTAAAATTTCTATATTCCTCTGAGTTACCGTGTCCAGACATGACTTCAATAAGTAACTCACGGTTCTGAGAAGGATTAACTCCTGAAAGTTGATTATCCCAAGACTGACCGGGAGGGGTATATATGCCCCAAGCATTGCCATGAGGTATGACTATATTTTCTACATTTAGTCTGTCTAGTTTTGAGAATAATTCTGAAGGCGTAGAGGCATCTTCATAACAATTTACATCCCAAAGAGATTCATTTCCAGTGCAATCTGGAATAGTCTTATATTCAGCATTAAAAGTTGAAAAGTTAGCAAGTCTTTGTTTATCTTCTTTTGAGGAGACTAAATTAGCTACGCCATCTGAAATATTGAATAAAGGAACTCTACCTCTAATAAAATCACTTCCTGTCCCAGTTGAAGCAATTGGTCTTAAAGGAACTTTATCATCATCTTCTTCTAAAAGAATTATGTTTTTATGACCATAATGTTCATTTCGTTTAGGTGAAGCTTGAGTCCATTCCCAACCAAGGAAAGTAACCATATCTTGGTTATTTTTATCTAAAGATACTGCATTACATGCCCTAATTGACTCTTTAGTCGACTTCCACTTTCTTGGGGTAGTAGCTTCAGCGTGATCATTAATAGACCAAAAATCAACTGAAGAGCAGAACCGGGCGTAATCACAGGCATCTGCGACAGGATGCGCTCCTTCATTCCTTCCATATTGAATTGGTAAACTCCATAAATTGGCGTCTGTTGAGAAAGTACTATGCACATGAAGATCTCCAAAAAGAATTTCTTTCGTATTACCAACTCTTTTTAATGAAGCATTTTTTTGTATTTCCGAACGTTTTTCCACGATGTTCTGGGGAATTGGTTTGTTTGTAACTTCTCCAACACCTTCTAAGAAACCTACAACCTTTTCTTCAGAGCATGAACTTAAAAAAAACAGAGCAAGTATGCTCAGAACAAATTTATTTATATTTTTCAAAAAATAAAATTGGGTTGAAGAAAACATCAAGGCAAACTCTTCTTTTTGTTATTTCTCAATTTTTCTTTTCCTTTCTTTAACTTTTTATTACTACCAGGTTTATATTGTGTAAGAGGCTAAATTTTTAAAGGTCCTTTAGAAATGTATTTGTCTAAGGTCTTGTGAAAATGGCGGAGTCTACTTTCTTGATAATTCCCTAGAGTGACAGCACCTTTTTTTGAAGTACGCATACCTGCTTCTACTTCAGGTATATTAGACATGTCTTGATCAAAAATGATTCCAAGGCCTCCCAATTCTTCAGCATCTGCCCAACTTTGGTTTTCCTTTAGATATGTAATAGGGAGCGGTACATATGGTTCTTTTGATTCAGAGTCCTTATTATTACGTGCAAGAAAAATCACTTCCATAATAGATGAATTAACCGAGGTTCCATTTGGTCTAAATCTATAAATGAGATTATTAGGAAAACCTCCCCATGGAGAAAAATTTGGGAAGACGTTATAAACTATTGCATCTAACATTTCAGCATCAGATTTTTCAGAATAGTCATGCCCGTCAGCGATTTGTAAGTTTTCTCTCATAACTCTTGCGGCAACTTTCCTAGCTTCTTCTCCTTCAGGTACAAGAACTTTATCTTTCGCCTCTACTCTTCCAGACCCGTAAAAAATAGTGTCCAAGATCTCTTGTTCACTAACCTCATCACAATGCGGACTAGGTTTGCCAGTAAGAGCAATATTTCTATTCATATGATCTCCATAAATGTCATAACGGGCATTCTCATCTGTTGTGAAAGGTTTTATTTGAGGATGAATCTCAGTTGCATGAAAGGATTCCATAAATGCTTCCATAGTAGTTTTCCAATTTCCAGGAACCACTCTAGACACGTGAATAACTTTCTTGCAATCACCCAGATTCCATCTTTTATGATGTTCAGGTAAAGGAGCTAAATATTCTTCTAGCGAAGGTGCATTCTCATCCATATTTATAAATACAAAACCTTCCCAGATCTCTACTCTAACTTCTGGGAGTCTCCATTCTTCTTCATTTACATGTGGAAAGTCCCAAGGAGCTGGTGTATTTTTCAAGGTGCCATCTAGATTCCAACAATAACCATGAAAAGGACATTTAATATCTGAAGAGTTAGATCTGTTTGTTTTTATTTTTCTTCCTCTGTGTAAGCAAGAATTGTAATAAGCAGAAATTTTATCTTTCTCAGATCTTACCAAGATAAAGGACCAATTAAGAATATCATAGACAAGACTATCCCCTACGTTAGGAATATCCTCAGTTCTACAGGCAAACTGCCAAACCCTTGTCCACATACAGTCAGATTCTTTTTTAAAGAAATCTTCAGAGGTGTATCTTTCCATAGAAAGATCTTGAGACCCAAGGTATTCAAAATGTTCTTCTAAGATAACCGCTGGTACCTTTTGAGAATCTTCATTTAGATATTCAGTGTAACTTTTATAAGGAGACCTAGCTTCTCCTGGATTTAAGTTTTTCTTTTCTTCTTTTAGTTGTTCACTCATTATTAATTTCTTTTTGTAATTTTATAAAATGCTTAAGCTAGTTTAAGTATTTTTTGTTGAATAAGGTAGTTGAGTTTTACTTATGATCTTTAGCCCAGTCTATGCCCCTTCTTAAGAGATCATAAAAAACTGGTAAGTCCCAAGAGCATCTTTCGACTTCAGGATAGTATTCCATTAACGGTTCCATATCATAATGACCTCGACAATGACCTAAAGTAAGATATAGCACGGCTCCTTTATCAAATGGATGAATATAAAATACGGGCCATCTTCTTTTTTCCCACTCACTATCCACAAAACCTTCCGTCTGTCCTCCGAACTCGGTGTCAAGCAAAACTTCAAGTTTTCCATGCAAATCCATCAAATAGAGTTCATCAGTTACTTCAAATGGTTCTACCCCTTTAACTAAAGAATTATCCTTGTCAGCTACCTCTACGGTATAGGGTTCTATAGGCGGATGTGATATAAATTGAGACCCTAAAGTTTCCATGAAATGAGGGGCCCATCTAGGGCTTTCCACTCTACCGTCAGACAGGAACCTAAGAATAGAATTTGTTCCATGCAAGGCATACCATCTCTTTCCTGATGATACATATTCTCTTAGAAATTCTTGCTCTTCTAAACTAGGCATAACGTCACATGTATATGTGATGAGAAAGTCTGAATCTTTTATTGCTTCTATATCTTTATAGTCTTCTGCAACTCTAGTTCTTATTCTTTCATCTTCTCCAAGTATCTTAAGGATTTCCAGTCTCGCATAATCAATATCATGATATTTTCCACCTGCAACAAGATAAGCCTTTATTTTTTTTGGTTCAGTCATTAGAAATGAACCCCTTTTGTAAATCCGCCGTCTACAACTACGTTAGTTCCAGTAATATAACTTGCCGCAGGACTCCCTAGAAATACAACTGCATTTGCAACATCTTGTGCTGCTCCCATTCTTCCAGCTGGAATGGCAGATAAAGTAGCCTTATAAAAATCTTCCATATTATCTTTAATAAAATTCCATGCTCCACCTTCAATATAAATTGGACCTGGACTCACTACATTACAATTTACACCTTGAGGCGCTAGTTCTTGAGCCTTGGCTGAAGAAAGATTCATTAAAGCTGCTTTCATGGCTCCATAAGCTCCTGCACCGGGTCCATTTTCTATAGCTGTTGTAGTCGAAATTATAACAACACTTCCTTTGGAATCAGATAGGGCAGGCGTAACTGTTTCAATTCCTCTAACGGTTCCCAGAACATCTACCTCAAAATTGGCTTTCCAACCTTCTTCAGTGTTATTTCCACCCCCAGCACTTACATTAGCAACAAATAGATCTAATCCTCCAAGATCTTCAATTGCAGATGTGATCCAAGCTTTATAAGAATCACCATCACCTACGTCTGCTACTGCTCCTATTACTTTTGATCCTCCTGATGACAAGCTGTCAACAGCTGCCTTAACCTCTTCTTCATTTCTTGCACAGATACCGACTTCTGCACCTTCATTAACAAGAGTTTGAGCAACACATTTGCCTATACCTCTACTTCCACCTGTCACAATAGCCTTTTTTCCTTTTAATTCTAAATCCATAATTTTCTCCTTTTATTTTCTATTTTTAAAAACATAATCATCAATAGTCGCATGAAAATGTCGTATTCTCAGTTCTTGAGAGCCAAGCCAGAGACCATCATATCCAACAGAATTCATGCCTAGCTGGACATTAGGTAGATTATAAGCATCTTGATCCAAGACTAGACCCAAAGATTCCTCTCCATGTTTAAATTGTCTGTGGAGAGGTCTTTCAGGTGCTTCAGGAATTTTTTCGGTTCTTCCGCCCCCAATTCTTCTTTCTCTATCCGTAACGCCAGGAATATTAGCATTCGGTTGCATCACATAGTTTTGTAGATCAAAGAAACACTTATTTGGATCTGTAGGATGAGGTCTTTGTCTAAATAACATCATTGATTCAGGATAAATATTTAAGGTTATATTGGGAAAAATTAAATAATGAAAATCGTCTGAAAGTTGATCATCGTTCAGTTCAGAAAAATCATATCCCATCTCTTTTCCATGCTCTCTTCTGTGTAGTTGAATAGCTCGTCTAACCTCAGTAGCATCTCCTTTAAATTTAGATGGATCCATACCAGCTTGCTCCATATATAGCTTTAAGTCATCAGATATTGTTTTTACGTCTTCCATATGACTACTGGGTGTTCCAAAAGGAACAAGATAACGATTGTGTTTATCATAACAGTCAATTTGTATGTCTAAATCTTCTAGCCAACTAGTCAGTTCAGGATGAGTTTGAACTACATGATAAGTTTCATTAAAAGCATCGACAGAAGTTTTCCAGTTGTATGGCATCTCCACAGTCACATCATTTATCAAGTATTGCTTTTCAAAATGATAAGGATTTAGATGTTCGTTAATTATCCCTAAGTATTCGCCTAATGGTTCGACATCGTTATTCAGACTGAACCAGACAAAACCTATTGCTGTATCACAGGGAAGCTCCTTTAGACTCAACTTATCACATGGTACACCTTGTGGAAATGTTTCTGAGTCGGGAACCCGTCCTAATTCTCCATTAGCTTTGTATGTCCATCCATGATAACTACAACTATGTTCAGAGGCATTACCTTTTTTTGTATGGACTAGCTTATTACCTCGATGCTGACAAACATTATAAAAAGCACGAATTTTTTTATCATGACCCATTGAAATTAGAATTGGTTCATTAAGTATTTCTGTAGCTATATAGTCTCCCGGTTTTTTAAGATCAACAAGTGGACCACCCATTAACCAAACTTTCTTCCAGATATTTTCGGTCTCTAGTTCCTTAAATTCTTTAGAGATGTATCTTTCCTTAGAAATTAAATCTGTACCGTAATCAGGATCAGGCTGTTTATTCTGATCAGAATAGTATTTCCAATGTTTTGCCATGTCTTTTCTCCCTAGATTTTTCCCCATTACTAAAGTGGCTCAATAGTGCCAATATACATTCTTCTTTTTAGAATGGAAAGACTTTACCAAGATCCTGCAACCAAAGCTCCACCATCTATAACTAGACCATGGCCTGATACAAAAGCTCCTAGATCTGACGCCAGAAACAGAGCCCCTCTAGCAATATCAATTGGTTCTCCTAGCCTTTTAAGGGCAGAGCGATTAGACCAGAAATCCTTAAATTCTTTAACTGTAAAAGCTTCTTTTGTCATCCCAGTTATTATTGCTCCAGGTTGAATGAAGTTTGCTGTTGCACCTGAGGGACCTATTTCAGCTGCAATTGATTTAGTTAATCCAGCTACAGCATGTTTTGATGCTGAATAAGCTGATAAGCCAGAATCCCCCAAAGAAGACATTATGGAGCCTATATTTATAATTCTTCCATAATCACTTTTTCTGAGAAAGGGTAAAACACATCTAGTAATCCTAAGGGTTGCGTCTACATTTACAGAAAAAACCTTCCTCCATTCCTCATCAGTCATTTCTTCTATGACACCATTAGTAATTACTCCAGCATTATTCATTAGTATGTCAAGTCCTCCCAATTCCCTCTCTACAGCAGAGTACAGCTTTTCAGGTGCATTATCAGATGAAATGTCTAATTTAATACCAGATATGGAGTCTACATTGTTGAATTTAGATTCTATAGAGGGATCTAAATCGAAAGCTAGCACTTTGGCACCGTTTTCACTAAACAGTCTTGCCGTTGCCTCTCCAATACCGCTTGCCGCTCCAGTTATTACAGCTGATCTATTATTTAATAAACTACTCATCTCTTAATCACCTTTTGCCCATATTTTTGCTTCATTACTGTTAAGCCAAGTTAAAGAATTTTTTACAAGGAGTCTGTAGGAGGAGTTCTCATAAGTGTCAGGAGAATCCCCCATTTGAAGATAAACAATAGGACTATTTTGATAATTTTTAATCCAGGCAATGCAAGGGGAACCATTATCATGGAACCAATTTTTATTGTTATACATTTTTCCTTCTATAGCTTGAGTTGCAGAATAAAAATTTTCCTGGGTAAATCCGTAATCACTCTCTACAAGGGGGGTAATAGAATCTTCAAAAACTTCAGCTAAATATAACTCATCACACATGGGGAACTCAGATAGACCCTTTGTTATTGGATGTTCTTTAATAACCTTAGCAGTATATTTAACTTCATGATGATAACCTGAATCAGGTTTGATTTTGCCCCTTATTTCTTTACTTCTGTAGAGAAATCTACCTCCTATAATTTCTCCGTATTTATCCCAATTAGGCCAGGAGGCTATGGAATGATGCAGAAAGAGCATAGGCTTACCAAGCTCAACCAATTTATTAAAACCTTTTTTAAATTCCTCACTTGGTGGGATTTCTTGACCAGGTTCATCTCCTTCAAAATTTATTCCAGGCATGTCATAAAAAACCAAGACTGAATAATTGTTAGTACCCAAAGGATTAAGAATAAGCTGAGCTGCTGGATGTTCTATGTGGGTGTAGTCTACCCCTTCTAGAGAATCAAAAAGTTGAAAAAAAGGTCCTTTCTCAAAAGGATGTCCTTTGGTAGTAAGAAGTATAGGTATTAGACTCAAGGTAATTTTTTTAAAGCTATTTACAAAGTAATTGAGCTAACATTTCAGTGTCTAAGTATTCTGTCAATTCAACAATCTTGTTATTCTTTACTTTCCATACATGACAGTACTCATTGTTATAGGCTTCTCCTTTTTTAGATATTGATTTTCCTTGAGTTATTGATACCACTGTATCTCCTCCATCAATTACTTCTCTAACTTGAAGTTGGATAGGTGCTTCAAGGTAATCCATTAGTTTGCCAACAGTAGATAAAAACTCTTTTTTGTTGTGAGTTTCACCTGAAAGGATAGTTTGCCCTATCATTTTGAAATGCATGTTATCATCCAGTAAAGTTTCATAGGTTTCAAAGTCACCTTTTTTTAACATTTCTAAAGCTTGGTTAACTATTTCTATACCCTTAGACATAAGGTTCTCCTTGTTTATTTCTTTACATTTACAATTTGGATTTGGGAAAATTCATTTAGGCCTTCTTCTCCCCATTCGACCCCAATCCCAGAATCTTTAGCTCCAGCTAAAGGGATATCAGGTCCTATGGCTGCATGTTGATTTACCCAAACAGAGCCTGCCTGAAGTTTTTGTGCTATATCTCTTGCTACTTGCGTATTTTCACTCCATACAGAGCCACCCAAGCCATAGTTTGAGGCATTAGCTTTTTCTACTACTTCATCAAGTTCATTAAATTTAATAATAGGTAATACAGGCCCGAATTGTTCTTCATCTACCAAACTTAATCCATCCTCAACATCTTTAATCAGGGTTATAGGAATGAAATAACCAGGTTTGTCAGGTATCTCCCCTCCAGAAATCACTTTCCCCTTTTCTTTAGCTTCTGCAATATAATTTTTTACTTTTTCATATTGTTGTTTGTTTTGAAGAGGTCCCAAATCAGTACCTTGTTCAAAGCCATCCCCTACAATAGTGCTATCAGCTATTTCCTTTAAAGCATCACACATTTCTTCATAGATGTTCTTATGCACATAAAGTCTCTTTATAGCTGCACAGATTTGCCCTGTGTTTGCCATAGCAGAATTAAAAATATCTTCAGCTATCTTAAGAGGCTTTGCATCATCTAAAACTATGGCAGCATCATTTCCACCTAATTCAAGAGTGAGTCTTTTAAGAGAAGGCCCTCCACTTTCAGCAACTTTCTTCCCTGTTGCAGTAGATCCAGTAAAGGAGATTTTACTTATATCTGCATGGCTAGTGAGTAATGGTCCAAGTTCATTCTCATCGGTAATAATGTTAATCAATCCCTTTGGGATAATTTTCTTAATTAATTTTCCAAACAGACAGGTAGATAGAGGAGTAGAAGGGGCAGGTTTGAGTATAATTGAGTTTCCTGCCAGCAGAGCAGGAGCAGTTTTATAAACTGCAATTAAGAGAGGAAAATTCCATGGGGCAATTGCAGCTACCACCCCTAATGGCTTCCGGTGTAACTCTACAACTGATGTTTCATCTTCCTTTACAATTTTAGTTTTTAATTCTTGAGAGGCAAAATATTTGCAATATATTATTGAATACTCGACTTCTCCTTTGGCATTATCAAATGTTTTTCCTTGCTCTAGAGTGAGAAGTCTAGCTAGTTCTTCTGAGTTTTCAGAAAGTACGTCAGCTATCTTATTCAGAAGAGATTGCCTTGTCTGTGGGTAAGATTTTTCCCATTCCTTTTGAGCTTTTTTGGCAGCTTTAACGGCTTCATCAAGATTATGAGCAGAAGCTTTAGAACAGGTAGCAAATATTTCTTCTGTTGAGGGGTTTATTACTTTTATCTGTTGTTCTGTGGGTATTAAATCACCGTCAATTAAGATGGGGTAATGTGCAAGAGTTGAGCTCATTTTTGTTACTAAGACCAGTTTTCTACAAATTTATCCAGAACAGGCTCTACTTTACATTTTTCGGGTATAGATTTGTCACCAATAACTTTATCTATCTCTTGATGAGTGTAATAAATCCTTCTTTCTTGATAATTTAGTGGTACACCCTTAAATCCAGGGGATTCTAGAGATTTTTGTATCCATGGTATATTCAAGGTATCTTCCAAAAGTATTTCATCAAAAAGATCCATTCTCTCTTTCCAAGCTTTTTTGTTGGGCAATTCTCCTTCACCCCAATTAGGAGAAAACCAATGCACATCCATTCGACAAGTATTTAACGTTACTGGCCAAAATTGTAAAAAAGGAAAACCGGAAGGGTTTAAGGGAGTAACAATATTTGGAAAAAAATTAAATGAAAGGTTATTATTTCTAGCGAGTTCTGTCACAGTCTCTATTTCTAGAGGTGTACCGCTCATCCCTTGAGAGTCTCCAGAATCATATGCATTAGAAGCATCACTCCCTCCGCTTTCATCTACTGTTAATCCATCTGCTGATAATTTCGATCGGTTTGGTGTTGTCATAATTGAATGACCATTAAGTAATAAAACCATAACGGCACCTTTATGATCTAGTAGTTGAGAAACTGTATCAGGATGAACTGTATTCAGATGATAGACTTCCATAAAAGCATCCTGGCACACTTTCCAGTTTGAATTAACTTCCCAAGATCTCTTTCCTACATACCTAATTTTTTCTAATTGAAACTGTCCCAGAATTTTATCAACTACCCCTAAATTCTCTTTTAGAGCCATTGCCTCTATGTTTTGGTTAATGAAAATAAGATTACCCCAAAGTTCACATCTAACCGGAATTAAATTTTTACAGCTTTTGTCTAAGCTTTTCCAATCCCTAGAATCTGGAACAAATTCAAGCTTACCAGACAGGTCGTAAGCCCAACTATGATATTGACATACAAAACGTGTAGTATTTCCTGAATTTTCTCTAACTACTGAGGAACCTCTATGTCGACAGGTATTATAAAAGGCCCTTATTTCATCATCTTCTGATCTTACTATGATTATAGGCACTCCAGCGTCCTTCCATAATATATAGTCACCTGGGCTCTTTAATTGATCAGTATGAGCTGCATAAAGCCAACATTTATTCCAAATAGCCTCTTTTTCTAGATCATTAAACTCTGCATTTATATATCTTTCTGCTGGAATTTCAGGAAGATCTTCAAATCCTTTTGGTGGTGAATTTGTCCTATTAAATTCTTCATGAGATCGTTTTAAAATTTCTTCTTCAATTTTTTCTGATGAAATACCCATATTTTTCTTATTCAGGTTCTTCTACACACTTTCTCAAAGCTTGTAAGAATTTAGCACCTACAGCACCGTCAATTACCCTGTGATCACAAGATAAGGATACACTCATTATATTTGCTGATAAAGGTTTGCCTTCAGAAGCTATAATTTTCTCTATGGCTCCTCCTATAGCTAGAATGGCACCTTGAGGAGGGTTGATGATGGCTTCAAAATGCTTGATTCCAAACATACCAAGATTAGAAACACTAAAAGTACCTCCCAAAATTTCTTCTCTTTGTAATTTTCCTTTTAGAGCTCTTTTAGCTAAATCAGAAAATTCCTCACTTATTTCTTGGATAGATTTTGTATCGGCTTTTTTTACTATTGGAGCTATTAACCCCGAATCTGTAGCTACGGCCACAGAAATATCAGCATGTCTAAATTGTCTTATTTCATCCCCTATTAGTTGGACGTTAGCTCTTGGTTCTTCTATCAAAGCTCTTGCAACACAATAAATAAGCAAATCATTTACAGAAATTTTTAAATTTTCCTTATTCATTTCTTTTCGCTTAACTAATAATTTATCAATTGAATAATCTGCTGTGAGATAGAAATGAGGAATATTCTGTTTTGATTCTGTTAATCGTTTGGCTATCGTTTTTCTCATGCTTGTCAGGGGAATAGAATCATATGGATTGTCATTGGTATCAGATTGAACTTCATTTTCTGGGTTGCTGGAAAGATCTTTTGATGCTAGTTCAAGTTCAATATCTTCTTTAGAAATACGACCATTTCTTCCTGATCCCGATACCTTTGTGATATCAACCCCAAGTTTTTTAGCAAGCCTTCTTACAGCTGGACTCACTCGACCCTCTCCAGGAGCGGAAGTTGAGGATGATACTGAAGAAACAGTATTAGATGAAGTTACTTGATTTGTACTTTGTGAAGGGGCAGTTAATTCTATGGGTTTATATTGCTCAATAAATTTATCTATATCTTTGTCTGGAGTAGATTCACTAGCTAATATCCCTATTAAAGCTCCTACGGGAAGAGTGTCTCCTTCTTTACCGATTATCTTTCTTAATATCCCATCAGCAGGAGATTCAAGAACATTTACTATTTTCTCTGTCTCTATTTCTGCAATTTCCCCCTTTTCTTGTACAGCATCTCCTTCAGAAGCATTCCATTTAACTAAAGTTCCTTCAGTCATAGTTAAGCCCCATTGAGGAACTGTGATTGCTTCTATGCTGCTCATAGATAAATTAGTTGCTTCCTAATACTTCTCTACAGACTTCAATTATTCCTTCAGTTTGGGGTATAAAAGCTTGTTCTAAAGCAGGAGAAAATGGTACCGGGCTATGGGCAGTTGTGACCTTCTTTATAGGAGCCTTAAGAGCTTTAAAAGCTTTATCAACAATTATTGAGGAAATATCAGAAGCTATACTGCAACGAGGCGTACTCTCATCAACAATAACTACTCGACCAGTTTCTTCGACGGATTCAAGAATTGATTCTTCATCCAATGGAGAAGTAGTCCTTGGATCTATAACGGTACATTTAATCCCTTCTTCTGCAAGTTTATCTGCTGCTTCAATCGCTTTAGGAACCATAGCAGAAAAAGCAATAATAGTTAGATCTTCTCCATCTCTTAACCAATTAGCCTCTGCAAAAGGAATAGTATAATCCTCATCAGGTACTTCTCCTTTCATTGCATAGAGTAGTTTGTGTTCACAAAAAATTACCGGATCATCATCTCTAATTGCTTGAATCAACAATCCTTTCGCATCATAAGGATTTGAAGGCATGACCACCTTTAGTCCAGGTACTGATGTAAAAGTTGAAAACATGGTTTGAGAGTGTTGGGCAGCTGCACTTAAACCCGCTCCTACAGCAGTTCTTATAACAAGAGGGGTTGAAGCTTTTCCTCCAAACATATATCTAAATTTAGCAGTTTGATTATAAATTTGATCAAAACAAACTCCCAAGAAATCTACAAACATAAGTTCGGCAACAGGTCTAAGACCTGTCATAGCAGCTCCAGCTGCAGTCCCTACAATTGCAGATTCTGTTATAGGGGTATCTATAACTCTTGTTCGGCCAAATTTTTTTCCTAAACCCGCACACACTCCAAATATACCTCCAATTGCTTCAATATCATCTCCTTGCGTTCCTGCTCCTCCTGCAACATCTTCACCGATCACTATGACAGTCTCATCCCTATCCATTTCCTGATGAAGGGCTTCGTTGAGAGCTTCCGTATATGTCTTTTCTGGCATTTTCTACTCCTTAATAATTTAGATAAACGTCTGTAGTTAATTCTTTTACATCTGGCATAGGCGCAGATATACCTGACTTAGTACAATCGTCAATCAGGGCATTAACCTCTTTATCTATTAAATTTAATTCTTCTTCTTTTAGATCAAAGTCCGAGATAACCTTACTCCTAAAAATTTTTAAACAGTCCCTTTCAGCTCGAAGTTTATCTAACTCACCTTCAGCTCGGTAATTTTGAGGATCTCCTATGAAATGACCCCCAAATCTTATTGTATCTGCTTCTAATGCAGACGGACCTTTACCTTCCCTAGCATCTTTTATAGCTTTTCCTGCAGTTTCATATACGTCAAAAAAGTCAGTACCGTCCACTTTATAGGTAGGAAGACCAAACCCTTCAGCTCTTCGAGCTATATCTTTTGAACCTACAGCATAATCAGCTCCAGTATGTTCTCCATAGCCATTGTTTTCAAAAACAAAAATAACAGGAACTTGGAGAACAACAGCCATATTCATAGCCTCAAAGGTCGTCCCTTGATTTGAAGCACCATCACCTGAGAAAGCTACAGCAACTGTATTATTCCCAAGGGTTTTAGCAGTTAGAGCTGCTCCCACAGCAGTAGGTGGAGCTCCTCCAACTATAGCATTTGCACCTAACATTCCTTTACTAAGATCAGCTATGTGCATTGACCCGCCTTTACCTTTACAAAAACCATCGGCTTTACCCATGATTTCATGCATCATTCCTTTAACATCACAACCCTTTGCAATACAGTGACCATGTCCCCTATGAGTGCTTCCAATTTTATCTTCATCACTTAAATGGGAACATACACCAACAGCTACTGCTTCTTGGCCAGCATACAAATGAACAAAACCAGGTATATTTCCCTGCATAAACTCCTTGTCACATCGCTCTTCGAAAGTACGAATAGTTCTCATTGTTGAATAAGCTTTTAATAATTCTTCCTTTTTCATATTAATTTTTCCTTTTTTTAAACTATAAACCTAAAACTGCTTTAGCAATTATATTCTTTTGAATTTCTCTTGACCCTCCATAGATACTGGCAGCTCTGAAATTTTGGTATCTTCCTGCTTGAGTTTCATACTTCTCAGAACCTAAAGGACCTTCGTTGCTTCCCTCAATATTTTCTTGTTTTGGAGTTCCATAATATCCAATTATGTCCAAAGCTATTTCAGTGATGTCTTGCAGTAAATCTGTTGACAAGTTTTTAGCCATAGAAGATTCAGGTCCAGGGCTCCCTCCTTCTTTCATTGCAGATAGACTTCTTAATTCAGTATATTGTAAAGCTTGAGCTCTTAGTTCCAATTCAGATAATCTTTTAATATATGAAGGGTAAGAGAGTATAGGTTGACCGTTATCAGGTATTTCTTTCGCAAGTAACTTTGCTAAATCTATGGCTTTGAACAATCTAGCTGAAGCAGATGAACCTCCTCTTTCAAATTCAAGCAGATATTTTGCAACTGTCCAGCCTTCACCTTCTTCCCCAATAAGATTATTGACTCCGGCTTCTGCATTGTTAAAAACTACTTGATTTACATCATGATCTCCCGCAAGAGTAATAATAGGTTCAACTGTCACCCCTTTTTGATCCATATCGATTAATAAAAAGCTTATTCCTTGTTGAGGTCTTCCTGAGTTATCGGTTCTTACTAAGCAAAAGATTTTATTTGCATAGTGAGCGTGAGTGGTCCAAATTTTGGTTCCGTTTACTATATATTTATCTCCTTTCAGTTCTGCTTTACACATTAGGCTTGCCAAGTCCGATCCAGAACCCGGTTCACTATAACCTTGGCACCAATAATCTTCTCCGCTAATTATTCTAGGAAGGTAGAAATCTTTTTGTTCTTTGGTGCCGTAACCTATCAAAACAGGCCCTAACATATTAAGACCCATTGGTATTACTGAAGGCGCCCCCGCATTAGAACATTCCAAAGAAAATATATATTTTTGAGCCGGATTCCAGTTAGTTCCTCCATATTCTTCGGGCCAAGAGGGCACTAACCAACCCTTTTTTGCTAAGATTGCTTGCCATTCAAGAGCTATATCTTTTTCTAGAAAAACAGCAGTTGTCTTTCTTGCAGCTTCTACAAGGTGTTCAGGTAAGTTTGAATGTAAAAATCTTATTACTTCTTTTTGAAAGTTTAACTCATCTTTGTTGAACTGTAATTCCATTAAATTAAGAATTGCCTGCTATCTGTTTCTGGAAAGTCTCTAAATCAAAATAATCTCTCCATTGTTTTATTTTGTTATCCTCTATTTCGAAAGTTCCCATGACCGGAAGACTTATCTTCCGCCCATCTTTAAAATTAAAGTTGTCGATTCTTTCTGTAAGAACCATATTTCCTTCTTCAGCTATAGCAATAATTTCCCAATTAATTGACTCACAATCACTTAATCCTTTTACAAAAGCACTAGCCTCTTCTTTTCCATTTAAAGGCTCCATTGGAATATTGTGATAAAAGATATCTTCTGAAAAAAAATCCGTAACACTTTCTAGATCCATATTATTCCAAGCATCTATAAAGTTTTTTACTAAGGTTTTGTTACTCATTTTTGAACTATTTAACTTTATCAAATGTTATTGGAAGTTCTTCAAGACCTCTGAGTAATATATTCGGCATGTACTTAAGTTCATCTGGGTCAGTATCTAGCTTAAAATTCTTAAGTTTTTGAAACATAACTTGCCATCCGTTTACCATTTCTTGTTTTGAAAGGAGTTGACCAATACAAACATGAATTCCGAATCCGAAAGCTATATGACTTCTAGCATTCTCTCTGGTTACATCGAACCTCATGGGTTCTTCAAATATTTCTTCATCGTGATTAGAAGAGAAGTACTTGAGAAGTATTGTACTTCCTTCTGGGATAGTAACTCCCCCTATTTCACAATCCTCTTTAGCGACCCTCCACATATTTGAAGTTGGAGTAGCCAATCTTAAAGATTCTTCAACAAGATTAGTTATGATGGAAGGGTCATTCTGTATTTTTACTTGTTCTTTTGGAAATAAACATAATTGTCTCATAGCTTCTGCCAAAGTAGCTGTAGTCGTTTCATTACCAGCAACTAGGAATTGAGTACAAAAGGAAACGCTTTCTTCAGTAGATAAGTATCTTTCATCTTCATATTTGGCATTTGCTATCACTGATAAAAGATCTCCTTTCGGGTTTCCTCTTCTGGCTTCTATTTCATCAGCAAAGAAAGAATGTTGTTCTGCAATTCCATTATGAGCTTCTATCAATTCATCATCGGAAGCTACTCCAGAAAGAGCAGTTACAGAATTGAGTGTCCATCTGAAACAATCATCTGTCCTATCTAATGGTACACCTAAAACGTGCAGTATAACTGACAAAGGGAGGGGTCGAGCAAACTCCTTTATAAAATTACATCTCCCGTTATCTTCAAACTTTTCTATGAGATTATATATTCTGAGCTTAATAAATTAGATTTAAATGATGTTGGATTTTTATCTAGATCTAATATGAGAAATTTTGGATTGATTGCAGCAATACGAAGGGATAACCCTAAGGGAATATTTATTAGCCAGAATTTGTCAATGAATTTCCGTTTCGGTACAAGGTATACGGACCGTACGATTATTCGAAATGCAATAAATGTGGAACAAAGAAACACATTTGTAAATTACTGGTCTTTGGGATTATCAATTGTTTTAAATCCTGAAGTTTTTAGCGATAATGATTTGTATAGGGATAGCAGAGCTGAAATCATTAGAGAGGAATCAAGGAAAATTTACAGACTTTGGATTCAATCAGATCGCAGAAAACAGATAATTTTGAAACCTAATATCGATTTAGATTATGGAAATAGATCAGGACTCGGGACAGAGTATGGCATAGACATAATTTTTCGACCAACGGATAATATTAATCTCTCTATTAATTCATCAGATAATTCTCAAATCAGAGAAATGCAGTGGATCGGAGTTATTGAAGATTCTCTGGATATGAACATCATTTATGCCTCTAGCAAGCAAATTACAAAAAATACCAATATCCGATTAAATTGGACGTTTTCTCCTACCACAACTTTAGAATGTTTCTACCAACCATTTGTTGTCAACGTAGATTATTCAGACTATGGTCGGTTAATTGAAGAAAAGTCCTATATGCTAGAAGATTATGCCTATCCATCTGAGAAAAGTTTTAAAATTAATAATCATGTTGGCACTTTTGTTTTTAGGTGGGAATATTCTCCGGGTAGCCTTGTGTATCTAGTCTACAGTCTGAATGAAAAGGGTCTTTATTCTCAAGAGGAAAATGCATGGACCAGGACCAGCTCGAATTCATTGTTTTTACAATGGTATATTCAAAAGTCGGCCAAACGGTGTGGGAGTGAGAGAGGTAGGTATCACCGTTGATTGTTATTTACACCTAAAGCGAAAAATTCGCTCGAGGGGCGACGAACGAACGACGACGAATTAATCATCTCTGAGCTCAACTCCTTTGACAAGTTCGTATGAGAATATATATATATATAATGTAACATACAGGCCGCCAGGGCGGTTGATCGGGAGTCTGTATATATATATATATATATATATATATATATTATATATGTCTTATATATCTTATATTATCTTATATCTATGGTTTTGAACTTATATTTATGGT
>ERZ651768.1368-NODE-1368-length-17859-cov-6.619053_pt1 | contig 17859 bp, 14 predicted proteins | sample MGYA00514754_ERZ651768 | MGnify/ENA metagenome assembly ERZ651768
CGCATAATATGGACCTGGAACATACGGAGCTATTTGTTCTGGAACCATTTTAACATAATCTGACACCGCTACAGTGGGAACCCTATGTTTACTAAGAGACAATTGAATGTGTGATTTTCGAGGTTTTTTATTCGGATGAATCAGGTTCCATCTGTCTACACCTTCGGCTTCGCGGCGTAATTCACTAAAAGATGTCACATTCCAAATTCCTGGTTCAATATCCCAGTCTTTTTTCAATAATTCCGCAGCGGCTAATACTTCACCCATAAGAGGACCACTTCCTAAAAGTCGTAAAATTGGCTTTTCTGTAGCGTGGACCTTATACATGCCTTTAATAATATCTTTATCCACGCTTGCCGGCTGGGGGGGATGAACATAGTTCTCATTCTCGAGGGTGATATAATAGATCACATCTTTCTGATCATAAAACATTTCTTTTATTCCATGATGAATCACCACTGCTATCTCATGAGCATATGCCAAGTCATATGCTTTGATATTTGGTGTGACCGCTGCAGCCACATGACTGTGACCATCTTGATGTTGTAAGCCTTCACCATTTAGTGTTGTGCGGCCCGCTGTTCCGCCTAAAAGAAAACCTCGAACGCGCATATCTCCAGCAGCCCATATAAAATCCCAAACTCTCTGAAACCCAAACATTGAATAATATATATAAAATGGGATCATGTTTATTCCGTGAACATGATAAGACATTCCGGCAGCAATAAAAGACGAAACAGCTCCAGCTTCATTGATTCCTTCTTCAAATATTTGACCATCAACAGCTTCTTTGTAATATAAAAACTGATCTGAGTCTACAGGGTCATATAATTGTCCCTTGTGTGAATATATACCTAATTGACGAAATAAGGGGTCCATTCCAAAGGTCCTCGCCTCATCTGGTATGATTGGTACAATATTTTCACCAATTGTTTTGTCCCTACAAAGAAAAGTTAATAATCGAACAAACGCCATGGTTGTTGAAATAGATCGGTTCCCGGTCCCATCCAATAGTTCCTGAAAAATAGAAATATCTGGAACCTTCATTTTCTTGTTTTTTAGGATACGAGCCGGAAGGAAACCTCCTAATTTTTTTCGGCGATTAGCTAAATATTGCATTTCTTTTGTGTTTTTTGCTGGTTTGTAAAATGGAGCCTGTATTGCCTCCTTATCAGAAAGTTTAATGTCAAACCTATCACGAAAATTTAATAGTTCCTGTTCATTCAGTTTTTTCTGTTGGTGGGTAATGTTTCTTCCTTCTCCGGCCTCACCCATACCATATCCTTTTATTGTTCTGGCTAAAATTGCGGTTGGCCTTCCTTTATGTTGTACAGCTTCAGAATAGGCTGCATACATTTTTTCTGGGTCATGTCCTCCTAATCTTATTTTCATCAAATCGTCATCACTTATATGGGACACCAGTTCAAGCAATTCTGGATATTTTCCAAAAAAATGTTCCCGCATGTATGCACCGCCTTCAACCACATATTTAAGTAGTTCTCCATCAAGGACCTCTTCCATTCGCTGAAGCAACTTACCAGAGCTGTCACTTTGCAGAATTTCATCCCACTCAGTACCCCACACCACTTTTATCACATTCCACCCAGCACCGCGAAAGGCCCCCTCTAATTCTTGAATTATCTTACCATTTCCTCGCACTGGCCCATCCAGGCGTTGTAGGTTACAATTAATAACAAAAATTAGATTATCTAATTCTTCTCTGGTGGCTAAAGTGAGGGCTCCTTTAGACTCTGGTTCATCCATTTCCCCATCACCAAGAAAGGCCCATACTTTTCGATTGGTGTCCTCAACAATCCCACGGTCTATAAGATAATGCAAAAAGCGTGCTTGGTATATAGACAAAATGGGGGCAAGTCCCATCGAAACAGTTGCGAACTGCCAAAATTCTGGCATTAGCCATGGATGTGGATATGACGAAAGACCGCCCTCTTTCGAAAGCTCTCTCCGAAAATTTTCTAGGTTTTTTTCACTCAAACGGCCTTCTAAAAATGCTCGTGCATACATACCTGGAGATGCGTGACCTTGGAAAAAAACCAGGTCTGCTCCATTGGGGTGGTCTGGGCCCTTAAAAAAATGGTTATAACCTATTTCATATAGGTTTGCCGCTGATGCATAGGTTGAGATGTGTCCACCAATACCGTGCGATTCATTGTTCGCTCGAACAACCATTGCCATTGCATTCCATCGAATTAAGGATTTAATTCTTCTCTCTATAGCCCTGTCCCCAGGAAATTTTGGTTGCTGATTGGGGAGAATTGTATTTATAAAGGGTGTGTTTGTATTAAATGGGAGTCTTGCGCCTTTCGATTGTGCAAAGTCTATTAGTTCCTCTAAAAGAAAACGAGCCCGCTCGAGACCATGCTCTTCTAACGCGTCTTCAATAGACTCTATCCATTCTTCGGTTTCTTGTGGGTCGGAATCTTTATAAATATCTGCCATTTTTAAAAAACAATATTGGCTTTATGGTAAATCAGAATTTACTACAGTTTCAAAATTACACTTCGATCTCTTTCCAGTCTCCTTGCCTTATTTTCCAAACCATTATTAAGGCAAAGATAATCAAATAAAACGGGAAAACAAGCCAGGGTCCATAGAAACCCACATCCAAAAACACACCAAGATACCAGCTCGCCGGCAGCATAACCCCCCAGACCAGGGCTGATTCCACCACTGCCGGAAAAAGTGTGTTACCAGCACCCGATAATGCAAACCATAGTGTAATGCCTATTGCATCAACAAACTGCAGAAAACCCAATACTCTTAAACCAAAGGCTCCCATCGTTATAATATTTGGGTCGTTTGTAAAAAAAGAGAGAAAAAAATGCGGGATCACAAGAAAAAGAATACCCATGGTTCCCATGATATACTCAGCTATTCTCAAAGACTCTATGATACTATTGGACGCATAATCAATTTTTTTTTCACCCATATATTTACTAACTAGAGTGGCACACGCTTGTCCAACACCAATTGCCGGCATGAACGAAGCATGCATAATAGTGAATACAAGTTCTGTGGCCGCTAGTTCAATTAATCCTATAATACCCATGATCTTATAAAAAAAGGACCACCCTATGGCAATAACCACCTCCTGGAGCCCTTGTGGCCAGGCTAAATTGATTTGCTTTTTCATCATAACCATATCCAATGAAAACTGCGTTGTTTTGAACTTGTTACGTATGGCGGGGGTAAATAAATAAAAAGCATAGTGTACTGCCATCCAGGTAGACGCTATTAGCGTAGCAATTGCTGCGCCAAGAACACCAAGAGCTGGAAAGTCTGTCCATGCCCAGAAAAAATGTAGCCATTCGATGGCCGGAAATCTATCAGAAAAGAATTCTTTAATACCGGCTGACCCATAGATAAACCCTGCGTTCAAATAAACATTTAAACCATTACTGAATATTGTCACATTCATGTGCAGTCTTGTCTTCTCGATTCCAGTATAAAAACCTTGAAAAACGAAACTAATTGAAGAAAAAAGAAGTCCAAGAAAAATAACCGACACATAATCAATAGCCAGATCGGTTGCTATGTGGTCGACAAGAAAAAAGGGTACAAACTTTCCCGCAAAACCCCAACCCACAATGGAAAGCGGTACAGCAAAAACCAATGCCAACACCACACCATTACGAAACGCGTTGCCGCAATCATTAAAAAGGCCCTGTCCCAGCCGCCTTGCGGATATGGTTTGTACTGCGGTCCGAATACCAAGCATAAAACTCAGTGCTCCCCAGAACAGCATGGCTCCCATTCCTGTGGCTGCTAATGCTGCTGGACCCAAGTGTCCAACCATTGCCACATCTACTACGCTCATGAAAACCCGGCTCAGGTTACTGAAAATCACTGGCAGGGCTAAAACAAAAACCTCTCGTGACACCTCTTTGTCCTGAGGTAAGAGATATCTTTTTATCATTCTCTCTTATATTTGAATATCAGCAAACGAAAGGGTGTTAATGCCGTTCTTTTTTAAAAAACGACTGGTCTTACTACATACTGGGGCGGGTGTGACAAGACTTATTATAGCTCCTGAAATTATTTTTCTAATCGTTTTTGCTTGGTTCAAGACCTGATGACCATCTTTCATGATGATTCGGCTCTTACGGTCTTTCAGTATAAAATAATGCTGTTCACCATCAGATATGATTTTCGTTTGATTTGTAAGGCCCAGCGTTTTGGGATTGATGTTTATAAATCTTTTTCCCATAATAAAGCTGTGAAATTAGCGGTTCTTAACTCAGCCTATGACCTTATATTTGCCCAATGAATCTTAATTTATCAATACCCGTACAAAAAGCGTTAAATGAGGGACAGCCGTTACTGGCGATGGAATCAACCATTCTGTCCCATGGTTTACCTTATCCTGAAAGCCTCAACTTTGTTTTGCGGGCCAATGAATTGTGCCAAGAATCGAATGTGGTACTAGCCATCACGGCCATAATTGATGGGGCTTTCCATATTGGCTTAGATAAATCACAATTGGATTTCATTTCACATGATAAGAGCATTAAAAAGGTTTCTCGTCAAGAGCTGGGGGTTGCATCGGTCGAGCGTTGGAATGGAGCAACCACTGTAAGCGCCACAATGCATATTGCCCACGCAGCGGGGATATGTGTTCTTTCTACTGGTGGAATAGGAGGAGTTCACCGGGGGGCAGAACATTCTTTTGATATTTCACAAGACCTGTTAGCCTTAAAAGAGATTCCTATGGTAATTGTTTCTTCTGGGGCGAAGGCGATACTTGACCTGCCTAAAACAGTTGAGGTTTTAGAAACATATGGGGTCTGTGTTATTGGGTATAAAACCGCTTTCTTTCCAGCTTTCTATTCAAGGAACTCCGGAATAAAGATTCCTCATCGGGTCAACACCTATCAAGAAATCGTCAAACTATACAGAAAAAACAAAGAGATTGGTCTTGACCAGGCTGTTTTAGTTGGAAATCCTGTTCCCTTGGAACACGAAATCCCTATAAAAGAAATAGAACCTATTATTACAGGCGCGATGAAAAAATCAATAAAGGTCGGTATTAGGGGTAAGAAAACCACTCCTTTTCTTTTAGGCCTGATTTCACGGAAAAATGGTGGCCGCGGTTTGAAAACCAATATTGCGTTAGCGTTAAATAATGTTCTGTTGGGGTCAAAAATTGCTATGAATCTCTCCGAAAGTGCATAATGTATGCCAATGTGACGTTTAATTGAATATTGCATGGTTTTTGAAACAAAAAAATATGAACAAACTACAAACATTAATGTTAAACCATCCTTTAGTAAGTATAGCAATCATTATGCCTTTTTCATTGGTGCTCGTTTTTGCAATCTTAGAGATCATATTCAATATAATTCTTCCGGTTCTGATTGCATTGTGGTTATCGGGGTGGGTCTACACGGGAATTGTCGGTCGGCCAATACGACAATATGTTTATGAGCCTTTTTGGTTCATCCGTTTGTGATCTTTCCTGTTTTGGTAATCTTAATTATAGGGGATTCCTTTAGCGCTCACGCGCACTCCAATATAATACCATATTGGAGCAACAAGGGCTACTGACTCTGAAATAATTGCCTTGTTATCGCCTGATTCTCGAAATCTTTTTGGTCCAACTGTATGAACTATTACGCCGTTCAATCCTTTGATTGGTTGATATATCTTTGACACATCAGGAAACATTGGAAAATTCTTGAATGGTGTTTTCCCACTTAAAAAATTAAATCCTGAGCGGTTTATATGGTCTTTAATCCACATGTTCTTATTAACTCCTTTGATTCTATCAAAGATCGTAACGTTTGAAATAAAATATTTGTCTTTCAAACGACAAAATGATTTTGGGGAAATTGTTTCTGAAGAAAATTCTTCCGGCCAAAGATATAAGAACCCGTTATTTTCAGATATAAAGTGAGTGTCGCTTGTGTGCTCATGGTTTTGGTTCAAACCATAGACCCCAGGAGGTTGAGGCAGGTAAATTATTTCAAGCAGGGTTAGCGCCTCTTACCAAATAGGGCGGTGCCTATTCTAATCATTGTAGAACCCTCTTCCACTGCAATTTGAAAATCATTGCTCATCCCCATGGATAGCTCATTTATTTTTTTTTTGTTCAGCTTACTGTTTAAATCTTCTTTCGTTTTCCGAAGTAACCCAAAAGAACGCCGTATGTCTTTTTCATTTTTTGTTAATGGCCCCACGGTCATTAGTCCTTCAATGTTGATTCCAGAAAGAGTGGAACAGTAAAGCATTTCACCTATCTGTTCTGGTAGAAAACCGTTTTTTTGTTCTTCATTTGTTGTGTTCACTTCCAATAGAATTTGAATTGTCCTATTAAGGTGTTTCGCTCGATCACTGATTTTTTTTGCCAGCCTCACTGAATCAACAGAATCAACAGTGTCAAAATAATCTAAACATCTGTTCACCTTATTTGTTTGTAGGTGCCCGATGAATCTTTTTATAAGCATAGGAACACCCGATAGCTTTTGGAATTTTTTAATGGCTTCCTGAACTCTATTCTCACCAATGGAGCGTATTCCATTATTATAGCACGCATTGATAATAGAAAATGGGTGCGTTTTGGTTACGGCTATGATTTTAACCGCTTGATTGGTTCCTCTTCGTGTCTTTGCTGATTCAATGTGGGCGCGGATATCTCTTAGGTTATCCGCTATCGTCATGAATCACTATTTGAAATAGTTGGATTTACTGTTTTAGAATTAATCTCGTTCTTATCTGCTTCTTCATGCATTACTCGAGTAATAGATGAAATGCTACTACCATCATCAAGTTTTACTAATCGTACACCTTGGGTCACCCGTCCAATAGTGCGAATATCGCTCATTCGTTGTCGCATTAGAACGCCCGCGTCAGTAATAATAATTAAATCATCTGAATCAACTACTTCCATGATTTTGACCATCTTACCGGTTTTATTAGTACAGCGCATTGTTAGAACCCCTTTACCTCCTCTTTTCTGAGTTCGATATTGTATCACGTCTGTCCGCTTCCCATATCCTTTTTCCGTGGCCACGAGGATTGTTCCTTCTCTTTTAACAACCAACATACCAACCACCTGATCGTCCTTTGCGCTAAGCCTAATGCCTTTTACTCCCATGGTTTTTCTACCGCTGGAGCGCACGTCCCTCTCTGAAAACCGAATCGATTTTCCTTCTCTTGTGCCAATCAGAATGTCGTTTTCACCATTGGTTATACGAGCTTCGATTAATTTATCTTCCTGTCTTATGTCAATAGCATAGATACCACCTTTACGAGGATTACCATAGGCCGATAAGACTGTTTTTTTTATGATTCCCTTTTCGGTTGCCATAATAATATAATGGTTTTCATCAAATTCTTTAACGCTTACAAACGCTTCAACGCGTTCCCCTGGATCACAACCAATTAAATTAACAATGGCCCTTCCTCTGGTTGCGCGACCTCCTTGTGGAATATCATAGACCTTAAGCCAATAACATTTGCCCTGGTCAGTAAAAAACAGCATAAAATTATGTGTGTTAGCAATAAATAGGTGTTCCACAAAATCTTCTTCTCTACTGGTGGCTCCCTGAACCCCCCTTCCTCCCCTGCGCTGGGTTCGGTATGTGTTCAATGCTGTTCTTTTAATATATCCCTGATGAGTAATGGTCAAAACGACCTCTTCTTCGGCAATCATGTCTTCCATGGAAAAGTCGCTGTCCACTGGAATTATTTCTGTTCGGCGCTTGTCTCCATAATTATTTCGAACATCCATCAATTCAGATTTGATGATATCCATGCGTTGTGTTCTGCTCTCTAATATTCCTTTTAGATGAGAGATAAGCTGAATGATTTCTTTATATTCTTGGACAACCTTTTCAACCTCCATTCCGGTCAGTCTTTGCAAGCGCATGTCCAATATGGCCTGGGATTGTTTTTCTGACAGATTAAAGGAATTCATTAATCCTTCCTTTGCGTGTGCCACATCTTTACTGCTGCGAATAATAATTATAACATCATCGATATTATCTAAGGCTATTTTCAGACCTTCCAAAATGTGGGCTCTTGCTTCCGCTTCTTCCAGCTCAAAATTTGTCCGTCGAACAACGACATCATGTCGAAAATCGATAAAACGCTCTAGAGCCTCTTTTAATGACATCACCTTCGGTACTCCATTTACTAGAGCCAACAATATGATACCGAACGTATCTTGAAGTTGGGTGTGTTTATATAGCTGATTCAGAATCACTTCTGGAACTGCATCTCTTTTAGTTTCGATGACAACTCGAATACCATCTTTGTCAGATTCATCTCTAAGATCAGAAATGCCTACTATTTTCTTATCCCGGACCAGATCTGCAACCTTTTCTATTAGGTTGGACTTGTTGACCTGATAGGGTAGCTCGGTTACAACAATGCTACCCTTTCCACTTTTTAAGTTCTCAATATGTGCTCGGGCTCTCATTTTAATTTTACCGCGTCCGGTGTGATAAGCTTGTTTTAATCCATCCATACCTAAGATCAGGCCTGCCGTTGGAAAGTCGGGTCCTTTTATGTGTGCCATTAGCTTGTCGACGGTCGTGTTTCTATCATTGATAAGCTCTACTAAACCATTAATTATTTCAATTAGGTTGTGTGGGGGAATCTTCGTTGCCATTCCCACGGCAATTCCTTCTGATCCGTTGATTAAAAGAGTAGGAATTACCGAGGGTAGAACGCTTGGTTCTTTCAATGTTTCATCAAAGTTGGGCAACCAATCAACTGTATTTTTTTCAAGGTCTTTAAGCATTTCCCCAGAAAGTCTGGTCATGCGTGATTCTGTGTAGCGCATGGCCGCTGCGTTATCACCATCAACAGACCCGAAATTGCCCTGACCGTCTACTAATTCATATCTCATAGAAAAATCCTGTGCCATACGGACCAGCGCATCATAGACCGAGCTGTCTCCGTGTGGATGGTATTTCCCCATAACATCGCCAACAATTCTAGCGGACTTTTTATAGGGTCTGTTCCATTGCGACCCTAGTTCGCTCATGCCATATAAAATTCTTCGATGAACGGGTTTTAAACCGTCGCGAACATCAGGAAGGGCCCTGGAGACAATCACCGACATAGAATAATTGAGATAACTTTCTCTCATTTCCTCAATAATGTCTCGGGGTATTGTGTTGTCTCTGTTAATAAAATCAGTCATGTTTTTTCTTTTATATATCCAGGTTCACTACAAATTTTGCGTTCTTTTCAATAAATGAGCGCCTTGCTTCTACATCATGGCCCATTAGATTTTGAAAGGTTTCTGCGGCGCGAGCAGCATCATCAACCGTTATCTGCAATAGCGTGCGTTTTTCTGGGTCCATTGTTGTGTCCCACAACTGTTCTGGATTCATTTCACCCAATCCCTTATATCTTTGCACTCCAATTTTCACTGTTTTGTTTTCTTTTCTCATGCGCTCAATGGTCAGGTCTTTTTCATTGTCATCATAAACATATGACTCTTTCTTGCTCTGATAAATTCGATACAGGGGTGGGAGCGCTAAAAACAGGTGTCCATTGTGAATCAATTCCGGCATACGGCGAAAAAAGAATGTTAATAGAAGAGTTCTGATATGAGAACCGTCTACATCCGCGTCAGTCATAATGATAACCTTGTGATACCGAAGTTTCTCAATATCAAAATCGCCGGCGACTTTTTCACCGCCGTCTTCATCAGAACCTCCAAATCCTGCACCTAATGCTGTGATCATGGCCTGAATCTCATTATTGGAAAGGAGCCTATCAATCCGGGCCTTCTCAGAATTAATAACTTTGCCTCTTAGGGGTAAAATAGCCTGTGTTCTGCGGTCACGACCTTGTTTGGCCGAGCCTCCAGCAGAGTCTCCTTCCACCAAATATAACTCACAGAATACCGGGTCTTTATTTGAACAGTCTGCCAGCTTTCCGGGAAGAGATGAGCCGCCTAGGGCGCTTTTTCTACGAATCAGTTCACGGGCCTTCCGAGCGGCTGACCTACTGCGAGCGGCAAGCAGGGCTTTTTCAATAATACGACGACCGACAGAGGGGTTTTCCTCAAGAAAATTCAAGATTCCTTCGTATACTATTTTATCTACAAGACCCTTTACCTCTCCATTTCCCAGTTTTGTTTTTGTCTGTCCTTCAAACTGGGGCTCTGACACCCTAATGCTAAGGATAGCCGTAAGCCCTTCTCTAAAATCCTCGCCTGATAGATTGAGTTTTTCACTCTTTTTAGTTTTAACAAGGTTGTTTCGGGCAGCATAATTGTTCATCGCCCGGGTCAGCGCGGAGCGGAAGCCGGACAGGTGGGTCCCTCCCTCTATCGTATTAATATTATTAACAAATGTTAAAATGTTTTCAGTATAGGTGTTGCCATAACGCAGAGCCATGTCTACTGGAACGCTTCCTCCTTCCTTGTTCACAGTAACCACCTTATCATGAAGGGGGTTGTTGTGTTCGTCCAAAAATTTGACAAAGTCGCTTAATCCGCCCTTGAACTTGAACGACTCCATTTTATCTTCAGCGTTTCGAATGTCTTTTAAAACTATTTCCAATCCCTGGTTCAAATAAGATAGTTCTCTTAATCGGTCTGCTATAATATCATATTCAAAGTGGGTGCTCTTAAAAATCGAGTCATCTGGGAAAAAACATACTTTTGTTCCTGTTTTCTTGGTTTTTCCAATTTCTTTTAATTTGTTCTGGGTTACGCCCGTTTTATAATCTTGTTTATAAATTTTACCTTCTCGTTTGACCTCAACCCACAACCGTTGTGATAACGCATTAACAACCGACACGCCCACACCATGAAGTCCTCCTGAAACCTTATAGGAGTCTTTATCAAATTTTCCTCCTGCGTGGAGCATGGTCATAACTACTTCCACGGCTGGTTTTTTTTCGATTTTATGTAGGCCTACGGGGATTCCCCGGCCATTATCTTCCACGGTTACCGAACCATCATCATTAAACACAACAGTTATTTTAGTACAGTACCCAGCCATGGCTTCATCAATAGAATTATCTACGACCTCGTATACCAAATGATGAAGGCCGCGTTTACCAACGTCTCCAATATACATTGCCGGTCTTTTTCGGACAGCTTTCAGCCCCTCTAAGACCTTTATGCTTTCTGCGCTATATTCTCTGGTTTTTGTTTCTTGGTTCATATAAATCGAATATCCTTCACGACTTTTTGCCCAAGTTTCTTATTAAGTTTTTTAGTGATGGTGGTTTTTTGAAACTGAAGTTCCTGGCGCCAGACTGGGGTTGTCGTTCTTACCACCAGAACTCCGTGGTCTATCTTTTCTGCTGTGGTGTTCTCTGCCACTCTCTCACCAACAACCTCTTTCCAAACAAACAGGGCGTTTTGTTGCGCCACCCCTTTTTCAAGTCCGGCCTTACGCAATAGTTTTTCTATTGCGCGGCTTATATGCTGCATCCTCTTTCCAGATGATATGTTCTTGCGTTTTCATCTTCAAACCGAAGGCCACTATCTTTTAACAAGAGCAGGTCTGTTGTGGTTACAATGGTCTGTATTGTGTTGCCATCATCATCCTTCATTGCTTGTAAAAGGGAAATTATTTTTCTGCTTCTTCCCCTGTCTAGTTTGGCAAATAAATCATCTATTAGGAAAATCGGGGCAGTGTTCGTTTTCTCTATAACAATAAGTAATTCTGCAAGTTTCAAAATAACAAGAGCTAACTTGTGTTCTCCCTGGGACCCGTGGCTTCGTAAATCTCGAGAGTTCCAATAAACAGAAATTTCATCTCGGTGGGGCCCAAAGGACGTGTGTTTTCTGATCAGGTCTTTTTTCAGTGCGCTTGTAAGGCCCTTTCTGTATATTTCTTTTGTAGGCACATTATTATTGAACAACAATGACAGTTTTATTTCTCTATCGTATTTTTCTGATATTAGTTCGAGGCGCTTTTGATATTCACATAACAATTCATTACGCAATCGCCATAGTTGAGACCCGCAATCTGAAAGACTATCATCCCAGAGTTCTATTTCATTCGGGTTTTTCTGTTCGTTATTGAATTTTTTTAGGGCCGCATTCCTCTGCTTAAGCAGACGACCATACAGATATAGTGTGTTCACATAGTCGCGAGACACAACTGAAAACATCTTGTCGAAGAATCTCCTGCGCGCTGAGGGGGGTCCGCTTGTAACAATTTGTTCTTCCGGGGATAAGACCACTGTGTTGTTTCGACCAATCAGGTCTTTTCTGTTGTAAATGGTGTCTTTGTTTATTTTTATTTTTCTTTCACCGTTTTGGTTCTGTAAAAGAGAGACCTTTTCATCGTTTCCATTAGAGCAAAAAAGACCAGATAAAACAAGCTGGGCAGACCCATCTTTAATTAACTCTCTTCGTTTTGACGTTCTAAAGCTTTTCCCCAAAGAAAGGCTGTGAATTGCTTCTAACACTGTCGTCTTTCCTGAGCCGTTCTCCCCCCAAATGACTGTAAGCCCCCGATTAAACTCTAAAATTGTATGGGCATGATTCCGGAAAGAAATCATTTCTATGCTACCTATGGACATGGGCTAAAAAAAATAGCCGCTATTTTAAGCATTCAGGCGTATGGGCATTAAAAGCATTAGGTTGTCAGTGTCGTCCTTCTTAGCCTCCTCTAAATTGAAAAGAGTAGCGCTAATAGATGTGTTGAGCCGTACAACCACTGTTTTGCTGCCTATATGGCCTATAACATCTTTTAAATATTCGGCGTTGTATCCAACAACAAGGTCTTCCCCTTCATATTCGGCTGGTAGTTCTTCCTGGGCCTTTGATGATTTTTCTGGGTCATCAGTTGTGATAAGACACCTTTCGCTTGACAGGTTCAGGGAAACCTGGTGGGTGGCTCGATTCGAAAATATCGATACCCTTCGAATTGCCGCAAGCATACTATCTTTATCCGCCTTAAGTGTTTTTTCATTGTCCTTTGGTATCACGCTTTCATAATCTGGGAATTTTTCTCCAATCGTGCGTGTTATAATCGTGTCTTGTTCTATTCTTGTGGTTAAATAGTTGTCCCCAATTGAAACACCTATTTCGCCTGCTGATAATTGTGAGGACAAATAAGAAAGAAATTTTTTCGGGGCAAGAACATCTCCAGAAAAATTTAAAGTATCAACATTTTGTTCTTTGTATCTAACGAGGCGGTGCCCATCTGTCGAAACCGCTGTTATGCTTTTTGGGGCAAAACGAAAAAGCACGCCGGTAAGCGCCGGTTTTAGGTCATCCTTGCTCACGGCAAACAGCGTTTTGTCAATAATGCTTTTCACTGTTTTTGCCGGCAAGGAAAGCTTTTTTGTTTGTTCTGTCTCTGGGGATGCGGGAAACTCCTCAGCGGGTTTCCCCATTAAATTGTATACCCCCATATCGGTTTGTATTTCAATCTTGTTTCTGTCATCGGCGCTAATTGTAATTCTTGTTTCCGCAAGCTCGTTGGTAATGTCTAACAATTGTTTTAATGGAGCCGCAAGAGAACCTTCGTTCTCTATGCTTACAGAAATTTCCGATTCTACGGTCAGCTCTAGGTCTGTGGCTCGGAGCGTTGTTCTTTCATTAGAAGATTCAATTAGTACACAACCCAAAATTGGCAGGGTTGAGCGGGTGGGAGACACCCTAGAAAGCTTCTGAAGGGCCTGTTGCAGCTCTGTTTTGGATGTGGAGAATTTCATGATTCACCCTTTTTAACTTAGGCGATAAAGAGATCAAACTTTTTAAATCTCTCCTGCCATAAAAATTACCAAACCCCGTCTTTCTTTAAAAGCCTTTATGGGTGTTATTGTTTATTAGAGTGGCTTGTTTTTTGGGGTGCGTTTATTTTTAAATAGCCTTATATATCTCAACCCTTTCTTTTTTTCCTTTAACGAAAATTGGTTCTAGTTTTTCAAATGAGAATTTATCTTTTGTGTTGTTGTACACGGTCTCTGATGCTATGATCTCCCCCGGCGCTGCATTCGAGCAGAGCCTTGCACCAAGATTTACAGCATCCCCAATAACAGTATAGTCCATCATATCTCTTGATCCAATGTTTCCCGAGACAACCGGCCCGGAGTTTATACCGATCCCAATATGAATATTCGACATTCCTCTTTTGTTTCTTCTTTTATTTAGTTTTTTAAGTGTGTCCATCATTTCCTGCGCTGTTCTAACTGCCCTTTCCGTGTCGTCGTCTCCTAATATGGGTGCGCCAAATACAATCATAAGTTCGTCTCCAACAATCTTATCAAGGGTTCCGTTATTCTTGAACACAATATCTATCATTTCAGAAAAATACTCATTTAATGTGGAAACAATCTCTTCTGGTTTCATTTTTTCTGACATGGCTGTAAAACCGCGAATATCCGTAAAAAGAATTGTAACCGTTCTTTTTTCACCTCCTAGATTTAGCCGCGCATCGTCATCTAACAGCTGATCCACTATTTGTTTTGAAACATATCGTTTGAAGGTGTTTTTAATCTTACTCTGTTGAGTGATGTCCTCAATCGCTAAAACAACACCATGAACATTATTATCAGCATCGACCCGCGGTGCTGCAGAAATATTCACAATTGTTTCTTCTGATGCTGTTAAAAAGGAAACGCTTTGTTCGGATTGGGGTTTTTGTTCTGTCTCTGTTTTTTGTATAAGGGCTGTTATTGTTTCATCGCGCTCAAACAGGAACATGTAGTGGTTTCCAAGGATTTCTTTTTTTTCTTTGTTTAATATTCTTATTCCGGCGTGATTTATTGAGTCTATTTCCCCTATTGTGTCCAGGGTAATAACGCCGGTCGCGATGCTGTCCAAAATGCTTTCGTTAAATTGTTTTTCTTCTGTTATGTCTTTAAAGAGCCTTGCGTTGTCTATGGCGACTGCCGCCTGATTGCAAAGGGCAGAAAGAAGCTCCATGTCGTTCTGGTTAAATGGTTCGGTGCCCGTTCTGGTTTCCTTGTTACACAAAAGCATGAACCCCAAGTTTTTATCTTTTGCCTGAAGAGGCGCAACAATAATATTTTCTTCTCCAAGCTTTTCTTGGATAGCTGTTTTGTTTTTTACTGTTAATATCGCCCCTCTCTTTTCTTTTATGGCCAAAGAGAAGACCTTCAGTTTATTGGACAACAAAACGTTTTCATCTTCCCAATTAAAGGTGGCGCTGATCTCCATTATTGGGCTGTTTTCTTTTGGGGTTAAAACCATTCCCTTTGAAGCATTTAATACTCCTATTGAGCGCCATAGTATTTCTTCACGTAAATCTTCTACATTCAGAACGGAACTAATTGCGACACTGATATCAAACAGTGTTTCAAGCTCTAATAGTTTTAGGTTAAGCTGGTTTTGTTTGTCATCAAGGTTCTGGAGAATTTGATAATTAAAAAGGGCCTTTGTTAGGTGGTTTGCAATAATCTCCAAAACCTTTATGTCAGCCTGGCTATATTCTTCATTCATAAACTTTTTCCCTACTGCAACAACGCCTAAAAAAGCGTTTCTATAAAACAGGGGGATTACAATCTTTGCATTAAAAGAGTCCAGGGTAAGATTCATTTCCTTTGTGAATATCTTTTTTGCTACTTCAATGAGAATGTATCCGTGTGAATAATATTTAAGTTTTTCTATCTGGGCGGGGGTAGAGCTTAGTGGGCCAGGCTCATTAAAGCCCTGTGTTGCAAGCGAGAAATATATTCTTTTTTCCGTATCATAAAGAAAAATGGCGCCTTTCGACGCCATAATAGTTCCTAGGGTTAGTCTGAGTATTCCCCTTCCCACGTCCTGGGTTTGTTCTTCTTTAATAAGAATCTCGCCTAATTCATGTAGGGAGGCGAGATAATAATCTAGCTTATCGTTAGTTTGTTCGACCAAAAAACGGAATATTATAGTGTTGTTTAAGCCATGTTTTCTATGGCTTCGGCTTCCGAGGCATATATTGAAGAGTACTTTGTGAGGCCCATTATACTGAACGTCTTTTCTACGATTGGTGCCAAATTATAATACGCAAGCTTTCCATCTACATCTTGCAGTTTTTCGATGATCTCGATAAGAATAGAAACCCCTATGCTATTCACAACCTTAGAGTTTTCTAAATTCAAAAGGAATTTTGTCCTGCCCTCGTCAATTCTCTCATAACAAGCCCTTGCAACTTCTTCTCCTCCAAGATTGTTTAGATACCCGTCTGTTTCTATAACGACAATGTCACCCTCATCGCGGGATTTCAAACTAAAGTCTGCCATGGGTTCCTCCGGTGTCCTTTATTTCTTTTTCGTCATTGTGACCGTTGTTCCCTCTTCAGAGGATTCAAACGTTACCCTATCCATGAGTTCTTCAATTAATTTTAGTCCCCAGCCTCTCTTGCGATCTGAACCAAATTTTTCCTCAATATTGGGAATCTCCACTTTTGATTTATCAAATCCTTTACCCTTGTCTGTAACCTGAATGATTAGTCTGTCATCTTGAAGTTTAAAGTGTATCTCGACCTGTTCTTTGCTTTTGCTGTGTTCAAACGCATTTAGACATGCCTCTATAAGGGCCATGCTTATTTCGGCGGTTTGATCATCATCTAAGTCCATGTGTTTTGCAACAACCTCGGCTGTTTTAGTTGCAGCAAGTTCCATGTCCGGTAAAACGGGTATCGTTAGTTCAACTGTTGGGCTTTTTACCATGGCAATTCCTTCAGGGTGTTTATCAGTAAGACCTCGGTGAAATTATCACACCAAGGTTCTGGTTAAAAGAATTAGTTCTTTTTAACAACAACGATGGTTATGTCATCCTGGTTTCTTAATTCTCCCAGCCAGGCTTTTCCTAGGTCTATTAGAATCTGTTTGATTTCCTCGGCGGATTTGCTTCCGTTCTCTCGCACACAATTTAGCACCGCCTTATATCCAAGCATTTGTTCGTTTTTGTTTGTTGCTTCCGGGAGACCATCTGAAATAAAGACAAAGGTGTCCTTCTTTTTTAGCTTAATTTCAACCTGGCTATAGGTCTCCCCTTTTATGCTGCCTAGTGGCAGCCCTTCCAATAAAATCTCGTCTGTTTCGCCTGTGTCACCATGATAATGATATACCGGGGGCATTGCTGCCGAGGTAAACTCAACCCTGTCTTCCCAAAACCTAGCTATACTAATGGCCATTTTTGTTTTTCCAAGGGAAAAGGCCTTGATGACCCTGTTTAATCCGTAAGAAATCTCATTCGGGGGCATGTTCGGCTGTGTTCCATATAGGCCTGCCTTTGTAATAGAGACCATCATGCCCGCCGTCATGCCGTGACCGGTTGCATCACCGACAACAACGTATATGCTTTCTTTGTTTTTTTGCGGGAAAAAATCATAATAATCCCCGCCAACCTCTGTTGCTGTTTCAATCGTAGCGGCAATGTCAAGATCCAAGATTTTTGGGCATTCTTTCGGGAGCATTTTAAGCTGAAAGCTTCTGGCCTCTTCAAGCTCTTCTGTCCTTCTTGTCTCTTCGAGCTTTACCAGTTGGTTTTTATCTCTTCTCTTGACCGCCCCAAAGGCCGTTATTGCTATAATACCAATATAACTGGAATAGGCCCACCAGGTTTTCCAGGCGGGTGGGCGCACAGCAATTTTGATACCATCAGACCGCTCGCTCCAAACTCCGTCATTATTGCTGGCCATAAAAAGAAATTCATATTCTCCTGGGTCTAATCCTTGAAAAGAGGCTTTTCGGCTGGTTCCATTCTCCATCCAATTCTCTTGGTGGTTTTCTAATATATACCTGTAGTTGTTTTTCTCAGATTTATTGAAACTAAGACCAACAAACTCTACCTGAAGTGTTTGAATCTTGTGGTTTATCTCTATTTTTCCATCTGAGAAGTCGATTTCACTTTCTTTGTTGTTTTTATCAATTCCTATAATATTAGTAATTGCAAGAAGTGGTTTT
>ERZ651768.1370-NODE-1370-length-17843-cov-11.076326_pt1 | contig 17843 bp, 9 predicted proteins | sample MGYA00514754_ERZ651768 | MGnify/ENA metagenome assembly ERZ651768
TTTGCCAGTGACGGCAATGTACTTACAGGGCCGTCCCCGCGCTCACTGGATCGTCTGGATACAAAAGTGCAGGACGGACGGCTTTATGTGAAATACGAAAAATTCAGATCAGGAACCAATGCTAAAGAGGTGATCGGCTAATGGGATCTCTAAAATGGATAGTATCCGTTAGCGCTATCGCCAGTCTAATATTTCTGGGACTGGTGATCCTTAGCGGCTGGGGTTTGTCTGGGGCATATGTGCCATCATTAACTGACGGGTTCCCAGCCACCCTGTATCTGGAAAAGTATAGTAGTGGGGGGCATTTGCTGCGTAGCCTACATTATTATTCATCATCCGGCCTAGTGTTCAGCGGTTTTATATTCCTAAGCTTTTTTTATATTAGCGGTTTTACCGCCAAATACCGAAAAACTTGGATACTGTGTGTTTTGCTCTATCTGTTAATTATAGGAAGTGCGTTCAGTGGGTATGTACTGCCTATGGACCAGAATGCGTATTGGGGTACAAAGGTGCGCTTAAGTATTATGGAGACGGTTCCATTAGTGGGACCCGTCATTGCTGATTTTCTCCGTGGTGGCGCAACATTCAATAGTGCCACGTTGCCGCGGTTTTTTACGCTACATGGATCTGTATTAGCTACGACAATCTGCCTATGCCTTTTTCTCCTTATTCAAACCAAGAAATCAATTTTCATCCAATATCTCAGCGATCAACGGTTCAATGTCACACTATTAGTTTCAATTATGCTATACTTTGTTCTAATAAATAATTTTAGTGCACCACTGGAATTGCCTGCTGATCCAACAGATGTAGAATACAATCCCAGACCAGAGTGGTACTTCCTATGGCTATTTCAATTTGGAAAATATGTGGAGTGGGCACCTTGGATTCAAAGTGGTGTTTTACCGTTATTGGGTGTTGGGTTTTTATTTGCTGTTCCTTGGCTAAGGAATCATGCTCAAAAAAGACGATCTGTCATTGTAATAGCCTGGTGTTTAATTTGGCTAGTCCTTACGGGTTTGGCTGTTATTGATGATAAGGGTCTACACCATAATCCTAATTATAGTGATGGCATGGCATTGCATGCAGAAAAGAATTTCAACCGTTTATGTATAGATTGTCATGGTGCTGGCGGGTTGGGTGATGGGCCTGAGTCTCAGGCGTTTGATCTGCCAACACCAAATTTTACCGCCAGCGATTTCTGGATTAATACAGATGAACAGCGAATGATCATTATCGTTAGGGATGGCAAAGGAATTGATATGCCGGATTTTGGTGAATCGTTAACTTATGAGCAGATTTTGGCTCTGGTCATCCATATTAAAAAATCATTTAAACCGAACTATAAGGAGTAGCACATGAAAATTGAATTTGTTTTACCATTGTTTATCTTTGTTCTTGCAAATATTTTATATGGACAGTCTGACTTCAAGAACCTGAAAGTCCTTGATCCAATGATAGAAAAATCAGAACTGAAGCTGCTTATGAAAGGTTACACAAAAAGCCTGGGCGTGAAGTGTAATTTTTGTCACGTTCCCGATGCCTTTGATAAGGATGATAAAGAGCATAAGCTCATTGCTCGTAATATGATTGCCATGACATCCAGTATACGTGCAGACCTTAAGGAAACATTCCCCAAAGAGGATGTGTCTGAAAAATTTAATTGTGCAGTCTGTCATGCTGGTAGTACTAACCCGGAATGGGTCGGAACACATTAATGTAAAAAATGCCTTGGTAATACTTGTCTTGTATTAAAGGATATATCTTCTACTTGAACAGAATGACAAGAATGTCATACATTCCATAATCATACTTTATAAAGTATGAACTATATGCGGAGTCTCAAATACAAGGCAATAGTATCGCTCGCCCTGCTGACCGTGATCCGTGCCTCAAATTCACCCGATATAACAGATGTTTTTGTGGATCCATTTACAAATGGATTACTGTTTACACTGTATTCTGAAGAGAAAATAGATATTGATAATGTTTCCAGTTGGATGTCTCCCCATGGATGGTATTATATAACAGTTAATGGCGCAACATTTTCCCTAGATATTCCAGGAAAAATCCCAGCCCTGGTACAGGTAAAGGATATTGTTATAAAAAATAACCATGAATCTGGTCAGCTCGCATTTTTAGTAAAAAAACCATTCAATTCCATTGAAATATTAAAATCGGAAATATCCAATGCGGTGCAAGTCTCAGCGGTTTATGAGGCGACTAGTTCAATTAAACAACGACTTGGATATACGCTAGTTGATAAAGATAAAGATAAAGATAAAGATAAAGATAAAGATAAAGTCAAACGTCCCAAAAAACGGACCCGACCTTTAGCGCGAAAAAAAGCGCAGGATGTCGCCAGTCGTGAGCCTAGTATTGAATACTTGAACATGGGTTTTAACCCTGACACGCTTAACCTGGTTATCGATAAAATGCTAAATGCTTTATTGCGTGATATGACTGATGTTGATGATTTTAAGAATAGTAAAAAAATTGAGAATGAAACTGAATTTATCAGGATGAATGAAGGCAAGCAACACCGCATAAATGAGCCTAACATTTTGAATGACCTGGTCAAATTAGGTGATGTAGCCTTGAAAGGTCCAGCCAGATCTTCTGTCCAAGAATTGTTCATATCCAAGAAAAAATGGTACAAAGATGATTTCTTTTTACCAAAAGATGGGCCTCAGGAAAAAGGCCGATTGAAGATAACATCCACTATTGATGATGTAACTGTTTTTATCGATGATGAATATGTTGGGCTAACACCAATCAATGATAATATTGAATTAACTGTTGGTCCACACAAGGTTTGGTGTATACCCCCAGTTCCTATGAATGATAGCCGTTGGTATAAGGATCCGATTAGTGAGAATGTGATAGGGGATGCGATTCATAATGTAATTGTCCGTACAAATGCAGTTACGACGGTAGATTTTGATCTCTATATTCTGAACACAGCGCCAAATTATAAAGAAAAAGTATTTTACCTCGATTCTCTAGACGGTATCGTTGGCCCAGAAGATGAAAGCCGTTATGCAGACCTGAGTATGGAACGGTTTATTGATAAGCGCATTACTAGTCATAAAATTTCTGGAAATAAGAGAACGGCTGCACCGCCACTTGTTAAAGAAAGTAAAAGTACGAAACAGAAGGCGGTCAAGAATATGCCACCGCCTTTAGCGATATCAGATTTACGAAAATCCAACAAAAAGACTGGTGATAAAAAGCAGGATCAAACGGATTTAACAAATAAAACACCTGACAGAGATGATATAGCGGATATTCTCGTACCTAATCCAGATGAAAAAACAAGCAATGATTCCAGCGGTAATATGTTTAACCGTCTTTTTTCATCGTTAAAAAGAAATGGTAAAAATGAATCAAAACGAGATGAACCCGATACACAGGATTCTCAGATCATTAGACCAGCGGAAGAAGTAATGGACAAGACAGAAACTGATGTTGACGAAGGCGACCTAGCCGCTGCTAGTGCAGATAAGGATACTGATAAACCCAGTCGCAATATTTTTCAAAGAGTTTTTCCGCCAAAGAATTCCACAACAAACCGACAGCAAGAACCGTTACGACATAGTATCCTATCTTATGCTGATCTGGATGTCGTCAGGATAGTTAATGCGGAATTTGTAAAACCGAAAAAACGGCAACCGATAAATATCAATAATGAATTTCCAGTCACCAATCACCGGGTATATTGTTTTACGGTTGTCCAAAATCTTGGTAGGCCAGTAAATATCAGTCATTTTTGGTACCGTAACGGGAAATTTATGGCTCGAGTACCAATGGAGGTTGGTTTTTCAAGTTCTTGGCGTTGCTGGTCATATATTACCCTCAATAATGGTTTTGAAGGGGATTGGAAGGTAGTCGTACGTGGACCTGCCAACCAGGAAATAGAAGAAATAAATTTCTTCATCTTACCAGATAAAAATCTGGCCAAACAAAAGCAATAAGACAACGACCAAACAGTATTTCCTTTGGTGGCATTATCCTGATTTCCTATTTTGGTATGCGTGAAATCACGGATAACTACACCGCAAGCCTATACTGTATATGGACTAAATAGCGCAAAACAAGTCCTTAAAGCTAATCGCTTTGAAATTATTGCAATAGACATTCAAAAAAATAGTCAGGCGAAAAAAGACCATGCTATTTCAGCTTTGCTAGAGGATGCTGCTGTTTTGCCGAGGTCTTGGAACAAAGAGAAGTTTACCAGAGAATACAAAGGATACCGTACTCAAGGTATAGCAGTATCCTTTATGGGGCCGGTGACCACACCTTTGCCTTCCTTTGCTGATGGTAAAACAAATATGGGTTTTTTACTTGGGGATCATATATCTGACCCGCAAAACCTTGGACAGATTATTCGCACTGCTGAATGTGCCGGTTTGGATGGCTTAATTTTACCTGAAAGAGGCGGTACACAACTTACAGATGCTGCATTGCAGGTAAGCCAGGGCGCATTTGTTACCCTACCAATCTACAGTTGTGGCAATGTGCAACAAACATTGCAGCAATTGAAAGACGAGGGATTTTGGATTGTGGGTGTAGAAAATGATGTAAAGGAAAAAGTATGGTATGAAGTTGATTATTCGGGTAAGGTAGCTATTGTTGTCGGCAGTGAAGGTCAGGGTATACGACACCTGGTGCGAAAGAGATGTGATTTTCTGGCAACAATACCCATGCAAGGTCAAATTAAATCATTAAATGTATCTGCTGCTGTGAGCGCGGTTCTATTTGAAAGGCAAAGGCAGATTAATGCTTAGTAATTATTCATATATGAAAATATATAAACAGTTAAGCCGGTTAATGCTGATCGTAGTATTATTGTATAGCGGCTGTTTTACGGTAGTAAAAAAAAACACGGAAATTTTGTGGGACACCTACGGTGTGCCACACATTTTTGCCAGTGATTATAATCAGTTATTTTATGCCTTTGGTTGGGCCCAAATGCGTAACCATGGAAATCTTATGCTACGGCTATTTGGGCAGGCCCGTGGTCAAGCTGCTGAATACTTTGGCGAACCTTACCTGATATCTGATCAATGGGTGCACATTAACAATATTCCACAACGAGCAGCTGAATGGTTGGAATCGCAACAACCTGATTTCAAACAGTATTTTCAAAGTTTTACCGATGGTATAAATGATTATGCTTCTCAATTTCCGGATGAAATAAATTCTGATACCAGAGCTATTTTACCAATAGAGCCAACGGATTTACTCGCTCACTATCAGCGTGTGATTATCTATCATTTTGTCACAAACCCAAGAGATACACAATTCAATCCGACATCAATTCGTGCGGATCGGGGTTCTAATACTTGGGCGATCGGTCCATCAAAGTCTGCCTCAGGTAATGCAATGCTGATTATCAATCCACACTTACCTTGGGATGACATGTTCACTTGGTTTGAAGTTCAATTAAATTGCGAGAACCTGAATATATATGGCGCGACCCTTGTGGGTAGCCCCTTTATTGGTATTGGTTTTAATGATTACTTGGGCTGGGCCCATACTAACAATGTACACGATGGACAGGATCTGTATAAATTGGTCCTTACTGATGATGGCTATAAATGGGATGATGATAGCAAACCATTCACGATTAGGACAGTGAAATTAAAAGTAAGAGGATTGGATGGGCTACTATCAGAAAAAGAGTTGATCATAAAAGAATCAGTTCATGGTCCAATAGTTCGTGAGGACAAAAATTATGCCTACGCTTTGCGCGTTGTAGGAAAGGATCAGCCTTTTATTTTTGAACAGTATTTGGATATGGCACTAGCGAAAAATTTTGATGAATTTCAAAAAGCTGCCAGTCGTTTACAGAACCCTTTCTTTACTACCATGTATGCTGATCGTGACGGACATATTATGCACCTATTTGGTGGCAGGACACCAGTTAGGCCAGCTGGAGATTGGGATTGGCTGGGTATTGTTCCCGGTGATACACCACAAACGCTTTGGCACAAGACACATACGTACGACGAATTGCCGAAGGTGATTGATGCCAAATCAGGTTGGTTGCAAAATGCCAATGATCCGCCATGGACTACTACACTACCGCGGGAATTAGACCGCCTTAATTATCCAGATTATATTTCCCAAAACTTTATGCATTTTCGTGCCCAGAGATCGGCCAGAATGGCTTATGAAGATGAAAAAATTACCTTTGAAGAACTATTAGCCTATAAGATGGATACCCGCATGGAACTGGCAGACCGATTAGTGGATGATTTGGTCGAAGCAGCTGAAAGTTCAGATGATAATTTTTTACACGAAGCAGCAGCTGTGTTGAAAAAATGGGATCGCTGTACGGATAATGAAAGTCGTGGTGCTGTGTTATTCAAAGAATGGGTGGATGCCATTGGTTTTTATATAGATAAACCCGATCTGTTTCATTCACCTTGGCTTGAAGAAGATCCGATGAACACACCTATGGGTATTGCAGATATAACTACCGGATTGGCGGCATTGCGCAATGCTGGAAATAAGGTTATTGATAAACATGGAAAACTGGATATTGCCTGGGGAGATGTGTACCGTATTATTCGTGATGATGTGGACCTGCCGGCAAATGGCGGCCCTGGTGATCCTTATGGTATATTTCGAGTAACAAGCTATCGCCCAATTAAGAATAATCGTAATGCGGCTATTGGGGGTGATTCTTTTCATGCTATCATTGAATTTGCTGATCCATTGCGAGCGATGGCCAGTATTGGCTATGGAAATGCTTCTCAAAAAGGATCACCGCACCGGATAGACCAGGCGAAATTTTATTCACAGAAAAAGTTACGACCAATTTGGCGTTCACGATCAGAAATTCAATCAAACCTTATATTAACTGAAAAATTTTAAATATTAGATTAGAAAGGGAAACGTACAGCATGGCAAATAAATATGATGGAAGATCGGAAGACCACGGTGGGTTTGCTGCTGGGGCCAAACTAGAAACAACAACTACTCACCATGAAGTAAATAGAGATCTAGCTGCCCAAACGCAGCTCACAATCGTATCCGTAATCCACTTTCCCACCCGCGTCATAGCAACTGATGAAAATGGTATCGAATGGACTCTGCCATTACATTCTGTAAAAATACTGGAACCAGTTGTTCAAAAAGATGAGCCAGACGTAAAATCTCGTGATGATGGGTAAAACGAGCCGCCAAACCAACGATGTATCGGTTAATTCCGCATTAGAGGACACCTAACCACAGATATATTTTCTGTGGTTAACTACACTATTTTGATATGATCACCCTGCAAAAAAGAGAGTGCAATTTGCAGACCGATAAATACAGCATTAAATTCAACTCAAAATGAGCAGATTATTTTTCTATTTTTTTGCTGTGTTAGGTATATCATTTTTATGCTCATTACTAGAATCCTTCATTCTTTCTGTAACACATGCCCATATTAGTTTGGTCTCAAAAGATCGACCTGCATTGGGGAAAAAATTGTCCCACTTTAAGGAAAATATTAATCAACCTTTATCTGCTATCTTGAGTTTAAATACCATAGCCAATACGGTAGGCGCAGCCAGTGTTGGCGCGATTACCTTGGTTGAATTTGGCAGTAACTGGGTGGCAATTATGTCCGGTATTTTGACCTTATGTATATTAATCTTTTCTGAGATTATACCAAAAACAGTAGGTGCGCTTTACTGGAAAAAAATACTTGTTCCTGCTACTTTTGCGGTACAAGTGCTTATCATTATGACCTATCCGCTAGTGGTCTTTCTTGAATTTCTTTCCAAGTGGTTAGCTAAGGCGGAAAATGAAGATAAAGTATCTCGGGAAGAAGTTATCGCAATGGCAGAATTGGGTGAGGATGAAGGTACGATTGAGGAGAGCGAGAGCACTGTGATTGAAAATGTGCTCATGCTTGATGATATCTCAGTTGAGGAGGTGCTCACACCCAGATCTGTAATCTTTGCGGTGAATAAAACTAATAGTGTAAGAGAGGTATTAGATAAATACAATGACATTGAATTTTCGCGTATTCCCGTGTATGAAGATGGATTGGATAATATAATTGGTATCGTGCGTCGCCATGTTCTATTAAAAAGCAAAGCTGAAGATCAGTTTGACGTGACCATGGGTGAATTGGCCAAACCGATTCATGCTGTAGAAGAAAATGATTCTGTTGGTGATGTGCTGGATGAATTTGTAAAACGTCGAGAACACCTTTTCATGGTTAAGGATCAATTTGGCCAGGTTGCTGGTTTGGTCACGCTTGAAGATGCAATTGAAACACTGCTAGGTGTTGAGATTGTTGATGAGACAGATTCGGTGGTGGATATGCGTAAACTTGCTCTAGATAATTGGCGGAAAAAGCGCTTGAAAAGCCAGGGAAAATAACCAGCGGACTAAAAAGAACCAGCGGACTCAAACCATGAACTGAATGATGCGCCGCTTGATCACAATTGCTTTTTTTATTTCTTTTTTCATCTATACCCAGCAGACAGGAATAAAAACACTTTATTATGTAAACGAATTCGATTTTAAAAGCGGACACCCTACTCCTCAATCAGAAATTCGATACAAACCGCATATTCGTGCTGAATATGATTTGCTGAACCGTTTGATATCGAAGGCGAATTTGAACCGAAAAAGTATTGTGGTTAGCAAAGAATCATACACTTATGAGTTAGATACAAATGACCCCATTGAGAAACAGGATTATGAGGGGGAAGATCGCTTGGTGCGAACAACATTATTTGGATTACGGGGAAAAGCACCAAATTATATTTCTTATGTTTATGGAATCGATTCGCTAGAGACCTGGAAGGATGATATCTTTACTATTATCGATTATAATGAATATGAAAAGCCCTATTTCTACCATTTCTTGGATGTGAATGCGGTTGGGTATGCCGATGCAACGCTGGAATATAATGATCTAGGATGGTTAACTAGACAAGTCTGGAAACGATTGCCTGACGGTAAGCAAATGCGCTTGTGGACCTATGATTTTGACCCGCAAACAGAATTGACCAGGATTCTGGAATATGATTCCTCAAAAACCTTGGTAATGGACATTAGATTAAACAAAGATTCACTTGAAGCTGTTTATAATCCCATTATGCCGGTAGACAGTGGTTTTGTTAATCATACCAGAATATCCATTGAGTTGCAGGATAGTATTAATTACGGTTTTATTACCTGGCGTTGGGTTGCAGGTGTGCCAGATGTGGATAGTATGCATGTTTTTAAAATGCCAGATAGTCTTTTTGAACGGCGCACATATTATGATTATGATCTACAACTTGATAATTACCTTACGGATGGAGGGATATATGATATAGAATTCACAGGGGAAAGTGCCTTTGAATATGAGATCATTAAGGTGGTTATCCGGCAAGTAATGTATGATGTTACGCCACCTACCATTTCCATCGGTACGAAGCCGGCCATAAATAAACCAGAATTCTTTTTTACAACAGACGAACCATTATCTGCAGGTTATATCGAGTGGATACCCTTTCCATCGTCCTCACACCAGGATTCGATACACCGTATTACTATGACTAATGCTGAGTTAGGGCTAGGAAACAGACAGTTTATTACATTGGATAATCAGACGCCTTTGCTGGATAGTGCGGAATATACACTTCAACTAACAGCTTATGATCGGGCCAAAAATAGTTCCTTTTTCCAAGCAGAGGAACTTATCCTATATGACATTTCTCCACCCCTGGTTTACATGTACTATCCATTGAGTAATACTTATGTAAATCATCTAGAAGTGCAGGTTGAAGCAAGCGAAATCTTGGCTTCCGGTCAAATTATTTTAACAGATCTTTCTGGTGTAAGAGACACGCTGTCACCACATGTTTACCAGTTGCCAAAAAAAGAACTACAACTGGGGTTGCATGCTGCGCTGTTAGATGATGCATTGCCGTTAATGGATACAACAACCTATAGTTTCAAGTTTATCGGTACTGATCCTGCTGGCAATATTTCAGATCCGGTCATACGTGAACCTATTTATTATGATATATCGCCCCCAGTCTATACACAGATATTTCCAAACATTGGTTCCCATGTTAATAACCCTAGGTTATCATTTATTGTAAGTGAAGATCTTGCTGCAGGAGAATTTACCTGGGCTTACCGTGAAGGACTGCAGGATACAGCAGCGCCACACATAATTCCCTTGGTAAGTAATGAACGCAAGGGCGATACTCGAACAAACTGGATGCTCAAGAACCAAACGGAACTGTTGGACGGAACCATATATGATCTCATATTTATCGGTCAGGATTTTGCTGGAAATCAAACTGGGTTCATTACAACCCCAGATATAACTTACGATATTACGCTACCGGTATTTGCAATTCTTGATCCAGTCAATGAAGCGTATGTGAATTATCTAACTTTGTCCTATGAAATATCGGAACCGCTTCGAGAAGGTACGATCACCTGGACAGCTCTAAATCCAGTAAAAGACCCAGAATCACCGCGCATCATATCGATTAACACAGACGAAATGATCGAAGGGGTATTTACAGATGTACTGTTAGCGAATATGACCAATCTTATTGATAGTGTTACCTATAATCTAGAAATGAAAGGTGCGGACCTGGCTACTAATGTGGGTATACCATATAAGGTTACTTCTGTACATTATGATTTTTCACCACCAATCATAACACTTACTCATCCTTCAAATAATACATATCAGTCAAAAACGTTTCTCAATTACGAATTATCAGAAGATTTGCTTTATGGCCAGGTATCCTGGTTGCAACTTTATACAAGAGGTGTGACTCCAGATACCTCTATATTACAAGGCAATGAACTGCTAGCTGGCCTACATGATACAACAACGTTTGCCGCAATAGTAAAACTCAAGGATGGGGCCAGTTATGATCTGATTTTTGATGCCTATGACCTGGCAAAAAATGAAGCTGTCACCGCACGGATTTCCGACGTGACTTATGATTTTACGCCACCTGAAATAGAATTAAAGTATCCTGCAACCCTTTCAGCAGTAAATAACACGAGTTTATCCTATACTATTAACGAATTCCTGCTTGAAGCCACAGTATCCTGGACTTGGGTAGATGGTGTATTAGATATGCAAGAGCATATTTACCCGCTTGAACCCTTTGAGCGGGAACCAGGTGAAAAACAATTTATTATGCTTACAAACAAACCGGATCTTGTTGACGGTGCATATTATGATATAACAATATTTGGGAAAGATCGAGCAGGAAACCTATCTAACAAAGCCACGGCAAAAAATGTAAAATATGATATAACACCGCCAGTAATCTCTATAGTCAATCCTGGTCCTAATGTATTTATAACATCCACTCAGATTGCGTATGATTTATCTGAGGATATGAGCAGTATAACGGTACGTTTCGAGTATAGTGGTGGTGATTATGATTTAGGTTCACCACATATCTATAGTATAAGCGGTGAGGAATTAAAAATAGGTGCCCATACCATTGAGCCCGAGTTTACGCCTGAACTTATGGAAGGCACTCAATATACACTTACTCTCAGTGGCGAAGACTTGGCTAGTAACGCTGGGCAGCCGGCAATTGTATTAGGCGTCGTTTATGATGCAAATCCACCGGTGTTGGCTCTGAATACACCTATGCCTGATAGTTTTATAAAAGAAACAAGAATTAGTTACTCAATCAATGAATCGTTGGCAGAGGCTACTTTGCTATGGGAAGCAATAGCCGGAACTGATGATCCCAACGCACCACACAGGGTAATTTTCTCAGAAAAGGAACGAAAAAAAGGTACCTATATCGATACGATCTTAACCGCTCAAACGACTCTGCAGGACAGTACAGTATATCGAGTATCATTTTTTGGTAGAGACCCAGCTAGTAATGAGAGTAATATGGTGATTAATGATCGGGTGACATATGATATTAGCCCACCAGTTTTAACTATCATTTCACCAGGAAATAATCATTATACACCCAGTACAAACATCAATTATTCTACGTCGGAAGACCTGCGCAGTGTGCGGATCATTTATGTTGGTACCAGTGCTGAGCGAATACGTTTGACAACTGAAGTGACTATCAATCCTGAAGGTTTAACTGCTGGTGTACATAATTCGGATGATTATGCACAGGCGGATCTGCGGGACAGCTCTACCTATATGATCGGTTTTGAAGCACAAGATTTAGCGGGAAATTTTGCCAACCCAGTTGGCCTATATAATTTTCACATTGATCGAACATTGCCTGTATTTACTGATATATCCCCTCAGTCAAATACATATTCTAATAATCCCCTATTCGAGTTCACCTTATCAGAAGATCTATACTATGGGAAGGTAATTTTTACTGAACAAGCTGGTTCGTTGGATTCTGGTAGAACAGTGGAATTTGAAATGGATTCGGTAGATCTTTCAAAGGGATTCCATGCTCGAGACACATTGGGAAATCAATTGCCATTGGTAGATGGTGCCGTTTATACAATTCAGTTGGCTGGTCAAGATATTGCCAATAATTGGAACGATACAACATTGATCACAGATTACCATTATGATATTACACTACCGGTTACGATAATACTGGACCCTCTGGATAGTTCTTTTATCAATACAAATGCAGTTACAATTAATAATAGTGAGAACCTATTATCTGCTGATATGTATTGGATTAACCCCCAGGGTATCGCGAAAAAGGTTGCACTGCGCACCAGGGACCTTGCTGTTGGGGAAAACCGCTTAATCATGTATGCCATATCCTTGAATGAGAACACTCATTATGACTTGTTGTTTAATACTATAGATCTGGCTGGTAATACCAACCAAAGTGTGATCAGGGAAGGAATTATATATGATGTTACTCTACCAAAATTGACTATAACTAAACCTACCAATAGTAGTTATATCAATAACAAAGCAGTCAGTTATATAATCAGTGAGCCGTTGATACAAGCAGAGGTCACATGGGAAATCAAAACAGGGATTGATACCTTGAGTCCGCACCGGATTGAACTGGCAGCGAATAATATGACACAGGGAGTTCATGATTCCACGCTTTTTTCAATATTACCTGATGTTACTGATGGATCCTGGTATGATTTGACTCTGGCCGGTATTGATAGAGCCGGTAATCAGTCAGAGATTAATCGGATTAGTCTCGTAAAATATGATTTTACCTACCCAATATTTTCTGATCTAAAACCTGACGCAAATGAGTGGATCAATAAACTTGATTTGGGATACAATCTCAGTGAAGATCTTATTTTTGGCCGTATTGTTTTCAACCATGTTGGTGGTGAGCCGGATCCAGATGGGGAATACCTGGTTCGTCTTAGCGGCAGCAGGCTAAAGGCTGGTCCGGGAGGTGGTCGTTTACCACGCAGTATGGTGCGTCTCGTTTCCGGAGGTATTTACACCGTAACCTATACTGGACGTGATTCAGCAGGTAATTTTGTTTCCGAATTCATAATACCAAATGTGCGATTTGATGAAATAAAGCCTTTTATTGTTATCACAAAACCAATGGCTAGTCAAACAGTATTTGATTCATTTAAATGGCCCTATGCGAATTCTGAAAAGGTTAACTATACGTTGAGTGAAGATTTGCGGGAAGCATCTCTAACCGTTGTCAACACGGGTGGGAAATTGGATTCGCGATCACCTATAGAAATTCAATTGACGAAGGATGAAATGAAAGCAGGCAGTCATCTTGAAACTATATTAATTAATTCAGTTAACTTAATAGATAGCTCAATTTACACCTATACACTTAATGGAATAGATAGTGCTAGAAATGTTGCCGATGAATATACGGTTTCGAGCATTCATTATGACATTACAAAACCAGTTATCGACTTGATCGAGCCAAGTGAAAATGGCGCGTTAAATGCAGCACTGGTTACCTATGATTTCAGTGAAACCATGCTTCAAACTGATCTTACAATTACCCGCATTGGTGGTACGCCAGATACATTATCTCCACATAATGTTGAAGTAGTGATGTATGAACTAGCGGCAGGGCGGATTGATAGTGCTATTATTACCAACGCTCCTACCTTGACTGATGGTGCAATATACCGTTATGAATTTAAAGGTGTAGACTTGGCCAATAATATGTCCAATGTAATTGTGGCAGATAATGTTTTATTTGATAATACACCACCAGTGGTTTCAATGACTCGACCCATAGATTCTGAAATATTGAACACGGTTGATATGAGTTTCATGAATTCTGAAAAACTACATCGGGGCAATTTTATATTCACTCGCAGCAGTGGAACCTCTGATTCAGGATCTCCTCATAGCATTGCTCTGTTAGATGAAGGTATGCTGGAAGGTATGCATACTGATTGGGTGCTTGCATTGGATGGTAATCTTGTTGATGGCACACGCTATATGATCACATTTGATGGTAATGACCGGGCTGGGAATATGGTCGAATTCACTTCTATTAGTAATGTGCTCTACGATATTAATCCACCGATAGTAATCATTGAATATCCGTTAGTCCAGGGTTTCTTTAATGCGCCAAAATTCACCTTTTCCACAAATGAAGAACTCAGGGAAGCGAGTATTACCCTAGAGAATGTAGGTGGTTCTGCCGATTCAAACAGTCCTCATACGATTGAAATACCATCAACCTTTCGTTTCCAAGGCTTTTACCAGGAAGCGAATTTCAGTGATCAGGCTACACTTGTGGATGGGGCTGTGTATGATATAACTATTGTAGCAATGGATATGGCTAATAATGTTGCTGATCCTATTGAGATTCCTGGTGTTACTTATGATATCACACCACCTGTATTATCCGTAATCGAACCTTTGGAAAATGGGTATTATTTTGATTTGATATTAAACTACAATCTTAGTGAGCCATTGGGGTCAGGCACGGTTAGGCTAGAACGGGTTCGTGGGACGTACGATAGTAGCAGTCCCTACACATTTGAATTAAAAGATGAACAGCTTACCACCCTGGAAGATGCTGTTGTGGATCTGGATAAACCATTACCTTTGAAAAGCGGGTCAGGTTATGATATTGGCATATCTGTTTTTGATAGAGCCGGTAACCCCAATGAACCAATATTAATAGAAAATGTAACTTTTGATACCATTCCGCCGGCTATTGCGATACTTGCACCTAGCGCTGGTGATTATATCAATTATCGTGGATTATCTTACTCTACCAATGAATCATTGCGGGAATTCGAACTTATTTGGACCAGAACAGGAGGTACCGCAGACCCGGATGCACCGCATACGGCATTATTGCCGGAAAGGTTCCTGCCACAAGGACGATACGAAAATATTCGTCTAGCGGAAGCTCCAACGTTGGTAAACAATACAGTGTATACGATAACCTGGATCGCAACTGATCTAGGGGGCAATAAAACATCTCGCACTATGAAGGGCGTGATCTATGATGACATTTTACCAGAATTTTTGATCACTATGCCGGTCAGCGGCGAATATTTTAACGATCCTGCTCTCTCGTATGAATTAAACGAGATACTAAGTCGGGGCACGATCATTTGGGAACCTGTTTCCGTGGCAGATGATTCACCACATAACGTAGTACTTGAAGATATAGAACTGTCACTAGGTGTTTTTAATAAGAAAAACTTTATCAATCAGTCTGCTCTGGTGGATGGTGTAACGTACCGCTTACTTATTAATGCTGCTGATCGTGCGGATAACAATCTTTCTATCATTTTATCAGATAGCGTGACATATGATATAACACCTCCTGATTTTCTTGATATTGCCCCAGATGCGGGTAGTTATGTCAATTCATCTGTTCTGCAATTCACTAATCCTGAAGAGCTTTCTACCGCATCTGTTAAATGGGAAAGAATTGGTGGTGAAGAAGATAAAAGTTCTCCGCATGTCATCGACGTTCCTGATGAATACTTTGGGATAGGCCCTCAAGAGACTTCTTCAATAATAACACCAAATCTTACCAATGGAAGTATTTATAGATTGACACTCAGTGGCAGGGATTTAGCTGGAAATCTTGCAGGGGTTGTTTATCATAACATGCATTTTGACATAGAACCCCCAGTGCTAGAAATTATTTATCCGACTAAACGACCTGAAGTTAATAATACGGATGTTGGATATAAGCTTTCCGAACAGTTGGGGAATGCAACATTCACGTATACTTGGCTGAGTGGGCCAGAAGATACCAGTAGTCCTCACACCGTAAATCTTGATCAAAGAAGTTTGCTAGAAGGTACAACAGACCGTTATTCGGTAAGTCCTGCCCCATTTCTTATCGATGGTGCAAGTTATAAAATCGAATTTTCCGGATATGATCGGGCGGGCAACATTGGGAATGTAGTGATAATTGAACCTGTGTTGTATGACATTACAAAACCGATAATTACTATGACGATTCCTGAACCTGATAAAGTCATCATTGGTCAAGAAATAAGTTATAGTATTTCGGAAAACCTTGAAGAAGGTACCATCTCTTGGGTAAGTAGTGGCGGGAATAGTGATAATATTTCTCCCCATACTATACAATTGGCGGATGTTGAAAAAGCTAAAGGTGATTATGATAATATATTATTACAAAACAATACTGAACTGATGTCTAGTACAGCCTATAAAGTCACATTACGCGGCACAGACCCTGCAGGGAATGAAAGTGACCCAGCTATTTCGAAAAATGTAGATTATGTACGGACAATAGATGGAGAATGGACCTTTAAAGGCGCAGTTATTACAGTCGTATGGAGTTTTAAAACGACTGATGGTGATGATGGTGTAAATGGAGAATTTGAACAATGGATCCAAATGGGCGAAAAGATAAGTAACCGGGAGAAAGGAAGCTTTAGTTTGGATTATTCTAATAAGCCCTGGACTATGGATTGGTTGATGGGTCGCTCGGGAATACGACGTATTAGCCTTTTTAACTTTGGTGATAATGAAACCTTGAATGTGATTACGGGTGAGACAAAGCCAGATAGCTGGGAAGATGGCCAGATAATGCAATATAAGTACACACCGTAAATAATACTGCTTGATTGGCGTTGGACTTCCAACAGATGCGCACTAAATTCGCCGGAAAATTTTATATAAACTGATGCAGGAAAAATTCACTTATGGCTAAACAACAATCTTTCGCTGATAAAGCTACAAAAAAGAAGAAAAAAGATTTAAGCACTTATGTCAAGTACATCAAGAGTGTCAAATCGGAAAAAACCGGTTATTGGCGCTTTAATGAACAAATGATACAGATCAAGGAAGGTGAAAATCTTGATGGTGCACTTAAGCGGATGGATGAATTAAACCAGGTTCTTGATATGGAAATGCCGGTTGTCGAATCTGCAGCAGAGGTGGAAATTGTAGAAAAAGATGGGGTTAATGACCCTGATAGCCATGTAGAGGAAGCGGATGATAATGGTATTAGAGAATCAGAAGATATTATTACGGAAGAATCCGTGGTGGAAGGGAATGAACCAGTTGGAAAAGACGAACAAGATGAAGTCGAAAAAACAGATGTTGTTGCCGAACCTGCTTCTAAAGAGCAATTAGAAGAAGAATCTGAACCAGAAACGGATGATCAAGAAAGTGGTGCTGCAGAGGGTGACGAGGCTAAAATCGAAAAAGATAATGATGTAGATGAACCAGCAGAACCAGCCACAAAGGACGATGATACAGGTACTGAGAAAAAGGTTGAAGATGCAAATACATCAGGAAAAGATACGGCAGCCAAATCCGATGAGTCTGCTTAATTTATATATCACTTTATTGTAAATTCGAAAATTCGAAAACAAGAATAGTTGGAGAGGTGTCCGAGTGGCTGAAGGAGCACGCTTGGAAAGCGTGTATGCGGTTTTTCCGTATCGAG
>ERZ651768.1371-NODE-1371-length-17843-cov-9.889958_pt1 | contig 17843 bp, 18 predicted proteins | sample MGYA00514754_ERZ651768 | MGnify/ENA metagenome assembly ERZ651768
TCCTCTCAATTTCAAGCTTTACTGATTATCATATGCTTAGTAAAAAAACGATCTTTTATTGTTAAATTATTTAATCAAAGAATATGACCGAGGCCATTACTAGAACTGATATCAAAAACTTTAATAATGATGGTGTCGTTGTATTGCGAGGAGTTTTTAATGATTGGATTGAAATTCTTAGAAGGGGTGCGGAATTTCATATAAATCATCCCAGCGAAAGTGCCTTGATTCATAAGCAGGACAGTTACCAAGGACAGTTTATGGAAGATTTTTGTAATTGGCAACGCATTGCAGAGTATAAAGATTTTGTTTTGAATTCACCTTTAGGTTCTTTTGCTGCTGACTTAACAGAGTCTAAATCTATACAGTTTTTCCATGATCATTTTTTTTATAAAGAGGCAAGTTCTGGTGTTGCTACACCTTGGCATCAAGATATGCCTTATTACTGTGTTGCGGGCCTTCAAACCGTAAGTTTTTGGATGCCGCTTGAATCAAGAGAACAAAGTGTCTCATTGAAGTGTGCGGCTGGAAGTCATTCTTATTCAAAAGAAATTCGACCAACAAGCTGGTCTAATAACGAAAGCTTTTATGAAGATAATGAAGCATTCATGGACATGCCAAATATTGACAATGATAATTTTGAAATTAAGCAGTGGGCGACTGAGCCGGGTGATGTTGTAGCTTTTAATTTTAAGACAATACATAGTGCTAATGCCAATACTGTGGGTGGAGTAAGTCGAACGCTTTCTTTTCGCTTGCTTGGTGACGATGTGCGCTATCGGCAGCGTCCTGGAAGAACTTCTCCTAATTTTCCAGATATTAATCAAAAAAATGGAGAACGCTTAAGGGAAGATTGGTTTCCAACTATTTGGAGAAATTAATTTTTATGGATTTAGCTGTTTACTCTTTTGAAATTTTAACTTTTTTATTTGTTATAGCCATCATTGCAGGATTTATTGACACTCTGGTTGGTGGAGGTGGCTTACTTGCTGTTCCTGCATTATTATTAAGTGGTATTCCGCCAATCTATGTACTCGGAACCAATAAATTTCAAGGAAGTATGGGAACTGGTATTGCTACTTTTTTACTATTTCGAAAGAAAAAGTTAAATTGGGAAACAATTAAATACTTAATGCTTGCATCCTTCATTGGTTCAATAATAGGTGGAGTCATAGTGCAGTTCATTGATACTGAGCTCCTTTCTTTTGTAATACCTATTGTATTGGTAGTAATTGCAATTTATTTTATTATTTCTCCTAAACCTAAAGTAAGAACTAAAAATTCTGAAACTAACAAAAACTTTGAAAAATATGCTGTTCCAACAGTTGGTTTCTATGATGGTATGTTTGGTCCAGGCGCAGGTTCCTTTTTTGTTATGACAGGAGTTATGCTTAAAAAACTTGAAATTATCCAAGCTACAATCCTGGCAAAGCCTCTAAACTTTGCCTCAAATATTGCTGGATTTATTGTATTTTTTAGCTTTGGCCATATAGCCTTTATAATTGGCCTAATAATGATGCTAGGCCAATTAATTGGTGCTTTTTTCGGAACTCATTACTTACTAAAAGCTAATCCAAAAGTTATTAGAATTCTAATTGTAGTAATATCTCTTTTAATGCTAGCTAGATATATATACTCCATGGACTTTTATTAAGGCAGCTCAAACACTTAACTGTTTTTCAGGTTCACCTCGGCTATTAATATAACTTCCCACACACATCAAACGGAACTATCTTCTGCGGATTTTAGAGTGATCAAGTTGTGACAGTTTATTAATCCCCATAAGCATCATATTGCGCTTAAGTTCAGCTTCAAACCTAGACAATACAGCCTCAACTCCAGCTTGTCCAGCTGCAGCCAGCCCATATAAATAAGGTCTGCCCATCGAACAAGCGTTTGCTCCAAGTGCCAATGCCTTAAGGACGTGAGTTCCTCGCCTTATGCCACCATCACATATGATTTCTATCTTGCCACCAACCGCATCGACAATATCGCTCAATAAGTCAAACGGTGCAGGGCTACAATCTAATTGTCTGCCACCATGGTTGCTGATCATAATGGCGCTGGCACCAATATCAACAGCACGTTTCGCATCTTCAATTGACATTACACCCTTAATGGCAAATGGACCTCCCCATGCTTCAACGGCTTTTTGTGCATCCTCCCAACATAGGTTGGTATCAAATTGTGAGTTGATATAGTCAATAACCGACAAGGATTCTTTACTGCCTTTTTCGGTTTTGCCTTCTAAGTTGGCTAGCTTAAATCCCTTATGAGTGAAATAGTTGTATACCCAACGTGGGCGCATGGCGAAACTTAGTAAGTTAGATGGGGTAAATTTAGGTGGCATGGTCATGCCTGTGCGCAAGTCTCGTTCCCTATTGCCAGCAACAATGGTGTCAATGGTTAAGCATAACGATGTAAATTTTGCTCTTTTGCATCGCTCAATAAATTCATAAGTTAGCCCACGATCTTTATGAATGTATATTTGGAACATCTTAGGAGTGCTTGTTAAACTGCCAATCTCTTCGATGCTAACAGAAGATAAAGTTGAAAGGCTATAGTAACAGCCATATTTTTCAGCGGCACGAGATGTTGCGCGCTCGCCGTCATGATGAAATAAACGATTCATGCCTGTCGGTGCGAGAAATAAGGGCGAGCTAACTTTTTGACCCAATATGGTGGCTGAGAGGTCGATACTAGCAACATCTGCCAAGCCATTAGGTATTAGGTCGTACTCATCATATGCGCTGGTATTGCGCCTAAGCGTGGATTCATCGTCTGCACCACCATCAATATAGTGAAACAAAGGCGCTGGAATGCGGCTTTTGGCCATTGTGCGAAAGTCATCAATATTGTGGCAGTTATTAAGTGAAATATTCATCAAACATTGTTATATAGGTAAATACCTGTTTATACGAGAATTTTAGATATTTCTTTATCGTTAAAGACAAGTTTATTTTTTGCTTTTAAATTACTACAAGCAATAATGACATTGTCAATTTTATTTAAATGAATCGCTTTTTTTTATCCTTATTCATATTTTTATAAAGAAACAGTTACTTGTCTTTGAGTGCCTAGTTTTTCTATGGTTAACTTCATTGTTTGACCCTCTTTTAAATAAACTTCTGGTTTTTGCCCAAAACCAACGCCAGGAGGGGTACCAGTTGAAACAATATCGCCAGGCAGCAAAGTCATAAAATTTGATAAGTACGAAATTATAAATGGCACTTTAAAAAACATGGTATTGGTATTGCCGTTTTGAAATATCTTTCCATCAACAGATAAAGTCATGCTCAAGCTATCCTCGTTGTCCACCTCGTCTTTAGTTACTAAATATGGACCTATTGGTGAGAAGGTGTCATGGCTTTTGCCCTTGCTCCATTGCCCTTCGCGTTCTAATTGAAATTCACGTTCAGATATGTCATTAATAATGGTATATCCTGCAATATAATCATAAGCGTCTTGCTGCTGTACATATTTCGCCCTTTTTCCAATAACAACACCTAATTCAACCTCCCAATCTGTTTTAACAGAGTTTCTAGGAATTTCTACATTGTCATTAGGACCAGTTATAGAGGATATTGCTTTCATAAAAACCACAGGCTCACTTGGAATTTTCATTCCGCTTTCTTTTGCATGATCAACATAATTTAAACCAATACAAATTATTTTGCTAATGCCGGTAATTGGGGTTTCTATCCTTTCATATTTTTCTACTTTTTTTAAAGTATTTATATCTATGTCCATAGATAATAGTTTTTCAATCGTTTGGTTGCTAATATCAGCAACCAAAGGTGAAATATCATATATAACATTATCAACTTCAACTGCTGGTGTTGTTATATTATTGTTTGTAATTCTTAAAAATTTCAATTTTATTACCCCTATGTGTTTGACCAGCCACCGTCAATCGTATACACGGCACCGGTTGTGTAAGATGATTCATCGCTTGCTAAATATAAAACTAAATTAGCTATCTCTTCTGCAGTGCCAATTTTTCCAGTAGGCTGTCTTGCAAGAAATTCTTTTTTAGCCTCTTCATAATTACCCATTGTTTTCATTCTGTTTTGTAAAGATGGGCTTTCAACAGTACCTGGGGCAATAGCATTACATCTAATATTTTCTTTAACATAATCAGCGGCAACGGCTTTTGTTAAACCAATAACAGCTGCTTTTGTTGTGCCATATACAAATCTGTTTTTTGCTGCTATGATAGTAGAGGCGACCGACGACATATTGATAATGCTCGAATTTGTTTCAGAAGATAGCATTGCTGGCAGAAGGGCTTTAATCATTCTATACATTGACTTTACATTGAGCTCGTATGAAAAATCAAAATCTTTTTCTCTACACTCCAAAATCGTGCCGTGATGAACATAACCTGCACAATTAAACAAAATATCAATTTTATTTACCTGTTTGGCCAAGCTTTTAATTGCCTGTTGATCAGTAACATCTAAAACTTGTATTTTTGCCCCTTTTAGAGTGCTGAGTAAATCTTTATTAATATCAGTTGCTATAACATTAGCCCCTTCTTTTATAAATAATTCTGCTGTTGCTCGGCCTATACCCTGACCAGCTGCAGTAATTAATGCGGTTTTGCCTTCTAATCTTGCCATAACTTAGTTCCTTTAATTATAAAAAACACTTTCCATTCGCGCCCACCATTCACCTTTTTTCCAACTAAGAAATTGTCCCTTCGAGATAATTTTGATTTTCTAAAATTTGCCATCGATATAAATCAGGAGGTGAACTTGCTTCTGCCCATTTTTTCAATAGCAACTTATCATCTTTTCTTAGTTTGATTTCATGTGCAATTTTGTCGGGGTTCCATTTCGCAAGTATTAATTTTTTCAACTGATCACGTATAGCAATATAATTATTATTATCTGCTAAATCATTGGTTTCAAAAGGGTCATCCAGCAAATTAAACAATTGAGTGGGATAATTATTGTAATAAATTAGCTTATAATGATTTTTGATTATAGCTATTTGCTGTACTGCGACCTTCTCAGACCATGCTGTTAAATCATCAGTGCAATACTCAATAAAAATTGGAGCTTCGGACTTAGTATTTGATTGGCCAAATACTAAATTTGAAAAACTTCGCATCGAAGAGTTCGGCAATTCAGCAGCCCCAACAAGTGAAAGGATGGTATTACCTAATCCGCCCGTTTCAATTGGGTCACTACAAATCTTTCCAGGCTCAATTTTTCCCGGCCAAGATAAAATCAATGGAACCTTTATTGCTTCTTCGTATAGTGTATGTTTCCAAAACAACCCTCGTTCGCCTAAATGATCACCATGGTCTGAAACATACACGATAAGTGTGTTTTCCATCTCGCCTATTTTTTTAAGGGTATCGAGTAGGACGCCTACCGCACGATCCAATTGCCTAACCAAAGCATAATAACTACAACGTGCCCGATGTATATCTTTTGATGAAACTTCATTTAATGTTTTGACCAGTCTCCATTTTTTAATCCACGGGTGTTCGTCCCTCGCCGGTATTGGAATTCTTGGAGACGAAACTTTGTCTTTAACCTGATCATAATCTTCTTGTGATGCTACATATGGTGGATGTGGAAGCATAAAGCTTGCAGTCAAACAAAATGGCTCATCGCTTTTCGAAGCAGCATGATTTTTTAAGAAGTTTACAGAAGCCTCAAGAACCGCATCATCCATTAGCTGATATGAATTTTGACCTGGCCCGGATAATTTTATACTTTCAATGAAAGGACTACTTGTTCTAGCCAAGGCTCCTAAACTTCTTCTAGCAACACCAGGCCAAGCTGGGGAGTGGTCCCCAATAATTCTGTCTGCATATCCACGTAACTGATCTGGCCCAAGCGAATGCATGCGACCTACCAGAACTGGGGAGTATCCCGAGGCTCCTAAACCGTGTAACCAAGTTGGCCTGGAGCTGTCTAATATATCATCATTTGTCCAACATTTTTGTTCATGTGGACGCAAACCAGTTAGCATAGACATACGAGAAGGCAAGCAAACAGGAGATGGACAGTAAGCACGCGTAAATCTTATTCCTGATTGAGATAGGCGATCGAGATTTGGTGTCTGAGCTGCGATATCACCCGCACACCCCATCACGCTAGCCGTGTGCTGATCACTCATAATGTATAAAATGTTTGGTAGTTTTTTCATTTCTCAATCCTGAGTAATTACAAACAAATGTTTCTAAGCTATTCTATAGATCTAAATATTTTTAAAATTTTCTATGTTTAATATAAGCTTCCTGAGGGTCAACGCCGGCTCGTATTGCCGTTCTAACAAGATTTTCAGTTTGCATTGCCTCAATCGATTTTTGAATAACCTCATCTAATATTTCGCCCGGTATACAAACCATTCCATCACGGTCCCCGTGCAACCAATCTCCGGGGCGAACCAGAACTTCACCAATCATAATTTCGACTTCAAAGCCTGTTGGAAGCCAAAATCCAACTATGTCCCTAGGTGTGTGATGTGTCCGCCAACACGGAAAATCAATTTTAAGTATAAAGTTTGCATCTCTCAACGCGCCATCAACCACACAACCTAAAACCCCCTTGTCTTTAAGCGTCTCTGCTGACAGTTCGCCCATTTGGGCAATCTGATGCGTGTTGGGTTGTGCAATGTAAACATGATCGGCTTTTGCCTTAGAAAGAAGCCCCGTCCAAGCAAGTAGAGTTTCGTGAGCATCAGTGCTTTCATCTACACGGCCTTCAACTGTCCAAGCAGGTCCACAAAGAACTTTTTCAGGTTGTAGGGGAGTTATTCGCGGAGGTAACGTAAAATTACGTCTTCCCATATCTCGCATCACGTCATGTACAACACTAGTGTAACACTCTCTCAACTTAACTAAACGCTCTTCATTCATATTAACTCCTATAGTTTATAAACTTGTTTTGCTGTAATCGTCGTTATCTGACGCTTTTCGTTAAAGGTCAGCCTCTCTAGAAGATATTGGGTTACTTTTAGCCAAGAAACATATTCGCTTGTTTCCAAAAGGACTGGATAGTCACTGCCCCATATCAACCGGGAGGGACCAAAAACATCCAGCAAAGTATCAAAGATCACTTGATAATGCCCAATATCGAGGCTTTGCGCAGTCAAGCCAGATAATTTACAAAACACATTTTCAAGATTGCTAAACTCCAAAATTCTTTTCGACCAATATGCCCAATCATTGGGGGCTGGTTTGGATGCATGATTAATTACTATTACAAGAGAAGGGTATTTCTGAGCTATTGATGTTATGGCAGACAGATGCTTTGGAAGCGCTAAGGCTTCAAGTATCAGATCATTTTTTGATAAAGCTTCGATTCCCGCATCATAATCTGACCCCAGCCATTCTGGTCCAGAATGAACACCTGCCATAGGACGAATTCCCTTAACCGCTGAGTGATCTTTAAAATAATCAAGCGAAGTTGAAAGGGATCGACTTGATAGATCAGTCCAACCAATAACACCTTTGATATATGAAAATTTTTTTGCATAGCTCAATAAAAGATCTGTTTCAGCTTCCATTGGAGCAGCTTGAACAGCTAGGCAAGATTCAACATCTGTATTCTCAATAACATCAACAAAATCACCAGGCGTAAAGTCACGACAAAGCGTCAAACGTTCTTTTGTAATCCAATGATAATATCCTCGGGAAAGTTCCCAAAAATGAACATGAGTGTCGATCATTTAATTAATCTCGAAGGACTCTATAGTCATTTCTTTTAAAGCTATTGGGTCAGGGGTAAAACCATGTCCATGGCCGTCAGGAATAGACAAAAATCCATTTGTAAGTGTTAGATCAAGAGTACCTAGCTCTGTCCTTAGAGGGTTTGGAGTAGCATCTAATTCCATTAGCCCACCGCCATTGATTGCAGCCAAACAATGCAAGGAAGCAGCAAGACCTAATCCGGTTCCCATGTAGTGCATAAAACAACGTTTCTCGTGTTTAATAGCTGTTTCGCCCACAGTAAAAGCCCCACTAACACCGCCATATTTAGCTACATCGGGTTGGAGTATTTCAAGTCCACCCTGATCAATAAAATTTATAAATTTTTGCCTAGTTGATATGTTTTCTCCAGCAGCTAGGGGTACTGAAATAGACTGAGCCAATTGAGCCCAATCTTTTAACGGTGCCTCCGCATGAAGGGGCTCTTCTAAAAATCCTATTGGATAATTTGAAATTTTATCCATAATGGAAATGGCATCATTAACATTCCAATTTTGGTTTGCATCGAGAAGTAGATCTAGCCGCCCACTTGCTAGTTTGATGAATTTATCAACAAGTTTGATATCTTTTTCAGGCTGAAATCCAATCTTAAGTTTAGCAGCCGTGTGACCCTCTTGGATAAGATCACCAATTGATTTTTCTAAATCATCAACATTTGGCGCGCTCGCATAAGCGGGAATTTTAGAAGCTGTATCGGCTGCAAGAAATTGCGACAACGGCTGCCCATGCCGCTTAGCCGCCATATCAGCTAGGGCTGTATCGATGCCGGCAAAACAATTATTGAAAGGACCATATTCACCCGTATGGGTAATCATTCTGGAAAAGTCGGCCTCAAGTTTTGGACGGACCTCATCGAATTCGTAAAACTCAAGACCCAACAAGCGTTCAGCTATAGTGTCTTGCAATAAATTCATGCGCCCCAAGGCACCCCTTTGAGGGAAATTACACCATATTTCACCCCATCCCGTGACGCCATCCTTAGCAGTTAAAGCAACTAGAAGCCCATTTCTGGTTTTGAATTTTCCCAAAGAGGAAGCTGAGCCATTTTCTACCGCAACAGAAAGTGCATAAACCTCTATACGCTCAATCTTTATTACTTGGTCAGATAAAACTACTTTATTTGTAAGCTTATCCATCAGTAACCAACAAGAGTGTTATGTATAGATGAAGCAAAATGTGCATCAAGTGCACTAATAACAGAACTAGCATCTCTAGATTTCATAGTCTCCAGTAAATCAATATGCTGTTCCAGAGCATTTTTGTTTGTTTTGACCAGCGGAAATCTACGGTGTACCCGTCGAGCAATTCTAAGCTTGATCTGAGCATATTCATGTGCTTTGGAAATCGCTTTATTTTTTAAAGCTTTCACTATTTCTCTATGAAAAGCCTGGTCAATTTCTATTATCTTAGAATTATGCGCCTCCAAATCATCAGTATTTTGTAAGATGCTGAGAGCTTCCTTCTGAATTTCAATTTGGTTTTCAATCCAGCTATCTGTTACTTCATTTAAGAACGACTCTACGGCATTCTTTTCAATCATTATACGGAACTGCATATTCTCACGCATAAAATCGACATCAGGATAAATGATTTTGTAACCCGATCGTGGCTTAACTTGAACTAGATTTAACTCTTCCAAAAGCACCAATAATTCACGCAATGGCGAGAGCGATATACCCAAAATATCACAAAGTTCACTTTGTTTAATTACGTCCCCCACCATAATTTTCTCACTCAAAATCGCTTGCACGAAGTTTTCAAGATCCTGTGCTTTGTCCGTTATTTTCATAGTATTTGGTTCCGCATGATGCTCCTTTGAATCTGTTATACAGCAATACACTGTTTTATATATAAACAATAAAAAATTGTTATATTTTATATTATTGAAATAGTTTTTAAAAAGACTTAAAAACAATTTAAAGTTTATTTTAAAAATATTTAAACTTGCATATAAGTATATCTTATGGTATGGTTTTTTGGAAACTTGTGAATGTAAAGTTTTTAAGGAAGTGAAAGATAACTCAACAATTTGGAGGCAAAAACTATGAATAAAATTAAACAATTCTTACTAGTGGCCAGTGCTTTTTTTGTAATTTACGCAAGTCCAGGCTCTGCCCAGGATAGCACTAAACTCATAGCATGGTGCGACGCAGTACGAGTACCTTTCTGTGAGGCATTTGATCAATCTCGCGATGATCTTACAGTCGAGATTGTTACCGTTGCAAAAAATGAAATTGTCACAAAGCTAGTGTTAGCACTAAAATCAGATGACGGCGTACCGGATGCTATATTTATGCCTGATGTTAATCAGGCGGCACAATTGTCTACACGTAGGACTAATTATCTCATGGAACTTTCAGATAAGGTTGACCAGAAAGTTATTGATGGCTTTTACCCGACATCACTAGCCCCATGTGAAAAAGGTGGCGGGTCTCTTATCTGTTTACGCAACGACGTTGCTCACTTTGTGTTATGGTATAACGCTCCATTGATGGAAAAATTAGGCCTAAACGTTCCAACCACCTGGGAGGAATATGCAGAGGTTGGTGCTGCTGCAGCAACCAACGACTCTGGGATAGTATCGGGAGCAGTAGCCATGCACATCCCATTGATGAATTTTCTTTATTCGAATGGCTGTAACATAGCAGTTCCTTTGGACAGCGACTCTGAAACGCTCAAAATAAATGCCACCGCACCTCAGTGTAAGGAGGCAGCACAACTTGTCGATAAAATGTTAGATAACGGTTCCCTTGCTCGGGTCACTCCCTTTGATCCTGAGTTTGTCGCACTAGCAAAAGCTGACAAAGTATTAATGATCCCTGGACCCACTTGGTTCGGTGAATTTGTTATCAAACGCCGTTATGAATTTGCACCAGGAAAAACAGCTGTTAGCATGACTCCAAAATGGGCAAGTCAAAACCAGCCTGTGGCTTGGAGTTGGGGCGGTGGCGTCTGGGGTGCTTGGAAAGATACTAAGCATCCAGAAGAAGTCGTGGACATGCTTACTTTTGTAACAACAGATGTTGATACAAACCGAGGTGCAGTTACGATGCCCGCATACCAGCCAGCCTCTGTGGAATGGGGAGTTGGTTTTGACAAGTCAGGATACTACACTGACGATAACAACTTTAAAAAGATGGTTGATGCAGCAACTTTTGGACATCCAGGTTATGTATCTCTAAGAATGAACACACGGGCACTGTTCACAAAAGCAGTTGTCAATGATCTTGCAGGAGGAGCATCTTTTGAGAGCCTTCTTCCTCAGCTACAAGATGAGTTTGTAAATGCTGCAAAGCTTGCACGCTATAAAGTTGTAACTGAATAAACCTTTTTGGGTGGCGGATATTAGCCGCCACCCTTCTAAAACGAACTTACATATAGTATATTATTGTATGCTCTTTGTAAATTTGTGAATGTAAAAATGAAAGATTTATGGCTCAAGTAATCCTTTCTGAATTGAAAAAATCTTACGGGCCTATCTCCATTTTTGATGGGGCAAGCCTCACTATAGAAAATGGTGAGTTTATAGTTTTCGTAGGCCCCTCAGGCTCTGGAAAATCAACTCTTTTGAGAATGATAGCTGGACTCGAAAGCACTACAGGTGGAACAATAAATATCGGCGGTCAAGACGTAACTTATGACGAGCCTTCCGAGCGGGGCATAGCCATGGTTTTTCAAAACTATGCTCTCTACCCACATATGGATGTTTTCGCAAATATTGCTTTTAACTTGCGTATATCACGCCTTCCCAAAACTGAAGTCCAGAAACGAGTTATGGAAGCAGCACGTATTCTTCGAATCGAAGAACTTTTGGACCGCTCACCCGCACAATTGTCTGGCGGGCAACGGCAGAGAGTTGCAATTGGACGAGCTATTGTACGTAAGCCAAAAGTCTTTCTTTTTGATGAACCACTATCGAATTTAGATGCAGATCTGAGGACCCAAATGCGGCTTGAGATCGAAAAGCTTCATCGGGAAATCGGCGCTACAATGATTTATGTCACCCATGATCAAACCGAAGCTATGACGCTAGCAGATCGCATAGTTGTTCTTAATCACGGGGAAATTCAGCAGGTGGGCACACCAGATGAACTTTACGATACGCCAGCAAACAGTTTCGTAGCTGGATTTATTGGTTCACCAAAGATGAATTTATTGGACGCTACTGTAATTAGCCAAAACAAAACATCTGTTGAGGTACAACTAGAATTTGGAAAATCCAAAATTAGGCTAAGTACGAAATCATTAAAACCTAAAGATAAGATTAAAATTGGAATTCGACCTGAAGACTTTCAAATTTCCGATAAATCACTGGATAAAAATATAAACTTTTCCGGTCAGGTTGATACAGCCGACCGACTGGGAAATATTACATATGCCTACGTAAAAGTTGATCCAGACACAACTCTCACTGTCCAAACTTTTGCAAAACGGAAAATAAAGTCAGGGTCAAAAGTCAAAATCAGCATACCACCAGACCGCTTACACGTATTCGGACCAGACGGGTCGCGATGTTTTTAGCAACCAATAAAGAACAGGAATCAAGACGGCGAAAGCAAAAACGTCGGCAAGCCGTAGTTTCCTTTGTACTTCTGGCTCCATACCTACTTCTAATGGTTATGTTTGCCGTTTTCCCTGTGATTTACGCCTTTGGATTAAGTTTTTTTGATACTATTGATAACGTCTTTTGGGGCCTCACAAATTATCGTGAGGCAATAAATGATTATCGATTATTAACTGCTATTGAAAATGTACTAAAATATGTGTTTACATGGGTGTCTTTAATGGTGCTTGGTGTCACGCTTTTAGCGCTCCTACTTAATACTTTGTCCGAGCGCAAAGCGGCAATTATTCGGTCCATTTATTTTTTACCAGGCGCGATTGCTTCATCAGCAGTGGTTGTATTGTGGTTATTTCTTTTAGATCCTTTAGTCTCTCCGTTCAGCAGCATTTTTGGTTTTCTCGGATGGGAAAACCGACAAAGTACTATTGGGGGCCTTGGTGAGGTATGGATTTTTGCTTTGATGGGCTTCTTAGGTCATTCTGGGGGGTGGATAGTTGTATTTGGTGGCGCTCTCTCTGGTATATCACGGGACGTTCTGGAAGCAGCTCGCATTGATGGAGCAAACCATTGGCAAATGGCTATTAAAATAAAAATCCCCATGATTTCAAAAACCATTACGCTTATGGCAATAATGACGTTAGCAGTTGCGCTACAAATTTTTGTTGAACCCCAGCTATTATCTCTGGCTGGTGGGCAATTTGACAAACCGGATTGGTCTGTCACCCAACTAGCCTATTTCTATGCGTTCAACTGGGGTGATTTTGGTGTAGCGGCAGCTATAAGCACCCTTTCATTAATCTTACCACTTATTATTGCATTCACGCTGATCTTCACGACGAGTTTTTACAAAATAAAATGACTTCAATGAAAAAAAACCTGAAACGCATTCGCTTGAGCAGCTTTATAATTTGGTCGACGCTCAGCTTCTTTATTGTTATCTATGGAGTACCCCTCCTTTGGTTGTTTTTGGCTGGAACCAGAAGTGAAAGCTCTCTCATTTCTGACTTTCCATTATCCTTTGGCACTTTTGCGGATGCTAGGGAAACTTTTCTGGATCTCACTGGCTACAACGAAGGTCAAATCTGGACCTGGGCCTGGAATTCTGTGATCTATACTGCGGGCAGTGTGTCACTTGCATTAGCAAGCTGCATCCCTGCCGGATACGCGTTAGCTATGTCGGAGTTTAGTGGCAGACGCTTTATTCTTATAATGACACTTGTGGCAATGATAACGCCCTCACAAGCGATAATCTTACCTATCTTTTTAGAAATGTCCCTTTTTGGTTTAACTAATACGTACGGGGGGCTAATACTAGCCTCGTCATTCTTCCCTTTTGGTGTTTATCTAGCCTACATATATTACACCACATCGCTGCCCAAAAGTGTTGTTGAAAGCGCCCGCATAGACGGTTGTGGCCATTTTAAATGCTTTATACATATTGGACTTCCACTTGCGCGACCACTTTTAGCGTTGGTGGCATTCTTCAGTTTTGTGAATAATTGGAACAACTACTTCCTCGCTTTCGTTCTAATATCAGATACTGATAAGCAAAATTTACCAGTGGGATTGACTACTCTTCTAAATTCATCTAATGCGTTAAATCCACAATACGCAGGGCTGGCGCAACTGGGGCAGCCAGAGGCGATCCAGGCGGCAATTATTGTTGTACTTCCAATAGTTTTGGTTTTTTTAATATCACAAAAGTATGTGCGGTCGGGGCTAAATGCGGGTGCGGAAAAGGGATAGTTAAGGATCAGCTGAGCTTTAGTTAGCACAACCTCAACCTTACTGCCTCAATCATAATGAAACCTTAACATCAAACAGGAGAAAATCATGATACAACGTGTTGGGCGAGTTATCGGGATAAAACCAGAAGGAATAGCACGTTACAAAGAACTTCATTCAAAACCTTGGCCTGAAATAATAGAGCGCCTAAAAGAGCAAAACATCCAAAATTTTTCAATATTTTTGAGAGAACCCGAAAACTTATTATTTTCATACTGGGAATATACGGGTTCTGACTACGAAGCTGACTTTGCCCGTAATTCTGAAGATCAACAATCTAAGGAATGGTGGAACATTACTTCATCACTGCAAAGCCCACTCGATAGCAAAGCAAAGGATGATTGGTGGTCACCAATGGAACAAGTTTTTTTTCAAGAGTGAAAGTAACGTAAACATAAATTTTGGATAACATGCAGAAATTAAAAGAGCTGAAAATGAAAGAAAATCTTTTGCCAAAATTAGGTTTTGGAACGGCTTCAATTGCGCTGGGGTCACAAATGGAAGCTGAGAGAACACTTAAATTTGCACTAGAAAATGGCATTAGGTATTTCGATACGGCTCCTCTTTATGGAGGTGGTCAGGCAGAAGTTCGTTTAGGCCAAGCATTAAAAGATGCTCCAAAAAATATCATGGTATCGACAAAATGCGGTAGATACCGAGACTATGGCACAGCAGGTCCAGCAAGTTCTGGACTGGATGACACTTGGGATTATTCAGAAAAAACGATCCGCGAGTCGATAAATCTATCACAAGATAGGTTGAACCGAGAATTTCTAGATATCGTATATCTTCATGACATTGAAACGTCACCAAAGGAGGCCTTTGAAGTAGGACTTCCTTTACTTAGAGAGATGCAAACTAAAGGTGTGGTAGGAGCTATTGGAGCTGGCTGCAACACAGTTGAGGGCCTTCTATCAGCTATTGAGGCTGGGGCGTCAGATATTTTATTAGTGGCTGGTCGGTGGACTTTATTAGATAGATCTGCTGGCAGGGAACTTCTTTATAAAGCTGAATTAAATGGTGCTCATATCGTCGTTGGCGGCGTATTGAATTCAGGTTGCCTTGCAAACCCCTACAAAGAAAATACTACATTTAATTACAGGCCGATCAAATCTAATGAGCGTACAAAACTTCTAGAACTTGCTGAAATCGCTAATAGAGAAAATGTTTCTATTTTAGCTGCGGCCACACAATTTCCAGCCCGCGATAAACGAATTGGGACTACGCTTTTAGGCGCAGCTACCAAAGAGCAGCTGAAAAATACCTTAGAGTCAATTGAGGCCAAAGTAACTGAGTCATTTTGGTCTTCGACCAAAGAATTGGGTATCAGTTAAAGGATTTGAGAAATTATTCGAATACTTAAAATACTTGAAAGAGCTTGAAAAAAAAATTAATTGAAATAATGAGATAAATATGAAAAAACTACTCATCATCCCTCTCATCATTTTATTAGCAGGATTTGCTACACCTTTACCATAGTTTAAAAAAGTATGGAGTAGCTTGTCATTAGTTCTTAACCTCCCTCACACATCAAAGAAATTTGGATTTTTATGTATACTAGGTTCAAATTTAAACCAGTTATAGATTAGTAAGTAATGTTTATATCAATCATATTAGTTCTCATCTCAGTTATTGTCATAGCTCTAGGTTTTTTTGTTTATGTGCTTATAATCACAGTAAAACTACCTCAAGGAAGGGCAATAGAGATGATTGAAAAAGGTAGACCAAAAATAGGTCGTTTGGTTGCTTGTATTGGCGATTCATTAACACATGGTAATTTAGGAGTCTGTTGGGTCAACCACCTACGTCATGAATTTCCGAACGATAAATTTCTAAATGAAGGCATCAATGGTGATGTAGTTTGGCAGGTACATGAGAGACTTGAGCCGATACTGAAATGTCATCCAGATGTGATAATTTTGATGATTGGTAGTAATGATGCTATGGGGTCATTTAACAAACGCTCTGGAGAAGGTTACAAAAAAAACAATAAGTTACCAGAAATTCCTACTTTTGATGCCTTTAAAAAGTTATTGCCAGAGCTTATTGATCGACTCTCTGAAATTCCTAAACTTGCGATATGTACATTGCCGCCAATTGGAGAGTATCCAGGTTCAACAATAAACCAACATATTGATAAGTTTAATGATTTCATAAAAAAAACTGCACAAGAAAAACACATCTCTGTTCTAGCTGTATCAGACTCAATGTGGGATGAGCTGTCAAATAGAACTTACCCTGTAAAAAGAAACTACAATCCAAAAATGATGGTTATTGCGAAGGATATTTATGGAGCTTGTATTCAGCACTATATCTTTAAAAGGGCTTGGGATAAGATAGCTGAATCGAGAAGGAACTGGCTTCTGTTTGATCAAATACATCTCGGTGAGCGTGGTGCACGGGTTATGTTTAATCTTGCTAAAGAGTATTTATCTAAAAATTAAAATTAACCTAAATCAATCAATTTAGCTCATTTTTGTAATTTAGCCAGTCCGTTTCATTGTTTTAAATCAGCGTATAATTTGAAACTAAATTTTATCCAAATCTAAGTCATATTGCAGCTCTATTATTAGATAGCCTAATGAGGTTCCATGAAAGACATTAATGTTAAAGATAGATTGATTTTTGCTTTAGACGTACCCGAAGTACAAGAGGCAAAAAATATCGTTTCCGAGTTAGATGACAGTGTCAACTTTTATAAGATTGGTATGGAGCTATTGATGACAGGAAGGTACTTTGAGTTATTAAACTGGCTTATCGATCATAACAAGAAAGTCTTTGTTGATTTAAAATTCTTTGATGTCCCTGAAACTGTCGGAAGAACGATTGCTAGACTGAGTGATTATGGTGCAACATTTGCTACCGTTCATGGCAATCAGGCATTGATGGAGAAGGCTGCTCAGAATAAAAAGAATTTAAAGATATTGGCGGTTACAGCACTTACCAGTTTAGATAAAGGGGACTTGGATGACCTGGGTTTTAATTGCAATGTCAAGGACTTGGTAATTTCACGTGCAAAGAGAGCGTTTGAAGCTGGATGCGACGGTGTCGTGTCTTCTGGCTTAGAGGTGCCTTTTTTGCGGGAATTTGTTGACAATAAACTTATTGCAGTAACACCAGGTATTCGCCCGGTAGTTAATGACGATGACCAAAAACGCGTAGTTGACGTTGCTACGGCCTTTAAGAGTGGCTCTGACTACATCGTAGTAGGTAGACCAATTAAGAATGCTGATGACCGATATAGAGCGGCTAGTGACATACAAAAAATTATCCGTTCGGTTTTCGAGACAGTATAATAACTCACTTCGTAGTCGCGTAACTCAGCTGGTTAGAGTGTCACCTCGACAAGGTGGAAGTCGTCAGTTCAAATCTGACCGCGACTACCAACCCTAAACTCCCTTGCACATCAAACGAAATTTGGATTTTAATTTATACTAGGTTCGAATTAAAATATAATGCAAATATGAAAAAACTACTTCTACTCTTATTACTATCTCTTGGCTTAATTGGTTGTGCCTCATTAGAATCATTAGAATCAATAGAATTTTCAGCCAGTCCTGCTGAAGCTGAAACAAAAAAGATTCTTGCTTTAGGTCTGACTCATACCGAGAATCTGAGTGAGGCTCGCAAACTAACAGACCCAACCTTGGTTTCAGCAGTAGTGCAAGAGCTGAAGACCAGAAATGATAACGCCCGCATAGAAGCAGAGAAAGTGGACAAATATGCTGAAAAGGTCAAAGTTTCAGATAGTAATTCTAAGTTTAA
>ERZ651768.1372-NODE-1372-length-17832-cov-3.505210_pt1 | contig 17832 bp, 11 predicted proteins | sample MGYA00514754_ERZ651768 | MGnify/ENA metagenome assembly ERZ651768
AGATCCCACAGGGCTAGGTCGACACCACTTTGAGCTGCGGTCGCGATCCCACCTTGAAATCCTTCATTCGAACGCCATATTAGGTCATTAATTAATTCCGTCGCCAAAGCGTTTTTACCTTCGATAAGAGGAGCTATGAAATAATCGACCAACGATGCGCCAATTTGGCCGTGGGCAAAAGACCCTAGTCCAAACGTCCCGTCTTCTGCTGTGATTTGTACCCAGGCTTTTTGTGTTGTGCCTGGCTTGTGCCCGTCGACTCGGGTGAATTCTGTGTATCTTGCGATGGGATTTGATCGTATGGCATGTGTGTTCCATCCAGGTCTTGTATTGGGGCTAGGCTTGAGCACGGGGCTGTTTATCTGTACACAGCGAACTTTCTTTATCTTCATTTCAGTTCGTGTCCCATTCACTGATGTCACTTAGCTCAATTTCCATGCCAAAACCAGGTTCTGAGGATGGTACTATCTTGCCGTTTATTGGGGTAGGAGTGCCAGGTATACGGACGGCGTCCTCCAGTGGCACACCAGGATCTGTGCCCAGCCAGTATTCCGCCATTGGTGATTCAGTGGCTGCCATCGCGAAGTGTTGTCCAAACGGGTTGTTGGCCCCTCCATGTGGGATGGTAGCGATCCCAGCTGTTTCTCCGATTGTATGGACCTTCATTGCCTCGGTTAAACCTCCACCCCAATTAATGTCAGGTTGGAGAATGTCTACAGCACGTTTTTCAACGAGGTCAAGAAACGCGTGTCGACCGTGATGATCCTCACCCGTTGCGATCGCGACCCATGGTGCCGATTTTCGTAGTCTGGCGAGACCGTCATTGTCAGTGGGAACTAGCGGTTCTTCAAACCACCGCAGATTGTATGGTCGCAAATGTTCAAGTAGGCGCTGCGCAAATTCGAAGTTGTAAGACATCACCGGATTGATCATAAGGTCGTGTTCTGCGCCTACACGTTCTCTTGCTTGTGAAACGTGTTCGATTACAGCCTTGATTCCGGCATCTCCATCGGAGTAATGCGATGGGTTGGTGATCTTAAATTTGCTGAAACCTAACTCCTGCGACCAGTCTAGATCGTCAGACGTTGCGTAACACGTAATCGAGTCACGTACCGGTCCACCAAGAAGTGAGTAAACGGGTTGTCTGAGAATCTTGCCTTTGAGATCCCATAGAGCTAGATCAACACCACTCATTGCAGTCGAAGCTGTACCTGAAGTTCCGAACCTCTGAGAGACTCGAACGATCAAGTCATTTAGGTGTTCGATTGCCATGCAGTCTTGGCCTTCGATAATCGGAGCGATCACAGTGTTTATGAAGGCGGATACAGGTTCGCCAAATGCACACTGTCCAAGGCCCCATGTGCCGTCTTCTGCAACCACTTTCACCCATACTGTATCGAGTTGGCCTCCGGGCATGTCGTGAGGGTACCGCGAAAACCTAGGATATAAATTTATAGGCATAGCGCGTTTAGCTGATTTATTCCATGACGGGCGGCGCGGCTTAACCGTACTTGTTTGCTCCGGTAGGCTTACCCGTACGGATCTGACTGACTTAATCTTCAAATAAATTCTCTTTTGACTTGAGATACCAGACCAAGCGACATTTTATGCTTGCAGCGGCGAAAGTTTACCAATACGACACGGAGAGAGATCGGTGATAACCCAATCAGTAGGCTTGGACCAGTTTCGATCTTCATGGCCGAATGACCCAGGCTATGAAGAACTGTTAGTCATTCGTGCTCACCATTCTGGAGAGATGATTGAACTTCCCGTAGCGCGTATACGCGGTGCCAAACCAGGGCCCTGCCTTACGGTGATGTCCGGGATGCATGCAGGAGAGTATTCAGGAATTCTGGCTGCTCAACAACTTATTTCGGCTGTGGATCCTATGGAGCTTTCAGGCACTCTTGTTGTGATTCCGGTGATTTCAACGCGAGCATTCATGGAGCGAAATATGCAGTTGAGTCCTGTCGATCAGAAGGAAGTTCATTTTATTCGACCGGGCAATTCCGATGGCACATACAGTGACTTGCTTGTCGACACACTTTTCGAGCTGGTAAAACATTCAGATTATCTGATCGATTCGCATGCAGGAGAGATGGCCCAGGCATTAATGCCGTGGGTTCCGATCCCTATCCAAGGTTCCGGAGACCTGAGTGAGAGGTCGCTTTCGCTTGCTCGTGGGTTCGGGGTGAAATACATTGAGCCGAGAAGTGACGAGGCTTCGATTCCACCTTTTTGCTTAGCTCTTCTGGAAGCGGGAATTCCTAATATATGGGTTGAGTGCGGCAAAAACGGGGTTCCAACTAAAAAAGATACAGCTACCCACTTCGAAGGCTACATTGCTGCCATGCAAACACTGGGTATGGTTGATGGAGATCCGGCGCGCCCGCACCAACAAGTACTTAAAGGCCGCCGGTCTCAAATTAATGCGACCATATCCGGCGTGTGGCACCCGGCGGTCAGAGAAGGAGAAATTGTCCAATCTGGTCAGTATCTAGGACGTATGACTGACTATTTTGGTAACACATTAGAAGAATTTCACGCTCGGCATCGTTCTATCGTTTTGTACTACTGGTCAAGCCCTGCAATAAATGCCTGTCGTCGGCCTCATGGCTATGACTGGCATAGTGGTCTTGTTAGTTTGTTAGATCTTGAGTAATAATCGCACAATGTCGGATTTTCCTGTTTATCTTGCACATGATCACACCCAACGGGCCGAGGACTACCTGCGAGATCTTCGGGGTGGAGTTACGGGTAAGATCCTCCACCTCACGGTTGATTCGTGGATCGAAGCGCCAACAAAACAGAAGTACCTTGAAGCCTATGACAGTTACGATGGTTTTCGGCAGCGTGGTCTTGATGCGCTAACGAAATTGCACGCCATTGCAGATAACCCTCGAAATAAAGTTCGTGTCGTTCGAGAGTTCTCGGATCTTGCGATGGCCCGTGAAATAGGCCAGCTGGCTGTTATTGCTGGTAACGAAGGGGGCAAGATTCTCGGATCACACACAGGTTTAATCGATGCCTGGTTTCCCATGGGTTTGCGGCATGTCCAATTTAACTGGGCTATGCCTAACTTATTGGGGGCTTCACAGTCACAGGAAGACGATCCCGATCAACCAGGTCTTACGCAGTTTGGGCGAGAGGCGATAGAAATAATGAATGAGCGTGGAATGATAGTTGATGTCTCACATTCTGCCCCTCAAACCATTATCGATGCGCTTGAAACTACTTCTAAACCGATATTGAATTCTCACTCTGCTGGTCGAGCTATCGCGGATAAACAACAGAATCTGTGGGATGGTCAGATACGCGCAATGGCCGATAATGGAGGGGTGATAGGTATACATTTTTGTTCACGATTGGTACTTGGACAAAATGGTGTGCATGCAGAAATTAGCGATGTTATTCGGCAGATTCGCTATGTGTCTGAAGTTGGTGGAATCGATGTGGTTGGGCTGGGTCCTGATTGGGTTTTAGGTGATCCTGCCAGAGATGTTCCTTATTTACGTAACACCGAGCAAGAAGACTTGACCTGGGCAAAAGGGCTGGAGGACTCAGGCGAATTACCAAATCTGTGGGATCCCCTATCGGCATCAGGTTTTACCTCTGGTGAAATTGAAAAGATAGCTGGTGGAAATATGGTGAGATTGTTCAGGGATGTTTTGCCAGGTTAAGAGTCGTCTGCCTAAATAACGTGCCAACGCTAAGAAAAATATTGGATTCTTGCCAGAAGTAACAAATTCTTGTGGAGATCATTTCTTTGAGTTGCTAGGTCTTGTTTTGGTATGCCCATGCTTTAATTAGGTGGTGGGCAATCGCGATAGGCCCAGGGATGTTGACCCCCTCTAATTTATCTTCGAGAGCCAGTTTCACATCTTCTTTAGTGAACCATCTTACATCTGACATTTCGCCGGGATCAGATACGATTTCATCAGATATTGCTTCCGCGTGGCAGCCGATCATTAGGGAAGACGGAAAGGGCCAGGGTTGAGATGAATGGTATGTGACTTTTCCGATTTCTAATCCGGATTCCTCTCGAACCTCTCGCCTCACACCTTCTTCTATTGATTCTCCTTGGTCCATGAATCCGGCCAAACATGAATAGAAAGTCGAATTTGAGCGAGCGAGTGTCTGACCCATCACACACCTGTCGCCTTTGTAAACAAGCATGATGGCTACCGGATCAGTCCTTGGGAAATGTTGTGTTTTACATTTACGGCATTCCCGCATTAATCCGCCGCGTTGACTTTGGGACTCAGTACCACAAACAGAGCAGAACCTGTGCTGTGCGTGCCAGTTTAGATTTGAACGTGCTTGTGCAAGGATTCCAGACTGTTCGTTAGTTATTGAAATGGCAGCTGAACGACCATCTTCAAAATCTGCCTGGTCCGTATAATTTGAGATGTCAGATGGCTTTTTGACCAACGATACATCAACAGCAAAGCAGGGGTTTCGTTCACTATCGAAACCCAGAAATTTAGGGTCACCGATTTCTTTAGGCAGTTGTTTTAGAAATTTGTTGCTAATCCAGGCTAGCTCAGCTTGTCCCTTTTTGAGTATCAGCGGATTAAGTTTGTGAAAAGGCAAAAATTTGGCACTGTCTTGCCAAATCATCTCCTTGAGTAATTGTTCGTCTCGACGCTCAATGTCGCCTCTATCCAATGGGTTTCCGGCGAATATGTGGGTATACGACACCTATCCAGTTCCTCATTCTTGTGACGTGGAGCGTGGTTTTAGTTCATGTAGTTTTATCTTGGCTCGATCGCTGTTTAGCGTCGTTCGGGCAGCAATTGGTTTAATCCTGCCCTCGAAGATTTCTAATTTTTGTCCTATGTTCAGGTAATTGTAAGAGGTATCAGGGCTAGTCATCATCTTGAGTGGCCCATGCACTGGTGGATTTATTCGACTGCCACAATCCCGGTTGCGCTTCGCGTGAATCGACATCGATCTTGAATTCGTCCATTGCTTCAGGGATAAGTTCGATCCCAAGTCCCGGTCGTCCATTAGGGAATATTGAGCCATTTCGAATGTCGAACATGGGTGTGATGACTTTTTCAAAAGTTTTAAACCACGTGTGCAGGCATTCCTCGCGATACAAATTCGGAATGGCTATAGAAGCCTGAAAAGAGGCTGCAATTGCCACTGGACCTAGTGCGTCGTGGGGACTGACCCTTATGTATTGCGTTTCTGCCATAGCAGCGATACGTCGAATTTCGCTGATGCCTCCGCACCACGCAATGTCGGGCATTATGTAATCGACCAGACGGTCACGAAGAATTTCATCGTAGTCCCAGCGCGTGAAGTGTCGTTCACCTACGCATAGTGGGACGCTGGTGTTCTCACGAATTTGCCGAAGAGAATTATGGTTTTCCACGTGTGTAGGTTCTTCGAACCATACAAGGTCAACATGTTCTATGGCGTTTGCTGCCTTAATTGCTGAAGCAACGTCCATTCTCGCATGAGCGTCTACAAGAATTTCGTAGTCGGGGCCAACGGTCTCTCTTAGAGCTTCCATCCACTCGACGGCATCGGCAATGGCTTTAGGTTCCATGCGTTCGACCATGCTTGCGCCATAGTGCGTTTCACCCATTGTGCGCCGATTTGGAAAGGGGTCGGTTTTGATTGCCTCATAGCCTGCCTCAACGGTCAGCTTCGCCTCTTCTATCAGCACGTCGATGCCCTTACCGTAGCTGATGTCTCGAACATGTGTGTAAAGAGGGACACTTTCGTGGACCGGACCTCCCAGCAGGTCGTAAATGGGTGCCCCGAGAACTTTGCCTTTAATGTCCCACAAGGCGATGTCTATTGCGCTAATTAGATGAGATATATAGCCGCGTCCATTCAGATCGGAATTTACATGGAAAATTCGTTGCCAGATTTCTTCGATGTTTTTTGGGTCCGCACCGATTACCAACGGTTTTATCGCCTCGAGACCACGCACTAAGTGTCCGTTGACAGCGTAATCTGTGCATTCTCCGAGTCCTGTGACTCCCTCGTCTGTCTCGACTTCTACGAACAACCATGCAAGACCTGGGATCGGCATGACGACGTGGCTTTTTATATCCGTAATTTTCAAACTATTGAGTTCCTTGTGGTAGCTGTTATTGGCGATATGGGTGGATTGTAGTCCAAGTTTTCAGGTTCTGATCCGTCTGTCTTGACTTATATCCTGCGATCGTCCTTAGTGCGATTACTTTTTTAACTAAAGGTTTGTATGTAGAACAATAATCAAGCCGATCTTAGAAGTATTATTCTTTTTGTCGCGAATCTCTTTTTACAAAAATACAAATTCGACTGGAATCAGTAATGACCTCACGTGTCTATCCCGATCACGATACAGCAGATGTTGCGATTAGCGATATTCTTGGCATTGGCGAGGATCCTGCCAACCGTGAGATCCAAACCCATGCTGATGGTCCTAAGGGCACTGTTCCATTTACGGCCGAGTTTCTGATTGAAGAGCCGAGTGGTAATCATTTTGGGATGACGCAGAATGCCGGAATGGGTTGGAATCCTTCGGAGTTGATGCGAAAGCAGTTCATCATTCTTTCAACCGTTGGTGGCATCAAAGACGAAGATGGTTCCCCGATAGCACTTGGGTTGCATACGGGGCATTTCGAATTGCGTGACATGGTTACGGATGCGGCTGAAGAGTTAAAAAAACTGAAATCCGTCCCATTTGCAGCTTTCTGTTCGGATCCTTGTGATGGTCGGACTCAAGGAACTACTGGAATGCTTGATTCACTCCCTTACCGGAATGACGCGGCTCAGGTTTTCAGACGTATTGCGCGTTCATTGCCGACAGTGCGAGGAGTGTTGGGGGTTGCTTCCTGTGACAAGGGTTTGCCTGCAATGATGATGGCTTTGGCTGGCCTGGACAGTCAGCCTACGGTTGTTGTTCCTGGAGGAACAACATTGAAACCTTACGTAGGAGAGGATACTGGGCAGATTCAGTCAATTGGAGCCAGATTCTCTCAAGGCGAAGTGACTCTTGAGTATGCACAGGATGTTGGATGCAGGTCATGTGCGTCGCCTGGAGGAGGGTGCCAATTTCTCGGAACCGCTGGTACTTCACAGGTTGTTGCCGAGGCACTGGGTCTTGCAATTACCCATTCCGCTCTTTCACCAAGTGGAACTCCTGCCTGGCACGATATAGCACGTCGCTCCGCACGTGCTTTAGTGATGATGGAACGTAATGGAGTTACGTCGAGAGATATCTTGGTAGATTCGGCTTTTGAGAATGCAATGGCGATTCATGCCGCCTGCGGGGGGTCGACCAACCTGTTACTGCACATGCCAGCGATTGCTCATGCCGCCGGACGGAGACGTATGACCGTTGAAGACTGGAACAGAGTTAATTTAGAGGTCCCCAGGTTGGTTGATGTGCTACCAAACGGTCCGGTCGGTCACCCTACCACCCAGCTGTATGCTGCTGGCGGTGTTCCAGAGGTCATGCTCCACTTACGTAGTTTGGGCCTTATAAATACTAACGTTCTTACAGCTACCGGTCAGACATTGGATGAGAACCTTGATTGGTGGGAAGATTCCGAGCGGCGTCACGATGTTAGAAAGTATCTTAGAGATGTGGATGGTGTAGATCCCGATAACGTCATTATGTCGCCTAAGCGTGCGGGCAAAAAAAAACTTACTAGCACTGTTACCTTTCCAAGAGGGAATATTGCCCCGGAGGGTTCTGTTATCAAAAGTACGGCTATAGACCCTTCGGTGGTTGACAGTGACGGCGTTTATAGAAAAGTTGGTTCCGCTCGAGTATTCCGGTCAGAACGGGCTGCGATGGGTGCGATTAAATCTCGGGATGAAGAACACAAAATCAAAGCGGGTGACATCATGGTAGTCACCTGTGGTGGCCCTCTTGGAACGGGCATGGAAGAGGTGTATCAGTTGACAGCTGCACTGAAGCATCTTTCATATGGCAAACACGTAGCGCTCATAACTGATGCAAGATTCTCTGGCGTATCAACAGGAGCCTGTATTGGTCATGTTGGGCCAGAAGCACTCGCAGGAGGTCCGATTGGCCGTGTCAGAGACGGGGATCTGATCGAAATCAACATAGATCGAAAGGATCTGTCAGGTTCACTGAACCTCATTGGGATCAGTGGCGAAAACAAAGGTGTTGATTGGGGGACTGATGAGCTGGAAAGGCGATCTATTCCAAGTGACTTAGCACCGCATCCGCAGTTGCCTGATGATTCTCGCCTGTGGGCTGCCCTTCAGTCTGCCAGTGGAGGGACATGGGGAGGTTGTGTGTTTGATGTGGACTCCATAGTAGAGACCATCGAAGCCGGGAAGAAAGCTTTGGGGCGTTAGTTAAACGAGGGCCTTGTCGTTTAATTTGATGACCTGACCTGACTTTACGACCGTCGATGCGCAGTCCATATCGCGTATCTCTTTGGATGGATCGCCACTGAACGCCGCAATGTCGGCAACCTGTCCCTTTTTGAGTTGTCCGACTTCTTTGTTTAGGCCCAGAGCTTCGGCAGTTCCGGCCGTATTAGCATGTATTGCTTTCCAATTAGGCCATCCAAGAGTTTCAACGAATGCCCAGGCATTTGCGCATGAACGATCGTGAGTACCGTATGGCATGCCCATGTCAAGGCCGGTTGTAAACCTAACACCAGCGTCATGCATTCTATTGAGGGTATTGATGTGTTCGTGTTCCTCAACGACTGTGCTCGAAACAGACCAATGGGGATCACTTGGTCCAGGTTCACCTCTTTCTTTGGCTTCTTGACCGAGTAGATGGTGTCCGATGGTCGGGTCTACCCATTGACCTTGGGCGACCATTTTTTCGACAGTTGTGGAATCGTAATCTAATCCTTGGCTGGGATCTGCGTGATACCAACGTGAATGAATTAGGTGATCCACGCCCGCCTCGACAACATTTCTAACTCCCTGAGCGGAGAGAGTATGTGTGACGATTGGAATATTTATCCTGTGTGCTTCTTCAACAGCGGCTTTTAAAACCTTAACGGAATACTGTGGTTTCCTTGGGTTTGCCGTTGGTGTGAACATTCCTCCCGTTGCCATCATCTTGATGACGTTCGCGCCAAGTTTCAATTGCGTTCGAACTGCTTGTCGAACTTGGTCTTCTGTATCAGCCTCGGTGCCGAAGAACCAACAATGCCCGGCTGTAATAGTGATAGGAGTGCCTGCGAGTAATAGCCGCGGTCCTGGAACATGGCCGTTGTCGATCATCTCTCGGACTTGGAAAGCAACTTCATTTCGTGAGCCTAGATCACGAATAGTTGTGACCCCCGCAAGCACAGCTTTCCGCATGTTGTTAGTGGCTCGGATTGTTAACTGTTGGACGTTTTCAGTTAGCGCGAGCGTTTGTGCTTCAGGTGTGGCGCTGCAGTGCATGTGCGAATGAGCATCAACAAGTCCGGGTAGAATCGAGACATCACCGAGATCGAAAACTTCGTACGATTCGTTGGCACCTGAAATATTAGAAGCTGGCTCGACTGCGGTAATTAGACCGTTTTCCACCACTATCGTGTGATCATCCAACCATGCTGAAACATTTTCATCTGCAACACGCTTGGCTTTGAAAATACTCTTTTTTGTCATATGTTTTACTAAGGATTTCGATGAAGAGCGTAAGGGTTTTTTATTCCACTTTTGTATATCGTAATAAATTGTTATCTGCACGCTGTGGACAATAATTTATACACCATTCTTTTCATATGCCTTGAAATTATTGAGAGATTTCTACAGTTACAACAGTAGCCACGGTATGTATCGGTAAAGGTCGTTTCAGGATGGAACTTTCCGTCGATCAGGCCTTTGGAGATGACAATGCTTGCCAATACCTTCGACCGTCCCACCGTATCATCGTGCCCCACCCTGGGTAGCTCAGATGGCTTCCAAAAACAACGGCATTCTCTTTTTCCGCTCGATCAAGAATAGTTTTGCGGGCTTGGATTCCCATTTCCGCGTTCCAATCGGGGGTGTAACGGTAATCAGTTTCAGTTGCCTGCATTGGTGAACCGAGTATGTCGCCTACAAGTAAAGCTCGTTTATTGCCGGAGGCGATTAGCAGGCTCATGTGACCGGGAGTATGACCTGGTGTTGGGAATGCGGTAATCCCGGGAGCTAGTTCTGTCTCGCCGTCCATTAGATCCAGCACTCCTTGTTCCTCCAGCGGCATTACGCTTCTTTTTGTGGTTTCGCTTCCGATAGGATCATCCAGTAGTTCTTTGCTGGTGAAATGATTCCAATCGGCTTCATGAACCCGATAGCGGGCGTTAGGGAAGGTGATTGGTCTTTCTGGGAGGTCCTCGCGTAGGTTCCATCCGACATGATCCCCGTGTAAGTGGGTGAGAAAAACTGTGTTGATGGTGTCTAGCCCTATGCCGTTTTGTTCAAAGTCTTTAATTAGTTCTCCCGGAGCTGGATATCCGATCATGTCACCATGCGGTCCGAAGCCTGAATCTGCTACTACTCGCTGGTCGTTTGAAGTTAAAACAAAAGATCCCAGGTTGTTTCGAAAATATTGACCTTCGAAGTACTCAGGGAATCTGTCGTGGAACGGTGTCCATGCCTCGAGTGGAGTTTCGGGGAATAAGATTCTGGGATCGAACGTGATGCTGCCGTCAGTGAGTCCGGTGATGTGGACATCGCCTATTTGGAGTGTGTTGTGAGAGGATGCTGTCATTTTGGGTTAAGTGTGAACATTTTTTATAGGTTATGTGAGTTCTACACTTTTTGGCCATTGAGCTCAACAAAAGACCCTGATAAGTGATGAGGAATTAATCTAAAAGCCCTCGGTGATAAACCGAGGGCTTTTCTTGTATTTGAATGGCGATCCCGAGCAGATTCGAACTGCCGATCTCCTCCTTGACAGGGAGGCGTGTTAAGCCGCTACACCACGGGACCTTGTCGCGGAATTAACCGCTGACATTGAGAGTACGGCTGGAACCCGAGGTCAGTCAACAGCCTGCAAGGGCCCGCGAACGAGAATCAGGGGATCAAGCAATTATCCGTAATTACAGCCAATACCTTTGTAACCGATCTCCACTTGACCTTTTGCCGTAACCATTACCGGTGTGATTTTATCGCCACCTGAAAGTCGTTCTACCTCTGTCCATTTTTCAGGTTGTTTCGAGACGTCTATCTCACGGTAGGCAATGTTGTCCTTCGTTAGATCTTCCTTGAGTAAGTCGCAATAACCACATGTGGGGTGTGTGTAAACGATAGCTAGGCCGTCAGCCGCTGGAGGTTCAGTTTTGGGCATTTAAATTCCTGATTAAATGTTTTTGAAATTGTCTTTGGTTAGATTCTGTGCATCATGATTGTGATTGAATAGATGCATAGAGATGAGTGAAAATCTCTAAACAGTCTACACCTGTATCGATTTTTCTCCAGAGATGTAACCTTCGGGATCCTTTCCAAATGCAACCTTGCAACCTGGCCCGCAGAAGTAGTAGACCTTGTGGTTATGCGTGGATACACCGCCCGGGGGATTGGACGTGTCGACTCTCATGCCGCAAACGGGGTCCATCGCTGTTTCGGATTTGCTGCTTAGAAACGGGATTTTCATCGTGATTTACCTTTTGGTCCTTCCGGAATTTTTGAAATCCTAGCCTTTGTGGGTTTTAATTCTGGCAAATCGCCGGGCATATTAAATCGTCTGGTTCGTTGCCCGCACGGGGATGCCAACTTCGGGCATGGTTGGCGGTCCGGTCGTGCCTCGCTTCCAGGTTCTTCTCCCGAGCCTCAGCGAGTTTGTTACTACGGTCACAGAGCTTACGGCCATGGCGGCTGCAGCAACGATAGGGTTTAAGAAGCCGACCTGACCGATGGCCGGCTGCAGGAAACCAGGAACTGTCTCGTTGCTGAATATCGGGTAAAGAACCCCGGCGGCGATCGGGATCAACATGACGTTGTAGAAGAAAGCCCAGAACAGGTTTTGCTTGATCGTACGCATGGTGCTGCGACTGAGATCGATAAGCTCGGCGACCACGCTTGGATCACCAGAAGTAATCGTCACATCCGCGGCCTCGATGGCGATATCAGTACCGCTGCCGATTGCGATTCCTACATCCGCCGTCGCAAGTGCCGGTGCATCGTTAATCCCATCGCCAACCATTGCCACTGTGGCACCGCCCATGTGAAGCCTGGAGATTTCGGCGGATTTGCCATCCGGCAACACTTCCGCAATGACCTCGTCGATACCGATTTCAGCGGCGACTTTCTTGGCCGTCTTGCTGTTGTCGCCTGTCATCATTACGGTGTGGATTCCGCGGGACTTCAGACTTATGACAGCGCGGCTGGCTTCCGGCCTGACCGTATCCGACACGCCGATCAACCCGACAGATGTGCCGTCTTTCGCGACGGCCAGAACCGTTTCACCTTTTTCGGCGAGCTTGAACCCCGCTTCGGTGAACTCGCTCGAGGGGTCGGTGTTATCACTTATGAACGACCGGCTGCCAACAAGGATTGTCGAGCTGTCCACCGAGGCCGAGATGCCGCGCCCCGGCGTCGCCTTGATGTCAGACGCTTTTGTAATCTCAACATTGCGAACCGTTGCTTCAGCAAGGACCGCCACCGCGAGCGGGTGTTCGGACCCTGACTCGGCCGCAGCCGCCAGCCTAATCAACTCCATTTCTGTGACGCCAAACGCATTGACACTCGTGATCACTGGCTTTCCTTTGGTCAGCGTGCCGGTCTTATCGAACACCACGGTGTCGATCTTGTGAGCGCGTTCGAGCGCATCGGCATTTCTAATGAGTACGCCGCTCGAGGCTCCCCGGCCCATCCCGACCATGATGGCGGTTGGCGTTGCGAGGCCAAGTGCGCACGGACACGCGATGACGAGCACCGCAACGGCTATCATCAGCGCATTTATTACTGCCGGCTCGGGAGCCAGGAATGACCACACGGTGAAGACGACCACTGCGACGATCAGGACTACCGGCACGAAAAGCGCTGTCACTTTGTCCACCAGGTGCTCGATCGGTGCGCGGGACGACTGCGCTTGCTGGACCATCCTCACGATTCCGGCCAATATTGTTTCTCGTCCAACTGCAGAAGCTACGAACTGGACCGCACCCGTGCCGTTAACGGTTCCGGTAAACAGGCCGTCACCCGGCTGTTTTTCGACTGGCACCGGTTCTCCGGTAAGCATCGATTCGTCGATGGCGGTAGTGCCCTCCGAAATTTCTCCGTCAACCGGAACGCGTTCACCCGGGCGAAGAACGATCACGTTGCCCGGTTCAACTTCGGCAATATCTACCTCGACCGGCGAGCCGTCTTTGATCACTATAGCGTTCGATGGCTGAAGGCCGATCAGCTTCTTGATTGCGTTGGAGGTCCTTCCGCGGGCCCTGGCCTCGAGCCAGCGACCCAGCAGAATCAGCCCGATAATCGCCGCGGAAACATCAAAATATGTGCCGGTGGCGTGACTGCCGCCGACCGCCGCCTCAGAACTGGAAAAGGTGAGTGAACCTTCGAACGCCGGACGCATAATAGTGACCGCTACACTGTAAAAAAAGGCAGTGGAAGTGCCGATAGCCACCAGTGTGTTCATGTTGGAAGTGCGGAGACGTGCGGCGCTCCAGGCCGAGCGGTAGAAACGTGATCCTGCCCAGAACTGGACCGGGGTGGTCAGCGCCAGGAAAACAACGTTTGCCACGGTCGGAGAGATTCCCGACAGGGCCTCGATCGACGCATAGTTCATGGCGATCATCACGAACGCGGCGACAGCCAGACTGAACGCCATCATGTTGCGCGTGCCCTTTAATTCGGCTTCGCGGACAGACTTGTCGCCATCGGAAAAGATCGACGCGTCTTCATCGGCAAAGCCGCGAATCGAGTAACCGGCTCCTGAAACCGCGGCCCGAACCGCTGGCTTGGTGATGACCGCGGATGCGGATGCAAACTCGATGGTTGCAGTCTCGGTGCCGATGCTCACGTTTGCTTCGATTACGCCCGGTAACTCGCGCAGCGCCTTGCCGACGTGGTGGACGCAGGACGCGCAGGTCATCCCGCCAACACTAAACGTGAGAGTTGAGACCTGTTTTTGGGCTTCCTTGTGAGAAGCTGTTTCGGTATTGACGTTCAACAATTTCGTAAAGCTCTAACAGTTAGCGCAGAATGTATTCTTAATCGCCATTTTTAGCTCCATCTACCATACAAGTTTGAAAATCTCCTCGCCAACTGAATCCCACATGTAATAGCGCCTGAAAATGACCCTCCGTATATATTGACATCAAGACAGGGATAGGCCTAAAATTCGAGGTCGTCCAAGAAATGTCCATCTTCTTCCATTTCGATCTGGTTCATATTTTTTAATCCCTAAATTACCCAAAGCACACACGGATGTTGTTCCGTGCGTACTTGGGCTGTTACGCGCTCGAGTTCGTGAGTCGTACGCGCGAGTCAAAATCCTGTCAAAATCCTTATCACTTTTAGGAGAGTGTGCATGGTTATCGCTGATCGCAGATTAGCCCCAACTCAACAACCCGATTACAAAGAGTTCAACAGCATCTCAAACAATGTTGATGTTCCTAGTCTTGTGCAAGTACAAGTTAATTCATTCCAATGGCTCAAGACGGATGGATTAAAAGATCTTCTTCAGGAAATCTCCCCAATTGAAGATTTTTCTGGTGGTCGATTTGACCTAAAATTCTTAAGTCACGAAATTCGTAAACCGAAAAATACTGAACGAGATTGCAGAACTCGTGAGATCACCTATTCCGCTCCACTTTATGTGACGGTTCAACTTGTAATTAAAGAAACCGGAGAAGTAAAGGAACAGACACTTTTCTTCGGTGACCTTCCGATGATGACTAAAAATGGAACATTTGTCATTAACGGTGCAGAGAGAGTTGTTGTTTCTCAGTTGGTTCGCTCACCTGGTGCTTATTTCACGACAAAGACAGATCCTGCAACGGGCCGCGAACTGTGTAGTGCTAAGTTGATACCGTACCGTGGAGCGTGGGTTGAACTTGAAACCAGTAACAAGGATCTTCTTTCGGTAAAGGTTGACCGTAAGCGTAAAGCTCCTATATCTACACTGCTTCGCGCACTCGGCTATGCAACTGATGATGATATTCGTCAATTAGTAGCTGATGTGGATGACGATCCCGTTCACAATTACATGGAAGCTACGCTTGCGAAAGATACAGCGGCTTCCACGGTCGATGAGGCTCTTCTTGAGTTTTATCGCCGACTACGCCCAGGTGAGCCTCCGAGTGTTGAAAATGCTAGTGAGTTGATCCAAAATCTGTTTTTCAACGACCGTAAATACGATCTCGGGCGAGTCGGTCGCTACAAACTGAATCGCAGACTGAGTATTGATGAAAAGACTCGCACTCTTACAAAAAAAGACATAGTCGAACTGATTCGACGCATGATTACGATAAATAATGGACGTGCGGCAAATGATGATATTGACCACTTGGGTAATCGACGGGTAAGAGCTGTTGGAGAGCTGATTCAGAATCAGCTTCGGCTGGGGTTGCTGAGAATGGAACGGGTTGTCAAAGAACGGATGACCACTCAGATGGATCCGACAACAACAACTCCTGCTGCTCTAATAAATATCAGACCAGTAGTTGCTGCTGTTCGTGAATTTTTCGGTGGTTCGCAGTTATCACAATTTATGGATCAAACTAATCCTTTGGCCGAGTTGACTCATAAACGACGACTCTCTGCACTTGGGCCCGGTGGCCTTTCACGTGAGCGTGCAGGGTTTGACGTGCGTGACGTCCACGCATCTCATTATGGACGTATCTGTCCCATTGAAACTCCAGAAGGTCCTAACATTGGACTTCTTGGCTCACTGTCGACTTATGCACGCCTAAACCCTTACGGATTTATTGAAACTCCGTATAGAAAAATTCTTCGCTCCATGTCTAGTGCTAACGCTGATATCCAAGGCCGCACCCCCCTCGAAGAGATTGTGGACGAAGATGGAAAGGTTGTTGCGGAGGGTCACAAGCCGATCACAATTCCAGTTGCAGTGCTGGTCAATGCACTCAGTCCACGTGATGTGAAGGTTATGCCGTATGTGACTGCTGATGAAGCTGATACCGATTACCTTTCTGCTGATGACGAGGAGGAAAACACTATTGGCCAAGCGACCACTCCGATGGACGCTAAGAGCCAGATCACTACACAACTGGTTGAAGTCCGACAGGGTGGTAGCGAAGCTTATACATATGTTCATCCGGATGAGGTTCAGTATTTAGACATTTCTCCAATGCAGATCGTTAGTATTTCAACAGCCTTGATTCCGTTTTTGGAACATGATGATGCTAATCGAGCTCTAATGGGTTCAAATATGCAACGCCAAGCCGTTCCTTTGGTTCAACCACAAGCTCCCTTAGTTGGAACGGGGATGGAATGGCGTGTAGCTAGTGACTCGGGTCAAGTTGTGATGTCCGAAATTGAAGGAATTGTTTCGGAATCGACAAGTGACTATGTAAAAATTTTGGGCGTAGATGGGAAGGAAATTGAGTACCCGTTAACGAAATTCGTTCGTTCGAACCAGGGGACTTCCATAAATCAGCACCCAATTGTTTATAAAGGAGACAGGGTTGTTCCCGGTTCTCCATTGGCTGATAGTTCATCGACTGACAATGGAGAACTTGCGCTTGGTCAGAACTTGCTGGTCGGTTTCATGACTTACGAGGGGTTCAATTATGAAGATGCGATCATACTAAGTGAAGACCTTGTCAAAGATGATCGATACACCTCTATTCATATTGATAAACACGAAGTAGAGGCCCGTGAAACCAAATTGGGCCCTGAGGAGATTACTCGCGATATCCCGAACGTTGGAGAAGAGAGCCTTAGGGATCTAGATGAAGAAGGTATTGTGCGGATCGGTGCGTGGGTGACTCCAGGTGATATTTTGGTCGGGAAGATCACACCTAAAGGCGAGACTGAACTGACCGCTGAAGAAAAACTTCTGAGAGCTATTTTCGGTGAGAAAGCTCGCGATGTTAAGGATACTAGCCTCCGAGTGCCGCATGGGCAGCACGGCAAAGTTACCGATGTGCGCATTCTCACAAAGGAAAATGGAGATGATTTACAGCCTGGCGTAACGAAGACCGTCAGAGTTTGGGTCGCACACACCAGGAAGATCAACCAAGGGGACAAGATGGCTGGTCGACACGGAAACAAGGGTGTTGTTTCTAAAGTTTTGCCAAGAGAAGATATGCCATTTCTACCGGATGGAACTCCGCTGGATATTATGCTGAATCCTATCGGAGTGCCTTCTAGAATGAATCTAGGACAATTATTAGAAACCCATTTGGGTTGGGCAGCGGATACCCTCGGGTTCCATGCTCGCACTCCTGTATTTGACGGAGCGCAGGACAGTGTTATAGAAGATCAACTTGCTAGGGCTTGGTTCGTAAGGGAATCTGAGTCAAAAAATCACCGTGACCTTGATTCTGATGACATAGATTGGGATAAGGTTGATGACTACTTGCATAAACGTGGTTTTGATCGAGATCGCCTATGGAGTGATGCTCCTTCGAATCGTGGAACCGCTCGAGACGCTTGTTTGCGTATCTGGCTGGAAGAGGTCACAGGGCAGAAAATTGATAGTTTGAAGCCTTCAGAACTTATGCAGGAGGCGTTAAAGATTTCGCGCGAAAGGAATTTATCAGCACCGATTTTTGGTAAGCAAATACTTTATGATGGCCGGACAGGTCTTCAATACGATTCGCCAGTTACGGTTGGCAATGTATACATGTTGAAGCTGATCCATTTGGTGCAAGATAAGATTCATGCTCGATCCACTGGTCCCTATTCACTTATAACTCAACAACCTCTTGGCGGTAAAGCTCAGTT
>ERZ651768.1373-NODE-1373-length-17820-cov-7.989235_pt1 | contig 17820 bp, 17 predicted proteins | sample MGYA00514754_ERZ651768 | MGnify/ENA metagenome assembly ERZ651768
AATCAAAATACCCACCCCCGTCCGCTGAAGAGATCCCTCCGGGGAAGGGAGCCACCATGCCTTGGCCGTGAAGGTAATCCTGCCTCAGCCGAAGGCTGCCGAGGTTTACTACGCCACGTACGATCTCACCTGTGCGCGGGTCCGCCACCGTGCTCCCGTACGAGTAGCCACGGGTCCGACGGTGGGTCCAGTGGATCATGTTGTACCGGACATCCTGCGGGTCCACGCCTTCGGGCAGCACTTCGACCTGAAAGGCGTCGATAAACCCTGCAGCCTCGAAGGCCTCGTTCCACCAACTCGCTCCTTCGATCAACGCGCTTCGGATAGGCTCGGGTGTGCCCGGATCTACGTAGTAGACTATGGGCTCAATTGGCTCCGACGGGCCAGGACCGGGGTTACGTTTTTCCAATCGATGACGCGCCGCCCATCTGAGGCGCCTGTCCTCGTCAATCGCGGTAGCGTAGTCGTACACGGTGGGGCCATTTACCCCTACCCTCGGGTCCGCGGTGCGGGTGCGGTAGCCGTCATCGGGCAACCGGATGAAAGAGTGGTGCTGCCGCAGTGTTATGGCCCCGCCTGTCGCGGCTACGCCCTGGACTAGGCCGCCGGGATCAGAGCTCGTGAAAGTAAGTATTGCCTCAACCTCGGTATTCTCAGGGAAAGATCGAGTCGCGGGCAAGTGGATCGCGCTCCGGGATACATCTAGCTCAAAGCGACCCTGATTACGCTGCTCGATCTGTTCCACAACGCCGCGGGCGTCACGAAGGAAGAATCCCGTTGCATCCAACAGAACTCGACCCTCGGTCTCAGCCACGATGTCGAAACCCCAATGCACCGAGGGTGCGAAAGCATCTCGCACCGCTTGAGCTTCCGTCGGATTGTCACTACGCGCCTGGAACCGGTAGTTGGGCTCCATGAGGAGTACACGGGGACCGATGCGCCTCGGCTCCAGGACATGTGTACCCCTTAGCTGACCCCTGTCGATGCCGACCGGATTACTTCCGAGGCCGGACCCCATAGAGATCTGATAGAGGAACTCGGTACCCAACTCGTCGATCTCCCAGTAGAGAGACCCGCTAGAATCCTCCCAGTAGAGGGTGAAGAACCCCTCCATGAGATCCGTATTTTGGGTTTTTTCTTCGATGCTAGGCAATGCGCCTTCCTGTGCTACAGCCGACGGTGCGAAACTGACCGAAGTCGTCACACTGAGGGCCGAGACTACTGCGAGCCGAATGAACCTGGTGGCAGCCTGCCACATGGATGAAAAGGACATGGGGTCACCTCTTTTTGGAGTCGATTCCGAAGCGGTCCGACTTTCTCTGAGCAAAACCAAGTTGGTATCGCCCAATCTTTCGTGAGCGGAGAAGAAGGTGCAAGCAGGAGCTTTGTACCCGCAAGCTCTACATATCTGTAGACACGTTCTGTTCTGTAGACAGGTTCGGTGACATCACCGAATTGACATCTATGCATGGGGAGCACAGGCTTTAGCCCGCCCGGCTGAGTCTGCGTTGAGATTCCATACACGGAGGGTGGAAATGCTCATGAGAATCGTCAAAACCACCATGAGTGCTGCCGTTTTGATTACCGCTGCTGCGGTAACCGGCAATGCCCAAGAGCTAGCGCTCGTCGGAGGTATGTTACTTGACGGTTACGAGGGGCCCGTCATCCATCATGCTGCAATTTTGATTGAGGGTGACCGGATTGTGGCAGCAGGCCCGGCCGCTCAGGTGGAAATTCCCAGCAGTGCCCGGATAATCGACACCCGTGGCATGACCATGCTTCCAGGCCTCATCGATCTCCACGTTCACACGATGTTTCTCGGCCACGGAGAGTACTCCGAGTGGTTCCCTTTTTTCACAGCCAAGAAACAAGAGATGATGGAGATCGCTGCCAGGCAACTCTTGATGGCAGGTGTGACGACGGCCGTGGATTTGGGAGCCCCCTTGGAGATCGTGAGTCTTCGAGACCGAATTGCGCGAGGCGAGATTCCTGGCCCCCGCATGCTCGTGAGTGGTCCGTGGATCGCCGGCCGACATTGGGGAGACTTTCCTGAGTACTTCCAATATGTCGTGAGCAGTGCCGAAGAAGCAGCACAGAGAACTCAGGAGCTGGCGGACACCGGGGTCGACGTTATCAAGACCTGGGCCGGGATGTCTGAAGAGCTGTTAGAAGCAGTCGTCGAGGTAGCACACGCCAGGGGACTCCAGGTACACAGCCACCTCTACGCTCCCGACGCGATTCGAACTGCCATTCGTGCTGGCACGGACGTGATCCAGCACGCAGGATCGGCTGGCAATCCGCCCTATCCGGACGACTTGGTGCAGCAGATTGCAAACAGTGGGATTCCGGTCGTGCAGACCATAGCTCACCGGCCATGGGTCTTCCAGGCGACCCTGGAATTCCCCGAGCGGCTTCAGGATAAGCGCCTGTCAGAAGACCTTCCACCTAAGCTCTACGAGGAATTCCAGCGGTCTTTTGAGGACTTTCATCGCCTGTCCTACTTTCGCACGACACCCCAACAGATCCGCAAGAGCCGAGTGGCCGCTCGTCAGTTCATCGCAGCGAACGCCGTGCTGGGGATGGGGACTGACTCCGGCAGCCCCCTTAACTTCCACATCGAGTCAGCTTGGAGAGAGATTTCAGCCCTGGTAGACAGCGGCATGACTCCGTTGCAGGCGATATCAGCCGCCACCAAGACGGGAGCTGAAATCATTGGACGTGGACACGAGCTTGGCACAATCGAGCCTGGAAAGATGGCTGATGTGATCGTCGTGCGCGGAAATCCGCTCTTCGATATCAACGCACTAGGATACGTTGAGCACGTGGTGAAAGCGGGAGCAGTCTATCGGTAGTAGAAAGGAAAGGGGAAAGGCCATCGGGATCATACACTCCGAGGGTTTGATCGGGGCTGAATTCGCGAGGAGTCGCCCATCCCTGTTGTTCAACCTTTAGGCGGACAAAATGAGATCCCTAATTCTTGGTATCGTTGCAGCTCTACCCCTGACCAACCCGGCTGATGCACAACAACCCCGAAGCGTATTCCTTGAGGAACTAACAACGATCGAGGTTGGAGAAGCTATCGCGGGCGGCTACACAACGATCATTCTGCCCACCGGAGGGACTGAACAGAATGGTCCACACCTCACTATTGGAAAACACAAATACATCGTCAACTATGCTTCGGAAGGCATAGCGCGCAATCTGGGAAATGCCCTAGTGGCTCCGGTTGTGACCTATGTGCCGGAGGGTGATGTCGAACCCCCATCGGGTCATATGCGCTACCCTGGGACGATCACGCTCCCAAATGAATATTTCATGAAGCTCATCGAATTTGCGGCTCGTAGCTTTCGGGTGCATGGGTTCACCGACATCGTGTTCATTGCGGACAGCGGAGGGAACCTGACCGGTATGGAAACTGTGGCGGAGCAGCTCAATATGGAGTGGGAGGAGGAGACCACCCGCGTACATTTTGCAGACGACTACTACACCAATAATGGATTTCTCCAGTGGCTGATGGACCAGGGAGAGAGCAGTGAGAGTATGGGCTCCCATGCCAGTGTAGATACTACGTCTGAGTTACTCTTTGTGGCTCCGGAGCACGTCCGAATGGATGAACTGGAGACGGCGAGCGGCCCCGAGTGGAGTGATATGACAGGTGACCCAACTCGCGCAAATGTGGACTATGGAAGGAACGGTCTCCGACTTAAGATAGATGCAGCTGTTCGACAGATTCGCATCCTGATGGGACAGGGGCAGAATGAGGGGATTGGTGGATTGGAGCCTAGCTGAGTGAGAATTCCCTTCGTGACCCGCTCCCGGTTTCTTCAGCTCATTGGTGGCGCTCGAACCTGACCGGGATCACGACCACACCGCTCTTCGACTACTGCATCTCGCCAGAGCCAGAGTTCCACATGTCGAGCGTCACCTTCCAATTGCCGGAACTGTCTTTCCTCCAAACGTGGAGGTCTCGCTCGTGGTCCGTGGTAACGCTTCCATCTGGCGCGGTGTAGGTATAGTGGAGCATGCTGACTGTATAGCCCATGCTGCCATCTTCCGAAATCGCGGAGGACAGGTGCTCGAACTCGGCGGCTGCGTTCGGATCCGACATACCCTCTTCGAAGAAGTCACGCACCGAATCGTTATCAGAGAACATCTCGGCGTCTGGTGGATAGAAGAGCGCGTCCTCTGCGATCCATGACATGACTCCTTCCAAGTCAAATGCCGAAATAGCCCCGGTGAACGCCACATTCGCTGCCTCTAATTGAGAACGCTCTGTCTCGTGGTTTATGGGTGCAGTCTGCGTCGCACACGCAGCCATACTGCCCGCGAGGATGAGTGAAGAGACGCTTCTGAGTCCGAGCATGAGAGTCCTCTGAACAGAGTGGGTTAACGAAATGACTGTAGGGCCATAAGACCCGCTCAAGATACTGTCGTCAAACTGAAACGCCGTTTCCTGAAAAAAAATTTGGTGGCGCTGCGTCCGGTGTGGTGCTCCCGTCTAAGTTGCGGATATTCTGAGGGCAGGGGCATTTTTCTGATATAAAGAGAACCGGAGTAACTCTCGCCCTGATGTTGCTGGCTGTCCTCGGTTGCGCGCAGGCGGTGGCAGCCGAGTCGGAGTAGCGCCGAGTGATGAGGGAAGATGGGACTATACAGTAAGTATGTACTCCCCCGAGTAGTTCACCTGGCGTGCAGCGCCAGGCCCAAAATGCGCCAACGAGAAAAGTTGGTGCCGTTGGCGAGCGGTCGCGTCCTGGAAGTCGGCATGGGCTCAGGGCTCAATCTGCCGTTCTACGACGCGCGCCGGGTCACAAAGGTATGGGGCCTGGAGCCCTCTCCGGAGATGAGCAAGATGGCCTCGGCCGCCGTGGAGGCCGTTGCCTTCGATGTCGAGTTCGTGTCGGCGGGCGGCGAGCAGATTCCGTTGGACAGCGAGAGCTTCGACACCGTACTCATGACGTTCACGCTCTGTACGATTCCCGACGCCGAGCGCGCGCTGAGGGAGATCGCTCGTGTCCTGAAACGAGGAGGTCAGCTACTCTTTTGTGAGCATGGCGCCGCGCCGGACGCCGGTGTACGCCGGTGGCAGAACCGCATCAATCCCCTGTGGCGACGATTGGCCGGAGGTTGCCATTTGAACCGGGACATTCCGGGTCTGATCCGTTGCGGGGGCTTCGAGATCACACGAATGGACACGATGTACATCCCCGGCTGGCGCCCTGCCAGCTTCAACTACTGGGGCGCTGCTGCGAAAGCACGAGCATGACCCGCCGAGCAGGCAGGCCCTTGTGGCCGACGTGACTGCGTTTCACAGTGAGCGCCGCCGGGTGTTCCCCAAATCGGACTCTAGGGTAGGCCCCGAAGACCTCTTCTTCAAAAAGGTTAGGGTGCCTGATGGAAATGTTTCGACGCCTTCTTCTTGGAGATCCTCCAAGCTGTCCAGATTGCGGATACCGTGCCTTCATCCGCAGAAAAGCTACCTGTCCTCAATGTGGCTCAACCACCAAGTCTGAAAATGACATAGCCAAGATGAAGAAGATGATGCGGATTCGAACCAAAGCGGCCGCCATTTTTCTGCTTTCGGGTTCCATGATGCTGTTGCCGGCTTGCTCTCGAGTGTCCCCCGACGAAAGTCGAGATTCCGGGACCCCGACTCCAGCCTCATCGTCGCAGTCCGGTGACGCCGAACTGGTATTCTCGAGTTTGGACATCGATCAGACGAATCGTGGCACCGTCAACATCAACGGCTACGACCGACATTTCTCCGTTACGTTCCCCACCTCATATAACCGTGAGGAAGCGTATCCGGTCGTTCTGTTCTTTCATGGTTGCCGGTGTCGCCCCACAGTCGACGACGAAGCCGTTTTGAGCTTCTTGGATTGGTCACCGAGGTTGGAACCGTATCGGGACGATTTCATCGTCGTCAGAATGTCTGCCTTTTCCGAGATGAAACCGGAGGTTCCCCGAGCGCCTGAGGATGGTGGAGCGCGCGGTATGTGGTTCTGGCATGAAGGATTCGAGGCAGAGCGAGACGATTTCGCGTTCCTTCATACGGTGCTCAAAGCGTTACAGTCGTCCTCTGATATCAACATCGACCCGGAAAACATCTTTGGGGTCGGTCATTCGTCCGGGGCGATCTTCTTGCTCTCGTACGTATTGGGTGGCCCAGTCGATCTGACCGATGCCGGCTTAAATGACACCTATGCGTTCAAAGCCATTTCCGTAACGGGAGGTTCAGATTTTCGGGAAGGGATTGTCGATTTCAAAGAAAATACCCCTAGCACATTGCCATCGGTTTTCCACATCCAGGGCGAGCGAGATCAAGGGCTATGGTTCAACGGGCAAGAAACGGGGAAACGAGGGATCGATTTCCAAGAATTCGCCAATCCTTCCCCGCCAACGATTGTTGACGGACTTCGAGAGACAGTACATGGGCGTACGTACTCTGCTTGGGACGAAAACACCCCCTCGAATCCAAGCACCCTGCAACGATGGGCCGAGCATCTCGATCTCGAGTATTCGGGGTACGAGGATTATTCCCAATACTACCTCTATAATTTCCCGCCGGTAACGACTTCAGAGAACGTGCTCATCGGCATGAGGATCAAGGATTGCCCGCATGTGGTAGCTGCGGATCAATACCAGGCTGATTTCTTCCGCGTCTTCTCACAGCAAGATGGCGATTTGCAGGCGTTCGACAGCGAGATATCTCGAGACACCGCTATGAGGTTTTGTGGCCGTCCTTAAACAAACGGGACAGATCTGACTTCAACACAGGGTCTGGGCTAGGGTCGGTCAGGGAGTCACCACGGTGGTCACGAAGGCCGAAGTGCGAAGCCAACGACCAAGAGGTAAGAGGTCGCAGCCGTTCATCGTCTGTCCAGCGAAGCCCAAATGACAGTAACCACCGATCAGGAGCCCGGTATCGGTCTTCCGGACAGACGGCGGCCAGTCACAACCGCGTCGAACGAGTCCTGGTTGCGACGCTGCATGATGAGGAAGTCCCAGCCATCCGCCATGAGCGCTTCGACCTGGGCAGGGTTGTTCGCCGGGTAGCCGCAGGACTTGTTGAACTCCTTGCACGCTGCGAGCACTGTGGCGACAGCGGCGTCGAAGCCCTCCTGGTCGCGCACTCTCTCACCCTCGGCATTCGTGCTCGTGAAGACACCGCCGAGCGTTCCTGAGCCCACGGTGACGACGGCCACGCCTGGCATGGCCGAGATCTCACGGGCGTTGGCGACACCTTCATGGCTTTCAATGATCACGGAAATGAGAAGCTCGCCGTTGGGGTTGATGGGCCAGACATCGGCCTTCTCCAGGTATTCCGCCTCGGTCATCCCCCAATATGCCGCGGCGCGTTCGAAACCTTCCTCGGGGCGTACTCCGCCTTGCGACGTGAACCGCATAGCCGCGATGGCCTGATTGACCTCCTCGACCGTCTCGACCTCCTGCATTTCCACCACGACCTGCCCGTCATTCAACTGATCGATGAGGCGCTGCGTCGTTCCAGTGGGATCGGTGTGCATGATCGGGATCTTCGCGACGAACGGGTGGGTGCGAGCAGAGCCCCCCGCCGCGACAATGGCCCGTATGAACTCCCTGTACCGGTCCACGGAATTCGGTGAATACGTGTTGAGCTCGTAGTCGCCAAGCTGGTACGCCACCAATTCCCGGGCGGCCTCGGAAATATCCGGCTCCGGCGGCGGCGTGCCTGGCGCTTCGCCTACTGCCTGGCCTCGACCTCCACGTCGTCGACGGGCTGCATACGGAGGGTGGGCGATTCCGAGCACCGGAAGTCCCTGCTCGATGAGAGGGATCATCTGGTTCAGCCGATCCGTGACCTGAACTTGTTCGGGTTCGGCGCATGCCAGCAACGCCAGCCCGACGACACCGAGTACAACACTCCAACGCATGGGGCCTCCGCTGCTGGATGTGAGAAACCATCGGCCTCTGACGGGACCGATTCCGACGTCAATACGGTGCGGTCCCGCAGACTGACGTCAAAAGTGGCCTCGACAGTCACGATCGGCAAACAGGAGTGATCGCCGTCCACCCCGGTCCCCCTCTATTTCACCGCACCCACCGCTGGACTATACAACACTGTTTTGCTCGGTCCGGTGTGGCGCCTCCGTCTACGTTGCGGTCCTGTGGGGCGCAGAGCAGAATTAGCCCATGACGAAACCCTTACTGCTCACCTCTGCCCTGATAGCGGTTGGGTTCTGCTCTTCTTTCTTCCCGGCTGCCATCGAAGGACAAGCGCAGATGGCCAGGTTCGGCGTGGTCATGGGTAAGACCACCTCAGACCAACTATGGACACCATCGGTTGGCACGGCCTCTCGTGACGGCTATCTGGTCGGAGGTTTTGCTGAAGTCGGACTTTCTGGTGAGAGCGTGTCAGTGCGCGTTGAGGGGGACTACGTCCAGCGTGGTGCCATAGTTGAACGTGATAGTGAAGGCGCTCCGGTAGCCGGTGAGATCCGCACCGAATACCTGAGCTTTGCACTCCATGTGAAACTATCCAAGTCGATTGGCCCTTTGAGCGTGCACATCGCTCTCGGGCCGACCATGGACCAGCTCTTGAGGAATCGGAGCACCCCAGTTCTAGAACAAGTGTTGTACGAGAAGAAAACGACTTCCCTGGGTATTGGACTTGGCGGTGGGTTCAGTCTACACCTTTTTGATAGGCTGATTCCAGAATTTGATATTCGGCTGACCGAGGGATTGAGCCCTGCCTATGTAGGCTCATTCACGACTGTACGGAACCGATCACTCGAGTTTCTCCTGAGATTCGGAGTGCCCAGAAGCCTCGGTTGAATCGAGGCCCATCCCCTCGTTCGGGATTTTTTCACTGAGCTGAGTCGGGCCTTTTGGGATAGCAAGTACGCGACATTCGGAGGGCTGAAGACCCCCTACAGCTAGAACGCTATCGTGCGTGGATGCGTGAGAACTGTAGAGCATAAGTTGTGGATATTCTGAGAGCAGAGGCATTTTCGGGTAAGCCTTAATGGAGGATTATCCGCATGAAGAAAACACTGCTTCAACCTGATTGTAATCCTCCTGCCATGTTAATCAATTTCCTAACATCACCTATTATTTCTACAGCTGCTGACGTTGTTTGGTCTTCTAAGATCGTTCCTTTATGGTCATATAATTTTAGATAAATATTACCATCAAGATATTCATGCACTCTGGGAACCATATCAATTTTATCAGGTGCGTATAGCAAGCCTGCTTTATGCCCTTTTTCAATGGTGAGTTCCAACACGAGGTCGTTCTGCCTTAATTGCCAGGAAAATTTATTAGAATCGTAATGGATTTCTTTGGTAACTGTATTTCTGTAGGTCGTAAAACGATAAAGATTATTTTTATGGTATAAACCAACGATAAATCCAGCAAAAGCTGTGTTTTTCCAGGGGATAGTTGCCAATGATGCAGTGATGCTTAAATCATTATTCGAAAAATTATTTGATTGTGCCCAGATCCAGTTTTCAGGAAAGTTGCGGCCCCAGTCTTTTTCGATATAGCCTCGACCACCAACAAAATCATAATTAGAACCATTAAATTCAATTTCGCCATCTAAGGAATGATCCATGCTCAGGATGCCATGAAAGCATTCCATAGTGGGCACATAAGCGTACCAACCCATACAACCCGGTTCGAATAGAGTTACCGGCCAAGGTTTCAAATTATCTGCAGTGACCTGTCCTTTGATTGTAAGAGCTTCTGATTCAATATCTAAGATTATGTTTTGCGATGAAAAGTAGTTTGATCCAATGTGTAGACTGTAACTGGATGTACTACAGCTGAACTGCTGAACTTCAAATCGCTCATAGAATACCTCACCTTTATCACCATCAAAAATCATTACAAAAGCTGTTTGATTATTATTAAACCCGCTGCGATAAATACCAGGAATTATCGCCAGTGCGTGACCATCATTCGTGACCAATTTATGATACCATCCTTCAAAAAATGGTCTTTTATTGTTTTCCCCGTGGTAAGCACTGGGGTCACGTAAAAACATCATTTAATCATAATAGTTATGCGGAGGTTTCAATGCGCAGTCTGCCGTTCACCATCACTATACTCTTAGCCCTCTTCGTCAGCATAGGCACAGCGCAGTCGCTGAGTGGACAGGCTCCGGCTCGGGACGGCTTCTTCATCGGATTTGGGGTGGGGGGTGGTTCCTTCGGGTTCGAAGGTGATAGCGAGCGCGAGGCTGGGGGCGCGGCCTATTTCAAGATCGGTGGAGCGCTCAGCGACAAGGTCCTGCTTGGGGCGGAGATAGGGGCGTGGTCAAAAGAGATGGGAGAAGAGGGAATAAGCGGAACAGTCACTTCTTCAAATCTGAATGCGGTTGCCTACGTGTACCCAAATCCAGCTGGGGGCTTCTTTCTCAAGGGCGGACTAGGATTCGCGGTGTTGGGTGCCGAAGCCAATCTTGGCGACTTTAGCATTTCTGAAACTGAAACCGGACTCGGCTTCACGCTGGGTGCGGGCTACGACATAGGTTTTGGTGGCCGATTCAGCCTGACACCGCATGCGGATTTTCACTACGGAGGGTTTGAAGAAGGTAGCATGAACCTCATCCGTATGGGACTCGGCTTCAACTGGTACTGATCGCGGCCCGGATGAAGCCGTGATCGCGATAATGTCGGTACTTTAGTTCTAAGGAACTCGCCCTACCACACCTCCCTATTTCACCGCACCCACTCAACGATGGTCTGAAAACGGGAGATTTAGCCCGAGTTCAACCGAATCGGATCGCTTGTACATGACCGCGAGAAACTCCGGACTTTCGACCATCGAGAGAAAGTTCTCCGGCGAGGGATAAAAGACCAGAATCATCCTGTCAATCTCTTCTTCGGAGATGACAGCCGTGAGGCCAGTCATACCTAGGACAGAGCGCCCTCCGGCTTGTCGCATTAAAGGCCCGACGGACCTGCCATAACCGCTGTAGCCGGCCTCTCCGTCCGGGTCCTTGAATCGAAGAATATTCAGCATATATACCGCGTTGGCGGAATCCGCAGCAGAGACTCGCGGCATCGCATTGGCGCGGAAGGCATAGACGAGCGACCTCTCTACGCTTTGCGTCCGATGCGGAAGGGCGGCGCGATATTCGCTGCTTGAGCCCATCTGGACGACGGCCGCAGCCGAGGGATACTTGCGCATCGTCACGCGATCCCAGCCCAAGACAGATGGGTACCCACCAATACGTGCAGCCGCGCGGTCCGAACCCCGCCCTTCGAACGGTTTCGAATAGCCGCGAAAAATGACTTCGCCCCCGAGCGACTTCAGCTTCGCCTCGGCGAGTGCGTCGTACTCATCGTAGCTTATCTCGCCACCCGGCTTGAACTTGACCAGGTCGATGACGGTCACGGGTCCTTCCCAGTCAGTTTGAGCGAGAAAAGCAAGTCCCCCCGGTGCGGATGACTCTTGCGCGTTCACACCGGACATCAACGATCCGCATATCAACGACAGAAAAATACCGATCCTCAATATCAAGTGAATGCTCATATAGTTACCATCTCACTTATTGGGCCTGAAACACTGGACGGTACAACAGACTTGACCGAGGTTGGAAAAGCAACGGGCTCCTCTACGATCTCGACCGAGCTGAGTCGGGCCGTTCGGGATAGCAAGTACGCGACATTCGGAGGGCTGGAGTTGGCACACATCGCCGCCACTGAAACGCCGTTTCCTGAAAAAAAATTGGTGGCGCTGCTCAGTCTCGTGTGGTGCTTCCGTCTACGTTGCGTTCCTGCGGGGTGAGGGGGCAGAATGAGGGCATGAAAAAAGACCGGCTGTGTGCGCTTGCGATAGCCTGGCTTGTAACAGTAGCAGTTACATCGCTCTCGGCTCAGACCGATATGGCCCCACAGGGATGGCGATATTTCGGCGGGAATAAAGCGTTCATGAGATACGCTCCGCTTGATCAGGTCCATAAGGGCAATGTTGGAGAACTCAGTGTTCTTTGGCGCCGTGCTGCGACGGATCCCGCATTTACTGCCAGGTTTCCAGATCGTGCAGTATCTGGAAACCTTAGGTCGACTCCGATCCTGATTGATGATGTCCTCTATGCACCGAATGCCCTAGGTCTTGTCGAGGCATTTGATCCAGGAACTGGGGAGACCATCTGGCGCCAAGAACCGTTCGACGCCTCACCAGAAGAAGCTTTTGGACGCAGCTCTCGCGGCGTGGATTACTGGGAAGATGGAACTGAGCAGCGAATTCTCTCTGTCCGGGGAGCCCACTTATATGCACTCGATGTTAGAACCGGGAACAGCTATTCCAATTTTGGAGAACAAGGCCGAGTAAACCTGATTCCGCCTTCTGCACGTTCTTTTAGTTGGTCCTCTGGTCCTATCGTAGTTGGGGATGTGGTGGTGATCGGAGGGGTCGTCGACGGAGCTGGAGATTCCGGGATGAACTGGCGCGAAAGCCAACCAGAGCATGTACGCGGGTATGACGTTCGCAGCGGACAACTACTCTGGACTTTCCATGTAGTCCCGCAAGAGGGCGAACTAGGTGTCGACTCTTGGGGTGAGGACTCGTGGAAATATTCCGGGGACCTGGGATCGTGGTGCTGCTTCAGCGCGGACGAGGAACTCGGCTTTGTATATGTGCCATTTTCCGCCCCTACTGCTGCCTATTTCGGTGGTCACCGTCCGGGCTACAACCTTTTTTCGAACAGCCTCGTTGCGATCGATGCTAAGACAGGAGAGCGGGTCTGGCATTTTCAGATGGTCCACCACGATCTCTGGGAGTACGACACTGTTGGGCCTCCTATACTCGGCGAAATCACGGTCGATGGCCGGAGAATCCATGCTGTTATGCAGCCTAGCAAGACTGGGTTCTTATACGTATTCGACCGCCAAACTGGGGAGCCTGTTTGGCCAATCGAAGAGCGTCCGGTACCACAATCGGATGTGCCCGGGGAACATTCGTCACCGACCCAGCCCTTTCCCACCAAGCCAGCTCCGTTTGCTCAGATCGGTATCACAGAAGACGACCTTATTGACTTTACCCCCGAAATCCGGGAGCGAGCACTGGCCATAGCAGATTCATTCGTCTTCGGCTCAATCTTTACGCCTCCATCCATCGTAACTGAAGAGCCTGGAAGGGGGGGGACACTAATGCTTCCTGGATCATGGGGAGCTGGTAATTGGAATACTGGTGCCTTCGATCCGGAGACAGGATTCTACTATGCATTCGCGCACTCTATCCCAAGGGTGTACCGATTAGAAAAGACCACAGATCCGAATTCGGAAATGCCCTATTGGAGTCCCAACCGGGATGCTCCCTATCTTGATGGACTACCGATAACGAAACCTCCATGGGGACGGATCACAGCTATAGACATGAATACAGGTATACATGTGTGGTCGGCTACAAACGGGGATGCACTCAGAGACCACCCACTCCTCAAAGACCTGGACCTCCCACCTCTCGGAATAGCTAGTCGGCCAGCCGCTTTAGTGACTCGAACACTCCTCTTTATGGGGGATGGAGCCAATGTCTTTGGGGGCGTGCAGCGCAATATGTGGGGAAAAGGATTTCGAGCGTACGACAAGGCCACGGGTAAAGTGCTGTGGGATACCGAGCTTCCCACAGGAGTTACTGGTGCACCGATGACCTATATGTTCCAGGGCAAGCAATATATTGTCGTTCCCATCGGGGGGAGGGACGATCCTCCTGAGTGGTTAGCACTGGGTCTAGGATAGCATAGATCCTACTTGGCTCATCAGAGGACATTTCTGCCACCCTCGGTCTTTGCGTACCCCCCCCTATTTCAACGCACACAACGCTGGACTATACAACACTGTTTTGCGAGTCCGGTGTGGTGCTCCCGGCTAAGTTGCGGACCTGCGGGATGAGGTGCAGAATTAGAACATGAAGCGATCCGGGCCATTCACTCTTGCCGTGATAATAGGATATCAACTGGGATGCTCATCACGCCCTCCCTCTCTGTCCATCGCACGGCTGAGGGGCAGTGGGCCCGATATCCGGTTACCGATGGACATCAGTTCCGATGTGCACAACTTGAGATACGCAGAGAATCTGAGCGGATGAGGTTTTCGCGGATCACGGTGCCGGGTGCACTCAGGCAGATGGGGTGGTTCACCCTGCTTTTGCTGTCAGCGCAGGGCTGCACGAACCCGCTGGCCCCTTCAGCTGACGGCGAACAGGATAACGCCATCTTTTCCTGGGTGGCCCTCTCGGACTCCGTGTCGAACAAGGTTTATAAAGGGCTGACGAAGCCCGTCTCTCTTCTCGAACAGTTTCAGTGTATAGACCGGATCGACGTGTCTCTACGTAACGAAGCGGACTACACCGTTCGTTTTGATGTTTCGTGCCTCTCTCGTATCGCAGCCCAGTCCTCATTCGAGTTCCGTGTCACACCACCCCATCGACGGTTGAAGCTGGACGATGGTAGACTCATAGTGGTCGAGCGCGGGCCCAGAGTTCAGGTGCTGGTGCAACGGCACCCTGACAAACGGTGGAGCGCAAAGAAGGAAAAGGCGAAGGCGCGCGCCGACGCGAAGATGTTCCTGAAGCTCGGCAAGATTGAGAAGAGGCGGCGCAAGAGGGTTCGTGAACTGATCGAACTCGGCCTAATTGCGGCTCCGCAAGACTGAGAAGGGGCGGATCAAACCACAAGACATCCCTGCGTTCTTGGAAGAAGGGCTTGAGGTGTTTCGAGTGTTCAGTCAGTAGCACCCCCCTATTTCACCGCACCCACTGCTGGACTATACAACACTGTATTACGCGTCCGGTGTGTAGTGCTCCCGAATAAGTTGCGGTCCTACGGGGTGAGGGGGCAGAATGAGGGCATGACACGCTACAGAGAACGTTCCTAGAGAGGTACCCGACATGACAAAACAGACCACCCGTCGTGAGATGCTCAAAGAAAGCATCGCTCTTGCGGGATTGGGCGTCCTCGGCCTACCGGAATGGGCGTTCCCGGCCCTCGCCCAAGAGCAGACCCTGGTACCCTTTACCGACCTGCCCGAGACCCTCACGCTGGAGCGGACACCGGATCGGCGGATCATCGATATCCGAACCATCAACGGGGTGTTCACCCCGAGCGACCAGTTCTTCACGACGCAGCATTACGGGCACCCCGAGATCGACACGGCGACGTACCGACTGCGAGTGTCTGGACTCGTGGACCGGCCATTGGCTCTCTCGCTCGCTGACCTTCAAGCGATGCCGAGTCGCGAGCTGGTCTTTGGGTTCGAGTGCTCGGGGAATCGCGGCCCGGTGAACGGTCTTTCGAGCAACGGCCTCTGGCAGGGCGTCCCGTTGCGTGCGGTCCTGGAGCGGGCCGGGGTGCAGCCCGAGGCCCGTGAGTTTGTTCTGTTTGGTGCCGACCATGGCGAAGAGGAGGTGGAGTTCCGGGGAAGAACGTACCCCGTGGATCAGAACTATGGCCGGAGCCTCCAACGAGACCAGGCGCTGTCAGACGAGCCGCTGCTGGCCTACTCACTGAACAACGAACCGCTCACCACGCATCAGGGGCGTCCGCTCCGGCTGCTGGTCCCTGGGTGGTACGGTGCGCCAAACGTGAAGTGGGTCTCCGAGATCCACGTCCAGGAGGATCAGTACCTCGGGAAGTACCAGGCCCGCTGGTACCGGACCTTGAGGGGCGAGATGGTCAACGGCGAGATGAAGTGGAAAGAGACGGCAATCACTAAGATGCGGCTGAAGTCGTTCATCGCACGGGTGACCACCGACGGTAGCCGGCACAACGTGTTCGGTGTGGTGCTGAACGACGGCACGCCCATCCGGTCGGTCGAGGTGAGGGTAGACGACGGCCCGTGGCAGCCGGCGACGCTCGACCCGGCGACAACGAGTGAGAGGTACGGGTGGAAGTTCTTCAACTACACGTGGGACAACGCCACCCCGGGTGAGCACACCGTGACTTCCCGGGCGACCGACGCGAACGGCGACGTGCAGCCGACTGCCGAGGAACTGGGGGTAAAGCAAACCTTCCTCGAACACAACGCGCAGCTGCCGCGGACCCTTATCATCTCGTAATGATGATGTTTAGTTTTCCTGCATTGGCACAGGTAGGCAGAGGATGATCTATGAGTGAGCAGGACAAGAGGTATGCAGGGATTGGTTCAGCACTTGGTATGATTATCGGAGTAGTTTTCGGAGTAGTCTTCGATAATGTTGGTGTTGGTGTTGCTATGGGTATCACTTTCGGAGCTGCTATCGGTGTGGCTATTAGTCGCGCATCTAATTAAAGAGACTCGAAAACAGAGGGTATAAAAGGATGAATCCAGTTGTTATTCTCACCGCTCTACTCGGTGGAGTAATCCTCACGGCTCTATTCGGGTTTCCTGCGTTGTTGTTGTGGTCTACACAGCGGTTGTTTTTCTGGTCTCTCATTGTTGTTCTCGCCGTGACAGCCGTGGTCGTTCGTCGTAAAAGCTCTTTATAAAAAAGAAACTTCAGGGCTTCATTTTAGTTATAGGCATCATCGGTTTGATATTCGGCTACTAGCCCCCGATACTCATTGAGAGTGCCCTGATAAGCCTTTGGTACACTCCTGAATGGGCACCCAGATTCTAGCCCGAATAAGTTGCGGTAATTCTGAGGTCAGGGGCATTTTGGGGTATGAAGAAAACCCTACTGTTCTCGTTCGCTCTAGCAGTCATCCCCGTTGGGGTTGATGCACAGGTTCTGGATCTAGAAGAGACGCGTGCTTCCGCAGAGCAGGGGAATGCGTCTGCCCAGTACAACCTCGGGTTTTCGTACCAGACTGGCTCCGGCGTCCCGCAGGACTATGCGGAGGCGGTACGCTGGTTTCGGTTAGCAGCCGAGCAAGGGTATGCGTTTGCCCAGAACCGTCTCGGGTTTATGTACATGCGTGGCGAAGGCGTCCCGTATGACCTAGTGCTTGCCTATATGTGGTGCAACCTTGCGGCAGCCCAAGGAGAAGATGGGCCTCCACAGCAGCTTGCAGCGAGACCAAAAGACATCCTCGAACAGCAGAGTCCGGCTGACGGTGCCACGCATACCCAGCGGATCCCAGTCGCCCGTCACGCTGACACCATCCGTGTTAGCCGGGATCGCCAAATACAGGGTATTGCGCCGACTGGGCCGATCGTCTTCATGCTTGAGTTCCGTACACAGCGCACCGTAGAAATCCGCACTGCCAGCGAGCGAGGCGAATATCTTCTGGCCATTGACCCTCCAGCCACCGTCAGTGCGGCTGGCCGTAGTACCAAAGGCAACCGCACCGGCCGCAGCGGCGCCACCTTCAGAGAAAGGCTGCGCATAGATCGCACCCTCGTCGAGGATCCGCCGGTAGTGCACAGCACGGTTACGGTGATGTCGGTCGCGTACCTCGTCATCCATATCCAGGTCATCCGACAGGGCGCCGGACCACAGACAGGAGGAGACGTGCATGTTCCAGGTCAGAGCAGTCGAACCGCAATAGCGCCCGATCTCCGCGGCGGCCAGCGCATAGGCCTTGAGTGGTGCACCCTGCCCGCCGTCGGCATGGGGGATACAGATACCGAGCAGACCCGCTGCGTGCATATCACGGTAGTTCTCCATTGGGAATTCCGCGTCACGGTCATAGCGTCCCGCCCGCCCCGCAATCTTGCCCTGACCCAACTCTCGGGCTACCGTCGTTAGATCGCGTTCCTGATCAGTTAGATCCCAGGCTTCGGGATCGAACATCGGAGAGTCGGGGTAATGCACTAGAGTTGCTTTGTTCATGCGATTGACTCTATTACCTGTCAGGTGTGTCGCCTGATAAATTCAAGCGTCACGTCGTTGAAAACGGGGGCATTTTCGATCGGT
>ERZ651768.1374-NODE-1374-length-17820-cov-4.869921_pt1 | contig 17820 bp, 14 predicted proteins | sample MGYA00514754_ERZ651768 | MGnify/ENA metagenome assembly ERZ651768
TTTAAATGTACAAACAACACCACGGCGGAGGTATGAACCTATCCATACGCCGTATAAAGTTCCAGCAATGCTCCATGAAGCAGGTGTTCGATTTTGTATTTCAACCGATCCAGGTTACCCTTTTGACGGACATGTGAGGACACTTCCCAATGAGGCCATGCGCGCAGCCGCCTGGGGACTCCCTAAAAGTGAGGCCATGCGTGCTATAACCTTATCTGCTGCTGAAATTTTAGGTGTTGACGAACACGTTGGGTCGTTAGAGCCAGGCAAAGATGCAACTTTCTTTATCGCAGACGCACACCCCCTCATCCAGACTACCAATCCCACAAAAGCCTTTATTCAGGGACGAGAAGTGGACTTGAGCGACAGACAAAAAAATCTCTGGGAAAAATACAAAGAAAAATATCGTCGTCTAGGTCGCTTGAATGAATAATAATTTGTCATTCATTCGTCAAATCTTTAAACAACTAATTCAATAATTAAATTGCTTTTAAATCCTATTTTGCATTATAATATACCGACCAGTCAGTCTATTTATGAATCAAGAGAAACAAGATCAACGAAAAAATCAGATTTTAAAAGCTGCACTATTCGTCATTGTAGAGAAGGGATACGAACGAAGTCGCATGGACGATATTGTCCAATCATCCAAACTTTCAAAGGGCGCCATATATTGGTATTTCAAATCAAAGAAAGAAGTTTATTTGTCGTTAGTGAATCATTGGGTCAAAAATTATAATTCAGGGTTTATTGAAAACCTTGAGAAGCATTCTACTGCTTCTGCACAATTGAAAGGTCTTTTTGATTACTTTATGAAACAGTTTGACAAAGATCCAGCTGCTTTTAAAATACTAGTTGAATTCTGGTCTTTGAGTGGAAGAGATTCTGATTTTAATGATAAACTTCAAAAGGTTTATTCAGAATTTTTAAAATACATTGTTACAATTATTGAGAAAGGTGTGAATTCTGGCGAATTCAAAAAGGTAGACCCACAAATCACGGCTCTTTCTATCTTAATTAATATTGAAGGAATCAACTGGTTTACTCTCTTTAATAAATCTGGTGTAGAAGCACATGAATATATTCATACCATTTCAGAATTCATCCTTGCTGGAGTAAAAAATAGGAAAACATAATGACGGACAGAAAAAAACTCAAAATAAAATCCGGTGGCCAATGGCTCACTTCGCCGGTTAATGATACAAAAGTATTTTGCCGTGAAACTTTTACCGAAGATCATCAAGATATTGATGCAATGGTACAGGAATTTGCAAGAGATCGAATATTACCAAATGCCGAAGCCATCGATAAATTGGATAAAGAATTAAGTTTAGAACTCCTTCGAGAAATGGGTGAATTGGGATTAATTGGCGTGGATACACCTGAAGAATATGGCGGAACTGAACTGGATAAAATCACATCTTGTATTGTTATGGAGGGCATGGCTCGTGGCGGATCTCCATCATTTTCTTGCACCTTTTCTGTTCAGACAGGAATTGGAAGTATGGGAATTGTTTTCTACGGAACCCCTGCACAAAAAGAAAAATATCTTCCCAAAATGATGACAGGTGAATGGGTTAGTGCTTATGCTTTAACAGAACCTGGTGCAGGATCTGATGCACTTTCAGGTAAAACTACCGCCTACTTATCAGAAGATGGGAAACATTATATTTTAAATGGAGACAAACAATTTATCAGTAATGGCAGTTGGGCAAATATTTTTACAGTTCTTGCACAGGTAGATGGTGATAAATTTTCAGGATTTATAATTGATCGAGATACAGAAGGATTTGATGTAGGCGCAGAAGAAAAGAAAATGGGAATGAAAGGATCATCTACCACGCCTTTAAAATTCACCAATGCTATAGTTCCGGCTGAGAATCTTCTTTTTAAAGTAGGGAAAGGTGCTACCATTGCATTTAATGCATTAAATGTAGGTCGGTATAAATTAGCGGCTGCCTGTATTGGTGGTTCTAAATTAGGACTCGAGTATGCCATTAGTTATGCAAAGGACCGACAACAATTTGGGCAACCGATTGCACAATTTGATGCCATAAAAGGGAAGATTGCTGACATAACGGTTCGAATTTATGCAGCAGATTCTATGCTATACAGAACAGTTGGACTTATTCAAGGAGTTATAGATGAGTTGGATAAATCTGAACCGAATTATTATATAAAAATGGGCGAAGCCACGGAAAAATTCGCAGTTGAAGCATCCATGGCAAAAGTGTTTGGTAGCGAAACATCAGACCTAGTTGTGGATGAAACACTCCAAATTCATGGTGGATATGGATTTACAGAAGAATATCCAACGGCTCGGGCTTACCGAGATGACAGAATTAATCGAATCTGGGAAGGGACCAATGAAATAAACCGTGCAATTGTGACTGGATATATGATGAAAAAAGTCCTTATGGAAGAAATTTCACTCCGAGATTATTTAAGAGACATGGATGATTTTTTATCAACAGAACCTCCCGACCTAACAGGAGATATTTTTCACTCAGAAAAATTTGCACTTGAATCAGCTAAACGATTGGCATCCATGGTCTTCCAGGAAGCATTATGCGAATATGGCCAGGATTTGAAACACGAGCAACAGTTAAGCGAAGCATTGGCAGATATTTTTACCTACATTTATACTTCCGGTTCGGTTATCTCCCGTGCAAGCCAAAGTCAATCTTCCAATGGTATTTCAAACATGAGTTCGGTTATTGCACGAATTTTCACGGCTGAATCTTTACTGGAAGTGAAATCCTTATCCAATATCTGTTTGAACAAGATTTTTATGGAAACAATCCCTGAAAATTTCAAAGATACGATTATCCAGTTAGAGTCCCGAATGACACTTACCACAGATATAATTTCTCTTAAACAATCTTTGGCTGACTTTATGTACACCCAAAATAATTACCCATTCTAAAAGGAAAACAATCATGAAAATACCTTTATTAAAAAAATTGGCACCCTGTTTAACACGGCGGGGGAAAAAGCATCGGAAATTATCTCAAATTCAAATTGAAAATTTTGATTTGAATGATTTTTTATTCTACCGTGAAAACCGTTCATAAGGAAAAATTATGTCTAAATCTGTCATTATTGATGCTGTCCGTTCACCCATTGGCGTAAAGAATGGGAATATGGTTGGAATTCGCCCAGATGATCTCACCGCCCAAGTGGTAAAAGGATTGTTGGCTAGAAATTCTTCGATTAATCCTGATAAAATCGAAGACCTAATTTTAGGATGTGCTTTTCCCGAAGGACCTCAAGGAATGCTCATGGCAAAAGGCGTGGCTATTCTTGCAAATATTCCGGAGACAACGGGTGGTTCTGTGGTTAATAGATTCTGTGGTTCTTCCATGGATGCAGTCCACCAGATTAGCACTAAAATTGAATCGGGAGATATTGAGGTTGGAATTGCCAGCGGTGTGGAAGATATGTTCTCTGTTCCTATGGGTGGATTCAATCCTGATTTTCACCCGGAATTAGCTGAACAGGAATATTATATCGGTATGGGAGAGACAGCAGAAACTTTAGCTGAAGAGGGAAATATTTCCAGAGATGCCCAGGAAGAGTTTGCAGTGGAATCCCATAACAAAGCACTGGATGCCTGGGCGAATGGTCGATTCGACAATGAGGTCATTCCTATTGATGTTTATGGTGAAGTCACTGTTGATAAAGATGAAGGTCCGAGACAACCAAATCTGGAAAAGATCCAAAGTTTAAACCCTGCTTTTATAGAAAATGGGACCATCACTCCGGCTACTTCCAGCCCTATTTCTATAGGTGCTTCCGCTATATTGATTACAAGTCGAGAATTTGCGGAAGCAAATGGACTTAAGATCCGAGCCACTATTAAAGGTCGATCTGTTGCCGGCGTAGATTGGAAAAGAATGGGGATTGGTCCAATTCCTGCTACCAAAAAAGTTTTGGAAAAAACAGGACTTTCACTAGACGATATAGATGTAATTGAACTCAATGAAGCATTTTCAGCACAATCTCTTTATGTGATAGAACAAGGTGGATGGGATAAATTGAAAGTGAATTTGAATGGTGGCGCTATTGCTTTGGGACATCCGCTAGGATGTTCGGGAGCACGCATCATTACAACCTTGCTAAATGTGATGGAACAACAGGATGCCAAAACTGGACTCGCCACTATGTGTATCGGTTCCGGGCAAGGTATCGCAACCATAATTGAACGATAGAGGAAATTATGTCTCAAAATATTGAAAAAGTTGCCGTTCTCGGTGCCGGTGTGATGGGGGCTCAAATTGCAGGTCATCTCGCAAATGCAGGCATTCCTTCTTACCTATTCGACATTAATGATGAGTTGGCAAAAAATGGAGTGGACTCACTGACATCTTTAAAACCTGCTCCGCTTTACAAACCCAAAAATGCTGAATTAGTAACGCCCTGTACCTACGATAATGATATTGAAAAGATCGCTGAAGTGGATTGGGTTTTAGAAGCTGTTGTGGAGCGATTAGATATTAAAGAGCAAGTTTATAATAACCTTCTCCCCCATTTAAAAGACACTGCAATTCTTACATCTAATACATCAGGAATTCCACTGACAGATTTAACTTCATCTCTCCCCGATGATGTGAAACAGCGTTTCATGATAACCCATTTTTTTAATCCGCCTAGATATATGCAACTTCTGGAACTGGTTCGTGGAGAGCAAACTTCCGATGAAACCTATAATACATTGGTTGAATTTGGTGAATCAGTGCTGGGAAAAGGCATCGTTCATGCAAAAGATACACCTAACTTTATTGGAAATAGAATCGGAGTGTATGGAATGATGACCACTATGAATCTCGCTATTAAACAAGGCCTTACGATCGAGGAAGTTGATAAATTAACTGGACCGATTTCCGGACGCCCCAAAAGTGCCACCTTTCGTACAGCTGATGTTGTTGGATTAGATACAATGAGACATGTATCAAAAACAACATATGAAAAAGCATTAGATGATGAAGAGCGAGACATGTTTATAATCCCAGATATTCTCAATCAACTAATTGATTCGGGCCGTTTGGGTCAAAAAACGAAAGCAGGTTTTTATAAAAAAAATGAAGACCGGTCCATCCATTCTGTGGATTTTAAAACAGGTGAATATACACCCCAAGAAAAAGTCCGGTTTGATTGTTTCCGAATTGCAAAAGATCGACAAAAACTGCCAGATAAACTCAAAGCTCTTTGTTATGGTGACGATCGTGGCAGTAAATATTTTTGGGAAATTACAGCTAAAACATTGATCTACAGTGCCAACCGAATTCCAGAAATCTCAGATGATATTGTGAATATTGATAATGCTATGAAATGGGGGTTTGGCTGGGAAAAGGGACCCTTCGAAAGTTGGGATGCAATTGGGGTTCAAAAATCCGTAGATCGTATGAAAACCGAAGGGAAGAAAGTACCATCGTGGATTTTGGATATGTTAGAATCGGGACGCGATACTTTTTACACTACTGAAAATGGTGAACAGACATATTGGTGTCCTATTGAAAAACATCCCGTTACCATTAAATCCAATCCAAAAGTGATAAATCTAGCCATTTATAAAACAGGCAATAAAACACTTAAACGTGATTTAAGTGCCAGCGTGAATGATTTAGGTGACGGTATTCTCAATGTAGAATTTCATTCTATTTTACAGCCCACCCTGAATCCCATTGATGGCTCTTATATAGAAATGATAAATTTTGCTCTAGATTTAATTGAAACCGGTGATTATAAATCCATGGTTTTAGGGCATCAAGGTGCAAATTTTTGTGCCGGCGCCAATTTGAATCTCATTTTAGAATTATGTCAAAATAATATGTGGGATGAATTGGATTTTGTCATAAAAACACTCCAAGATACCACACAGCGAATTCGTTTCTCAAAAGGCCCCATTGTGGCAGCCCCCTTTCAATTAGCCTTGGGTGGTGGTGTTGAAATTGTTCAGCCAGCAGCCCATCGAGTGGTAGCAGCTGAAACGTACATGGGACTTGTGGAAGTTGGCGTGGGACTTATTCCCGGTGGCGGTGGCAACCTTCGTATGATCCTGAATGCCATGGATGGCGGAACGGGTCGCATGGGGGCATTTCAAAAAATTCAGAAAACATTTGAAACAGTTGGCTTTGCAAAAGTGGCTACAAGCGCAGATGAAGCAAAACATCTCGGCTATTTAAAAAAAGATGATACTGTTGTTTTAAACCGGGATTATTTGATTCAGACAGCCAAAGACAAAGCGATTGAATTAACGGAAGGATATCAACCGCCAACTTATCGTGATGATTTAAAACTTCCCGGCACCGGTGGACGAACGGCAATGTCAATGGCACTTAAGGGATTTAAGATGCAGGGCAAAATCTCCGAGCATGATATGTTCATTGGCGAAAAATTAGCCTATGTCATGACAGGTGGCGATAAAGCTGGACTTACCAAAACCGTGGACGAACAATATATTTTAGATATTGAAAGAGAAGCATTTATTTCTCTCGGTGGTGAAAAACTTACTCAAGACAGAATTAGTTACATGCTTAAAAAAGGGAAACCTTTACGTAATTGATTTCCTTCCTCTCTGGTTGGTTATAGAAAAAATTCATCATTTCATCGGATGGCCATTTTTTTCGATTAAAATACTATTATATCTTTGAAAGATATTGATTAAGTAGATCAAAAAATCCTTCATCATCCACTTCATACGCCCACTGAACATTAGGTATACGATCTGTTACTTCCCAATAATCAACCACTGTTGTACCACGAGTAAAGGTCCCTCCCGTTTCGATTTCTACATTCACATTTTTAAATTTAAATAATTCAGGCTTTAATAAATATGCAACTGTACATGGATCATGAAGCGGGGCTCCATCTAAATGGTATTTTTCCTCGTCATATCTTTCATAAAACTCAATTAATGCTGCAATTCTCTCTCCAATAGATGAATCTATATTTCGGATTGTGTCCACCCGTTTTTGTGTTGTTAACACTTGATGCGTTACATCTAGACTCATCATAACAATTGGACGGCCGCACTGTAAAACTAATTTGGCAGCTTCAGGATCAACGTATATATTGAATTCTGCGGAAGGCGTAATATTTCCCGCTTCTTTTCGTGCACCTCCCATTAAAACAATTTCTTTAATTTTTGGCAGGATGCCTGGTTCACGATCTATGGCTAGCCCAATATTGGTTAATGGTCCTGTTGGAACTAAAATCAATGAATTATGTTCGGCTGCTAAACACGACTCAATAATAAAATCAATGGCATGCTTTTCTTCTAATGAATGAGATGGCTCATAAATCTCTATCCCATCCAAGCCACTTTTTCCATGGACATGCTCCGCCGTTACTAATTCTTGTGCCATAGGTTTTTCGGCGCCTGCATAAACCTTTACGTCAGACCGATGGCACATTTCACACATGATGCGGGCATTTCTCTGTGTCAAATTCAATGGCACATTGCCAGCGACAGTTGTAACGCCTAATATTTCAATTTCATCCTTTGCTGCCATAACTAATGCCAAGGCTACTGCATCATCTTGACCAGGATCACAATCCAGAATTATTTTTTTCATACTAAATTTGGTTTAGTCATTCTTCAATTATATTATTTATAAACAAAATTGGTGATTAAAGTAAAATTAGAAATAAAATTCTAGTCCAACTTTCAAATGAGAAAAATCTTCCATCTCATGGAATTGAGTTCCCTCCTCTCCCATGAATTTTGAAACAGACATATTCAATTTCCAATTATCCATCGGTGAATATTTCGCCGATATACTCAACATAGATTGAGAATCCTTCAAATCAATAAAGGTGTTGCCCATAAGTTCCAAGGCATCATCATAGTAATTGGCTGACACCGAAAAGGATAATCCTAAATCGGTAAAGGTAGCAAAGGGTGTGCCCATCCCGGGAATTAATTCTGGAACAGATGTTTGGGCAGATCTATTTCCTTCAATTTCCTGCCAAGAAATATCACCCTCTATATAACCAATTAGTTGGACAGATAACATAATGTCATTCGAAGTTGTATACTCGATCTGTTCTGCATATTGAATGTATGCTGCATTGTCAAAATACAGCATATCTGGGTTTACATCAATCATTGTTGAAAAATGAGCAATTTCAAATCGATTTGTAAAATCACCAATGAACGACACTAAGTCAAAACCCAATACACTGGTTTTTCGATAAAAAAAAGACGGCATTGTATCCGTGACTCCAACATAAGAAAAAGATCGATCTCTTCCATCAAAATAGGATAAGCTGAAATCACTGGATCCTAGAGTTGACTGAAGACGAAACCCAAATTCGCTGCCTGGTTCTTCATCCATGAGTTTCGGAGCAACCATGGGAATATCCAAAGGGAATGCTTCCTCACCAAATGGGAATCGGTTCCCTTCATGTTCCGGAATAAAAACACCTTCCATTTGCCAATCATTCCAATAGTATTTTACCGATCCGGATATAGTTCCAACCTTCCGTTCCGCTCCGAGAAGGAACATATAATAATAATCGTAAGGATTCAAATTATCCGTTGGATTGTTGCCATCCACCGCGCCCCAGGCATGAATCTGTTTCCCAACCTTCGCTTCTCCCCAACTTGGATACCACATGAGGTAAGCTTCACGAAGTTGGAATTCGTTTTCATTGTTGGACCAACGATATTCTATTGCAGAGTTTGTTTTAATTTCAAAATCACCGAGTGAATACCCCACCTCCGCTTCGGCTAATCTGAAAGGGAGTGAAATTTCTGATTGATCCGATAAACGATACATATTTCCTGGTTTAATTGAACCAGTGTAATTGATCTGCCCCAACAATGTCGTTATTGGAAAAATAAAACAAATCAGTTTTTTCATTTAGTTAATCTCTTGGAAGGCGCTTGAGATTTTTTTCTTGAAATAAATTTTTATCAATGCCTGAATCAACCTGCACATCCGAAAACGTAACCTCTGTGGTATGTGTTTTCTGAACATCCTTCACAAAAACCCTTTTAATGACGTGATAGTCCTTCAGAATCTGAAAAGTGAATTCTTTAACTTTTTTCAAGCGTCCACGCTTATCGTAAGATTCCTCCTTTACACCCATAAGCGATGATTTTTCAATCCATGACACATGTTTTGAATAAGATGAATTTGCTTCCTTTCCAGGAGTGATCTCCAATACATAGCAATCTTTGCCGTTCACCATTTCATCATCCAATCGATTGTAGTCGTTTTCATCCAAATTTCGACTGGATAAATCTTCATAGCTTAGATCGGATCCCATAAAAGCATCCCCTTTTTTCTTGGAAGATATTCGTCTTACTTTTTTAAAAGCCGGGAGCCACATGCGCATTTCATCATCTTTATCATCGTGTTCAATTTTCAAAAATGCCACCCCTTTGTCATCTTTAGGTTCTAAAAACCAAATTAATTGTTTTTTATTTCCATCCATAGATTTGGATATCATAGCGTTGGACCGTGATTTTCCCTTGGAATTGGTCAATATCATTTTTGTTTTGTTCGACATGTCCATCGGAGTTGGTTTCTCGTCTACCATTTTGGCTATTTCAAATCCTGTTTGTGAAAAAACAGAACTCATGAAAGTGAGAATGATTAGGATTTTATTCATAATATTTTCCCTTTGAAAATTGCGATTGATTGGATTCTTACCACCGAATGGCTGCAGATGCCCACGTATATCCAGCGCCGAAGGCGGCCAAAATAATGGTGTCACCTTCTTTTACTTTTTCTTCTTCCACCGCTTCACATAGAGCTATGGGAATAGATGCTGCCGTTGTATTGCCATATCTTTGGATATTAGCATAAAATTTATCCTGTTCAACGCCCATCCGTTTAGCCACGGATTGAATAATTCGCAAATTTGCCTGATGAGGAATAATTAATGAGATATCATCGATAGACAGATTGTTTTTTTCCAACGCTTCATGAATGACTTCTGGGAATCGAACCACTGCATTTTTAAATACTTCTCTCCCATTCATATAGGGTTCAAATCTTTTTGCTTGTTCAATCGTCACTTTATTTATCTGATTATCGCCAGATGAACCCGGGCCCTCCATCCATAGATTTTTTAAATCTTTACCTTGGCAATGTAAATGCGTGGACAGAATTCCACTTTCATCATCACTCACTTGGAGCACAGCCGCACCGGCACCATCCCCAAATAAAACAGCTATATCTCTCCCCTCTGTGGATTTATTGATGAATTTCGTTTGTGCTTCAGCACCCACAACGAGAGCAGTCGTATATTGACCGGTTCGGATAAATTGATCCGCTATTGACAGGCTATACACGAATGCTGAACAGGCAGCTTTAATATCAAATGCTGCAATGTTTCTTAAACCTAATTCTGCCTGAAGTTGTGCGCTTACACCGGGAAAAAAGTAATCTCCAGAAATGGTTCCTACTACGACCACATCAATATCTTCCGGATTGACACCGGCCATTTCCATGGCTTTAATGGATGCAGGAATAGCCAAATCAGATGCGGCTTCATCACCTTGAACCCATCTTCTTTGCTCGATGCCGGATCGAGTTTGAATCCATTCATCGGATGTGTCCATTATCGAAGTCAAATCCTGATTGGTCATGAGCTGCTCCGGGACATGAAATCCTATTCCGGTAATTTTGCTTTTTTTCACCTTATCTTTATCCCTCTATTAAGCGTTTTTTCAGCAATTCTGTCAGTGCAGATAAAATTGTTAGTGTACCCAGCGAAGTAGAAACCATGGCAAATACCATTAATCCGCCAATATATTGGATAGGGAGAAATACAGAAAACATTAAAGCACCAAAGCCCATATTTGAGCAAGCATCCAAAATAATGGGATATCCAACATCATCGATCACTTCACGACTTAGCTGATCGGGATTCACTTTCCGGGACAAACGGCGAAATTGGGAAATGTAGTGAATGGCAAAATCAACGCCCACACCAATGATAATAGACGATAAAATCGCCGTAATATGATTGAGCGTTACACCAAAGTGGCCCATCAATCCAAAGTTTAGTATCACAGCAGACGTTAGTGGGATCACAGCCAAGGTTCCCCATAATATGCGCTTAAAAAATACTGAAGCGATTAATCCGATCACTATTAATGAAAAAGTGATACTGAATGCTGATGACCGAATGATCATGATTACCATGTCGCGGATAACGATAATCATCCCCGTCACAGTTACACTCATGTCCGAGGTTAAACTTTCATCAATATATGCATTGGTTTTATTTGCAAAATGGAATATTTCATCCGTACTCATTATTTTGGCAAGTACCGTCATCAATCCGCTTTCATAATCCATATCATCAACAACAGACGAATAATCGCTTGAAAACCCTGTAATCAAGTTTTTTATCTTTGATGCTGAATCCGGAATTGTGTAATGGGTCAGTTCGTCGTCCATAAACGTTCGGTGCATTTGTTTCACCACATCGGCAAATGAATAACTTAAGGAAACTTTATCTTCTCTTTCCAAGAAGGATTGAAGCGAACTCACGTCATTGAGTACATGTGGGTCCCGCATGTCACCATCTATTCGAACTCTTAAATCCAAAGTACCTGTCATCTCCTGGTCCATGAAATTCATACTGTCTCGAATTTCGGATCCCGGTTTAAAAAAGTTTGCAAAGTTCACATCAATAGAAATTTTATGAAATCCAAACAACCCGAAAACCACTAAAATGATACCCGCTGAAAAAACGTATTTTGGGTGGGTCAATACGATTTTTCCAAAACGATCAATCATTTTTTCGAACAGGCTCATTTCTTTGATTGCTTTTGATTCCAAGTTCCATTTTTTAATGGAAATAACGGCAGGAAGAAGAACCGAACTGAGAAACCACGCCCAAATGATACCTGCAGAAACGGTAACACCGTATCCAATCATCGGTTCCAGTGGAGAGGAAATCATTGTCAAAAAAGCAGCCACGGTCGTTATACTTGTCAAGAATATCGGTACTAGCAAAGAATCCATGGTCGTTGCCAACGCTTGTGGGACATCACCTTTCAACCGCATCTCCTTGAAAAATTTTGCCATCACATGTACACCGTCAGAATTGGCTATGGTTAATAGAATAATGGGCATGGACGTATTCATCATAGTAAACAAAAATCGATCCGATCCCGTTAATTTGTATACCCATCCCATAAACCCCATCATAGAAACTAAGGATAATCCAATCACCATCAGCACCATCAGCACACCAGGGATGCTTCTCAAATTCAATAAGAGAATAGTCACCATAATTAGAATGCCCATCTTCATCAAGGACTGAACATCGTTCCGGATCAGTTCAGGAATAGTACCTGTGATGTAGGCGAACCCGCCATAATAGATTTCATAATTTGTCAGAATCGAATCCGCAACCCCTACGAGTTCATTTCGAAATTGATCCAATGCAACGTCATCATATGGCTGAACCAACAAAATAAGATAGTCTTCTTTTTGACTGATGAAACGTTTTTTGACGTTCGGATATTTATTGAGGTAATCTCGAATGCCGGCAATTTCAATTTCATTAAGAACACGATCGGATTGTAAATCCTGAATAAGCAAATCGCCTTCATCATTGTCCATTCGGGTCGCAGTTGTGATGCTGGTCACTTCCTCCACCTCCGGCAAGCCTTCTAATTCCATGGACACGTCCCAGAGTGCCCGTAAGGCATCCGGGTGATAAATGGAACGATCCTTTTCGCCGAATGCCACGAAAATAACTTCCGTACTGCCGAATTCATCCTGGAGAGAATCCCATGCCTTCCGTGACTCCAGATTTTGGGGTAGCATTTTCATCATATCATCGTCTATGACTAAAAATGTTAATCCGGAAGCCATAACTATTGTTGCGAACAAAGACACTACAATGGATCGAACCGGATGATTTATGCTTTGATAAATAAACCATCGCCGTATAGGATGATCCGAATAATTTTTAATTTTGTTCATAATGTTCTTTAATAGCTTTCATACCTTTATTTGTAAATATTCCACGGGCAACGATCTTGACGAAACCACGAATAGTCTCCCTGATTGGTAAATCATTTTTCAGGAAAAATTCCGGTTGAAATGTTGAATTAATAATATTGATATAAATAATGGATGTAGCCCTCATATTGATATCATCCCGTGCCAGTCCGTGCTCTTGAGCATCATGCAGGATCGTGTAAAAATCATCTTGATGACTTAATCGGAATGATTCGATCTCCTTCCAAATTTCTGGATGAAGCGATTTGAGTTCAGCGATTTTATCCACTGGAACTCTTCCAGCAAATTTTGCAATCGTTTCCATAATTTTAATAAACTGGACAGCGGGATTGGGTTCATCAATCATAACTTTATTGAAGGTCGAATTAATTTGGTTAAATACAAATTGCATAATAGAACGAATCAATTTTTCCTTTGTAGGAAAAAACTTATAGATCGTTTTTTTACTCATCGCCAGTCGTTTTGCAAGCGATTCGACAGTAAATGCGCGAACGCCTGTTTCTGTTACCGAATCAAACCCACCTTCAAGGATTTGGTTTAATTGTTGTTTAGGTGACATGTATGATGGAAACGATATTCGTTTATTTCGTTTCCGATATTATGAATTAATTCGCTTATTTGACAAGTATATATATTAATTATTTAATTATTAATAATGTATAGGGAGAGGAGAATAACATCTATTATTGTGACAGATCCATCCTCGTTATAATCTGCTGGCGGAGTTGGATTATATCCATATCCTGAACTCATATCAGATGTATATAAAAGATCCAGCACATCAAGAATACCGTCAAAATTCACATCGCCTAAGGTGAATTCAGGAAAACCGCCATCCAGATAATTAAGCGGATATTTTTGGGCACGTGCTATAGTATATGAATTTCCATAATCATGACTCCAAACCACTTCATGATCATTCGTCACTTCAAACATAAAGGCATCATCACAATCGGTGACCAAAGTATTTCCGTTTGGCTGCCGAAAAGCCCCGCCTTGCATCTGTGTATGGAAATTCCCAGCATGAAACCACGTAGGATTATCGGGGCCAAAAGGTTGATCGTCGTCAATATCATATGTCCCATTTTCATTTATTGGAGGAACTAACTCAAAAACTGCGGACGTCGAATTTGTATAATTATTATTAAATAGAATCAAGTTCCCTTCTCCAGGATATCCTTGCGGGATCCAGTTCACACCATGTTGACTAGCTAGCTGATGGTCAGAGTTGTTGCCTCTTCCGTAGGCCTGTGGATTACCCCAACGATATAAATAGTCACCTCCCATACCTGAATTACCTCCACTATGGCCAGCTGCTTCTTCTGTTGTTGTGCTATGATCAATAATATAAATCTCGTCATGATGTCGCGAGCAAATAACAATTTGATCCAATTCTGAGTTGTAATTAATAGCGTTAAGGTGTTTCCAATCTCCAGTGGGGCCTCCTGGACCTTGACTAGTCCCAGCATTACCATAATTCACATCCTGTAACTCAGGATGTTCCGATATAACACCAAAACCTGGTAGCCCAGGATCAACGTCTTGAATAAGATGATCCCAGATATGCCATTCCCAAACAATGTTTGCTTCATTCGTTCCAACAGGTTCCACTTCCAGAATAGCTTCAGCCCACATTTCATTTAAAGGATTATCAATGGATTGTCTCCCAACCGCATAGGCTTCTGTATCTGTTTTCTTTTCCCAGGCTATAACTAGGATATTACCATTTGGAAGTGGCTCTATATCATGATGATGCTGGTAAGTATTGTTAGATATCTCATAGTGCCATAGTAAGTCACCTTCCCAATTATATTTAGAAATACCGCCTCCAACACCACCTGAACTCATTGTAGGATTTGGTACGCGATAGGGATAGACCAGAGTGCTATCTTGTAAAAGATAAGGCATACTTGCGGCTCCATTTGAATGGCTCCAAGACTTGATAACATCCATATCATTATTGACAAGATAAGAGTTAAATGAACCACCGCCACCGCCCTGCATAGGAGCGAATAGGGTCATACCGTTAAATGTTTGTCCTAATAAAACCATGGGTAAATAAATAAATAATATTAAAGTCTTTTTCATTTTTTAATCGTAGCTATCTTTTTAATGTTAATGGTCAATTAAATTTAACTAATAGACACTTACTTAGTCATATAGTTAAATAATTAATTTTTGATAAAAACCCCTTAGTTAGATTATAATAACGAAACTGAAGTAGATGACACTTAAACGCATTACACGCGCATATCTTATTGTTGGAAAAACCTTCAACACATGGGCATCACCTTTATTTACAGGGTTATTGATTTTGTTGCTCCGTTTAACCGTATTAATTGGAAGGCTGGTTGACCATATTATCTTTTGGGCAATACGTAGACCACTAAAGAATCCAATTATTATTGTTGGGAATCCAAGATCCGGGACAACTTTTCTTCATCGCTTTTTAATTAAACAAAATATTGGCACAGGGTCCCAGCTTTGGCAGATGGTCTATCCATCCGTTATACTACAAAAAATTCTTAAGCCGTTTCTTCCTCTGATGGAAATCATAAGTCCAGCTAGGCACCATTCTACAGCAGCTCATAAAACAAGCCTTACTTCTATTGAAACAGATGATGTTTCACTCCTATTTCGATATTTAGATGGATTCTTTTTCTATGGTTTTATATTAACATTTGATGAACAAGACCTTTTTCACTGGGTAGATCCAAAATTACGCGACACATCCAAACGAGACTTTGACTGGTTTGAATCCATGTGGAAACGAAATTTGATCTCAAATAAGGGCGATCGATATATTGGCAAATTATTTAGTTTAAGTGGCAACCTTCCTGCATTTCAAAAACGGTTTCCTGATTCAAAGGTTCTATATATGATAAGGGATCCTTTAAGTCTAATTCCTTCCGGATTAAGTTTGGTTACAGGCGTATTAGATAAAAAATTTAACTTTTGGTCTTTGGATGAAAAATTACAAACACGATTTATTGAGCGGCTATATACAGCTTTGGTGCAATTATTGAATCGATTTCATGATGATTGGACTTCAGGAAATATTAATAAGGAAAAAGTACATATTGTTCGTTTTGATACCATGATGACTGAGTTTGAACCTCTGATGGCGTCGATTCTTGAATTTATCCAAGTTGAACCTACCTCTGAATTAACAAAACAAATTCAAATAACCGCTGAAGAACAACGACGGTATGAAAGCGGGCATAAGTATAACCTGAAAAAATTTGGATTAACGGAAGAAAGGATCAGACAAGATTGTGAACAGATATATAGAACCTTTTTAAACTAACAAATGAAAAAATTATTCGCTGTATTGGGTTTGGCTCTGAACCAATTATTTTCATTGGATCTTCATGGAATTGAGACAATGACTGGTTGGGAAAATCTGCAATCCGGTGCTGTTTCTATTTCTTGGTGCACCTATGATAACTTCCCCATCAGCCGGGCTGAAACAGTGTTGAATCATTCAATTGATAGAATTTCAATGGCGATTCAAGACTTAGATCATTATCCAGACATTTTTGATCGGGTCACAAAAATAAATCGACTTGATACAGATGTGGTCCAAATTGTATTAGATATGCCTTTCCCTTTTGATGGCAGGGATTACATTGTTAAGTACAATATTGAAAACCTGGATGATCATTGGGTTTTTGTCTTCACTGCTGTGGATCATCCGAAGGGAACATTAGATCCAGATCATGTACGGTTACCTAACGCTGCAGGAATCTGGATATTGACTGCACTTGAGCCAAATAAGACAAAAGTTATATATGCCTGGAATGGAGAGTTGTTGGGGAATTTCCCTGATTTTGGCCTAACCAGAGCATGGGTAACACAAGGGAATGAAGTGTTAAATTGGCTTAACGAAACTTTATTGAAGAAGGATAACTTATGAAAAAAGTTATTTCCATTTTATTGATATCAGTCTCTATTGGGAATGGAGCGGATACGTCTATCGGTGGTTACGTAGATTTTGCACATATTGGAAAACTCTCCGATAATTCTATTATAGACATTCCCTACAGGATGGGTTCGCTGGAATTTGAACACCGATCCGATAATCTCTCCTTAAATGGAAATTTTGTTTTGGAATACCAAATCCGGGATGATACTTACTTCCTAGGAACAAAGGACCCCCAGGATTTTCGACTGGATATGAGGGAACTGTATTCGACCTACTCAGGTCCCAATTATGAATTCCGATTTGGGAAACAAATCCATTCCTGGGGAAGCGTAGACGAGAACAGTCCATTGGATAACGCCAGTGCCTTTGACTATTATTACATTTTCTTCCTTGGACGTGAACGAAAAATGGCAACCTATTCCGGGGCACTCGATTATTATTTTGGTAATCTTAAACTCAATACGGTTTTCTCGCCGATTCACACCACAAATCGAGTCCCCCTTGGAGATGATGATTTTCCCATCACTCTCCCGATCTATCCTGATCCCTTAGAAATGTTTCCAAAAAAAAATCTACCATATGAAGGAGGGATTTATCTCACATATTCTTTAAATAATAGTGATATTTCCTTTTCATATTTTTCCGGATATGATAGAGTATTTCATTTTAAAGGGGTAAACCAATATTACAACACAAAAAATAGTCAGTTCAAAACAACCCCAGATCTTGTGTTCGGATATCGAAAAACTAATGTTTTAGGTTTTGGGATCACCTTATTAAATAACTATTTCACTTTGAGATGTGATGCCGGTTTATTTAATACTATTGATGAAGATGAGTCAATTGAGAGACCTTATAATGGACTACTAAAAGATCAATCGACTGGGGAACCTTATT
>ERZ651768.1375-NODE-1375-length-17804-cov-4.107632_pt1 | contig 17804 bp, 10 predicted proteins | sample MGYA00514754_ERZ651768 | MGnify/ENA metagenome assembly ERZ651768
AGAAGAAGAAGGATGGAGACGAGTTGTTCCATCACCAAATCCTCTTTATATATTTAATGGTAAATCAATCAAACATCTTGTTGACTTTGGAACAATTGTTATAGCTGGTGGTGGCGGAGGAATTCCTGCATATAATCAAAAAGATGGAACATTAAAGGGTATTGATGGAGTTGTGGATAAAGATAAAACTGCAGCACTATTAGGTAGAATAATTAGAGCTAATGAATATTTTATTATAACAGATGTAGATAATATATATTTAAATTATAAAACAAAAAATCAAGAAAAAATACCAAAAGCAACAGCAAGTGAAATTGATAAATGGCTTCAGGAAGGGCATTTTGGGATTGGAAGTATGGAGCCTAAAATTAAATCGGCCCTATATTTCCTTAAACATCATGGAGAAAAAGTAGTAATTACTTCAATTTCAAAATTAGTTGATGCAATGGAAGGAAATGCAGGAACCCATATTACAAAGGATTAATTGAATAAATGAAAATTCACGAATACCAAGGAAAACAGATTCTTAAAAATTTCAATGTTCCAATTCAGGATGGATATATTATTGATGATATTTCAAATGCTGATAAAATAATTAAAAAAGTTCAAAAAGATTTTAATACAACTGATGTTATTGTCAAAGCTCAAATACATGCCGGTGGAAGAGGCAAAGGTGGCGGAGTGAAATATTCACCTGATTTTTCCTCTGCTTTAAATCATGCAAAAAAGACTAATCAAAACATTGTTGCACCCAAGTTAGGCCAAATTATCTTTTTAGATGATCTCGATAATAACAATATTGATTGGTGGAATAACTATTAATAAGCTATTTAAAGGTGTAATAAATCAACACGAATTCGCTTTTCAGCTAATTTAAAATAGAAGACGGTGTGGGCTTCTCATAACCCTATAGGTGGATATTGGGGTCTTTTTCCAGATAGTAGATAGAAGGATTATTGTGTGATCCGGTTAACAGAATTAGTGGCCATTTATTTCAACATTAAGCATACCCATTTTTATTCTTCCTGTTTAAATTTTTCCAATGATTACTGTTCTTTCACCTGCAAAAAAACTATCAAAGGAGCATTGCGCCCATACTGCGACCTTTACCCAACCGGAATTTTTACGCGAATCAGAAACTCTGGTTCAGGGTCTACGAGAACTTGATCCCCCATCTCTCCAGTCACTAATGGGTATAAGTGATAATCTTTCAGTTATGAATTGGGAACGCTATCAAGCTTGGACCTTGCCTTTTGAACCTGGATCTGCGCGCCAGGCGTTTTATACATTTATGGGTGATACATATGTGGGACTAGATGCTAACACTCTTAGTGATGATGAAGTATTATTTGCTCAGAAGAATACTCGCATTTTATCGGGCCTATATGGTGTGCTAAAACCATTGGACCTGATGATGCCATACCGTTTGGAGATGGGTACAAAACTTGAGAATAAATTTGGAAAGAATCTTTATGATTACTGGTCCACCACACTCTCAGAGTCGATCAGTAAAGAGTTAGAGAACCATGAAGACAATATTGTAATAAACTGTGCATCTGTTGAATATTTTAAATCCCTTGATAATTCAGAGTTAAAGGCCAAAGTCATCACTCCTTTGTTCAAAGAGTTCAGGAATGGTGAGCCCAGGATGATATCATTCTTTGCCAAGAAGGCCCGAGGCATGATGGCACGTTTTATCATACAAAATCGCATCCAAAGCGTTAAGAATATTCTGGCCTTTGATTTGGATGGTTATACATATGACCATGCTCTATCAAGCCCTTTTCAGCCGGTATTCACCCGCGCCCAGGCATAACATAATATCTGTGACGGCAACATTTTATGAAGACCCGTCATTTTTGACGGGTCTTTTATTATAATGACCCTGGTCGAGTTCACAATATCGGGATTCATTCCTATACTAACCATGTCATCATTTGACCAGTATGAATAGATCTCGAGATCTTTATTTGATTCTTGCTTGGTTATTATTTATTCGATCGATCAATGCACAAGACCTGGGTAATGGTGATACATTGGTCATTCACCCGATAACTTTTGATACACCTAGCCCCGAAGGCTGGTTGGCACAGTACCAAAGCACTTTAAACTTTCCACTGGATGATATATCATGGTCGAAGATACTAATGGTTCAGACCCTAAAGTGTGATCCTAGGACCAAGGCTGATAAGTACGAGTGTGGTGAGTGGGATTATATCTGGGATACAATGGTTCATGTACCGAATAAGGATACGACTGAAACATTCAAACTGGGAAGTTTTGTTACACCCTATGGTAAAAGATTGTATCTGGGTGGGGATGAAGGATGGGAATGGACATATGATATCACTGACTATGCCCCTATTCTAAAAGGCCAACTGGATCTAACTGTTGGGAACAATCAGGAGCTTTTGGATCTTAAATTTTTTTTTATAAAAGGTATACCATCCAGGGACGCAATATCTGTTGAGAATATCTTCTCCCTTGGAAACCATGATTCCCACTATGGTTACACCCATACTTATGGAGAATTATCGAATAATACGGCATTAACGAAAAGACAGATCATTCTTGATCCGAGCGCATCTGGTTATAAACTAAAGGCTATCATTTCAGGTCATGGACATGAAGGGCCAGATTACTGTTGTGAATGGGTAAACAAATCACATTCTTATATTATCAATGGTTTAAAAATGTTTACTTGGAATGTCTGGAAGGATTGTGGAAATAATCCTATATACCCTCAGGGTGGTACATGGCCATACGATAGAGCGGGGTGGTGCCCAGGAACAAAAGTTGATGAATATTCCTTTGAATTGACCAACATAGTTACAGCGGGTGACACTATCTCGATCGACTATGAGATCGAAACAATGGTCAACGAAAGTGAGGCAAAAGGTATCTTTAGGATGTCCCACCAGCTATTTTCATATGGCAAACCCAATTTTAAATATAATGTGGAAATTGCTGAAATCATTGTTCCAAGCACTGAAGATCGATATTCTCGCATAAATCCAACGCTCTCGAACCCCAGAATTATTATCAGAAACAATGGTTCTGAGGATATCAGACTGTTAAAAATAAAATATGGTTTAGAACATGGTTCAAAATATATCTACAGGTGGAAAGGGGTATGCCCATTTTTGATGGAACAAGAAATTCATCTTCCCATACCAGATTGGTCGGGTTTAAGTAATGATCGATTATTTATAGTTGAAGCTATTTCACCGAACGGTAGGAAAGATGAATACCCGATCGATAATATAAAATATTCAAAGGTGCTGCTGCCAAAGGTCTTACCAAATGAGTTTATGATCCGGATAAGGACAAACGATCTTGGCCGTTCTGTGGAGAATAATTACGAAATTAGAGATAACACCGGAACTACTTATTTCAAAAGTCCTTATTTTGAGGATAATACTGATTATAAAATACCTATCAAGCTTGACCCTGGGATCTATGATTTTATTTTCACTGATGAAAAAGAGAATGGGATCGACCTGTTATGGTGGCAACAAAAGGACTCCATTGGAACAAGTGGTATACTGGAATTCATGGATGTAGATGGTTCTATTATCCACCGTTTCAATTCAGATTTTGGTCAAGAAATTCGTATGAACTTTCTTGTTGGAGATATTCCTTAAGGTTGGTAGTGATATTCAGGTATACTGAAGCTTGAACATGATCTATATATTTTGAGTACTTTAGAAAAACCAATTATTCATTATCCAAAGAACCTGGTTCAAGCATGGTTGGGAAATTCAGTGAAATATCATCGCTACCGATTCCATCAAAAGGGTCCTCCAAATCTTCCTGAATATTATCAAGAGATGTAAGCACAAGGCCATATATAATAGCTAAGGTCAATCCAAAGGCCAGACCATATTCGGTCGCAACAAAGGCAAAGTATGGACCAAATATTATAGGGAAAAAATTGAGAAATACCTTAGTATACGCTCGGAGTGAATTGGGCGTTCTATAGTTCTTGATATTGATAATATTCTCAAACTCGGTAACCATAAAGCGTAGCTGATCATTTATTTTAAATTCTCTGTAAAAACGATGGCTATCATCATTACGGATAGTATCGATCGATAGTGAGATCTTGCTAAACAGTTTAATGATATTATTATATGTCTCTGTTGTTGGTTTTTTTGATTTCAGATACTCAAAAAGACCATTGAATAGGTCTTTATATAATCTATCCAACCTTTCTAAATGTGAGTTATCATTAACAGGGGCCCATTGTATATGAGCCATTCGTATTGAAAAGGCACATGCCTTCATACTTGCATAGTGTTTTAGTGCCTGTTCTCTCCTAGAGTATGCCGCATTTATTGAGAATACAATTGGGAACACTATGGCGATCCCAATGAGCTCTGTGGGTACGTCAAAGAAAAAATCCAAATTCATGCAGACCATTGTTGAGGTACAGGCGGCAAAAATAACAATTACCGATTTGGTGTTTATTACATCTATAAAATGTTTCATTCCAGGTATATAGGATTAAGCCTGAATTTAATCCAAATAGGCAAAAATAAAGAAAAAAAATACATGTGCTAAAATATTAGTGGGTCTATTATAACCTTAGGGGTGGCTATTTGGTTAGATATGTTATTCTTATCTAATTTAATTCGCGATAAAAAAAGGATAGATCTTGTTCCTAAATAAAGAACAGGTGGAGTTGTCAAAAAGAATTAACAATAACCTGTTGTTCAAGTTATTCTCTATAACAAAACTGCCCTTGGCCTTTATCACTGGATTGAAGATATTGAAGTTTAACGAGAATGAGTGTGTCACGACCGTGCGTTTAAAATATTTGAATAAGAACCCATTTCAGTCAACTTATTTTGCGGTATTGAGTATGGCCGCTGAATTAAGCACGGGAGCCTATGGATTGCTTGCGGCTTCAGGCCAGAAGCCAAGCGTAGCGCTGGTCATAACTTCCATGAAAGCTGATTTTTTAAAAAAAGCAAAAGGTCGTACAAATTTCACTTGTACTGAAGGAAAAAAACTGTTGGCTGCGGTTGAAAGAACAGTAAGATCACAAGAACCCCAGGTGGAGACTATTTCAACTATTGGCCGAAATGAAAATGGTGAGACAATTGCTATATTTGAATTTACATGGTCATTCAAACAACGATGATGATTTATATTCACGGAATTCATTGTTCCTAAAAGATTGGTAGATTATGGGGTGTTAGAGTCATTGAAAACTCGACCTGAGACTGGATATTATCCAGCAAACCTTTCTCGCTCATGGGGTCGAACATGAGTGAAAAACCTGGTCGAAATGATCTATGCCACTGTGGTAGTGGAAAAAAATTCAAGATCTGTCATGGTCGATCCAATGATAGATCTTATCAACAGTGGATAGTTCTTGGAGTTCTATCACTGGTCGTTCTTTGGTTCTTTACCTCTGGATCCGAACCAACAGTAACACCGCTTAGTTCATCATCCAATTCTTTCAGTCCCCAAGCTTCAAATAGAACAATACCGACCGGTAACCCACCACCCGGAAAGGTATGGTCTAGTGAGCATGGTCACTGGCATGATTCATCTTCAGGTGCCTTGGAAAAAGGTCCCGATCTAAGTATTAAGGAGCCAAAGCCAAAACCGAATGGTGAAGCTCCACCCGGAAAGACATGGTCTAGTGAGCATGGCCACTGGCATGATTCTCCCTCGGTTCCTGCGACCACAGGTTCTGGTCTGAATCTAAAGGAACCGAAACTAAGACCACTTGGTGGTCTGACACCGGAAAAGACACAATCCCCTCAATAGGGCCAATAGCAAGATGAATGATTCTTATGACCACATCAAAGATAAAGACCAGAAGAATTATTAATTATTATCGAATTTTCATAAAATAAGGGATATGGATAATACATTAAATAGCGGATCAGGCAGGGCACAGGATATTCTTTTCACATTTGCCGCGTTCGTAATTGTTATAGCTGGAATGCGTTCTGCTCATGAAATATTGATCCCTTTTTTGTTATCTGTTTTTATTTCCGTGATCAGCCATCCACTGGTGGTCTCCCTTCGTGCTAAAGGGATTCACACTGGTTTTTCGATCCTTTTGGTCATAATCGCTATTATTGCGGTAGGTTTTGGTATTACCAGCCTGCTGGGCACATCCTTGAATGATTTTACTAATAATCTTCCGAATTACCAGAAGATGTTGCAGGAAAATGCTGCTAACTTTTTTGCTTTTCTGCAAGAGAAAGGTATTGCCCTATCAGGGAAGGCGATCTTGGAGCGCTTTGACCCAGGTGCTGCCATGTCGCTTACATCCACTATTCTATCTGGGCTTGGTAATGTTCTGAGTAACGCACTCGTGATCCTTCTGATGGTTGTATTCATGCTGCTCGAAGGCACAATATTCAACCATAAACTCTCGAGGATATTCGGTGGAAAAAAGGAGAAGATCGACCAAATGGATGCATTCTCCAAAACTGTCAACCGTTATATGTTCATCAAGACAGGATCCAGTCTTGGCACAGGAATGATCGCCACGATCTGGCTCACGATAATTGGTGTTGATTATCCGCTACTTTGGGGTTTTCTAACATTTCTATTTAACTATGTGCCCACCATAGGTTCCATTATCGCAGCAGTACCACCGACCCTGTTGGCTCTTATACAATTAGGATTATTTCCAGCCTTGCTTACACTTATCGGTTACGTAGTGATAAATATTGCTATTGGCAGTTTTCTGGAACCACGACTCATGGGTAAGGGATTGGGAATATCGACCCTTGTGGTATTCTTATCCCTCATTTTCTGGGGATGGGTCTTTGGACCCATCGGAATGGTACTTTCCGTACCACTGACCATGACCATTAAGATCGCCCTATCTAACTTTAATAAAACAGAGTGGGTAAGTACTCTGATGGATGATCCAAATGTTGGTTTTTCTGGTAATAAATAGTTTATAGATCCTTGATCAGTTAGGATAGGACCAATATTTTTTGGAAGGGTCCCGACCCTATCCTTTTGTTGTCCTGCTAACAATATACCCCGCACTCATGGCCAACAGTACAGATGGTAGCATCACATCCAATTTATCAAAGTAAATACCTATGCCATCTATCGCTGGCACAATGAACTTAAATATTGGAACGCAAAGAAAACCTGTTACCATTGAAGCAATGGCACCCTTTTCCGTATAGTCCGGCCAGAATAAAGATAGTATTATGACGGGGCAGAAGGTAGCTGCGATTCCAGACCAGCCAAATATGACAAACCAGAAAACCGTTCTGTCTGGCGATAGAACTGACACGGTCAAAGCAACACCCAATGCTAACAATGCCAAGCCCAAGGTAACCTTTTTTGAAAGGCTCATTAGCCATTTTTCATCAATATCAGGATGAAGAATCTGTTGATAAAAATCTCGTGTTACCGCACTTGAAGCGACAACTAATAACGAATCAACCGTAGACATTACCGCTGATAATACAGCAGCGATATATACACCAATAATGACCATGGGCATGACCTGATTTAGAAGCATGGCCAAAACATTTTCTCCAGCGTTTCCTAAAACAGCTTCAGGATCCTGGCCGGCTTTGGTCAGCATATATCTACCCATAATACCGATCATGACCGCCGCCGTATCCGTTAGCAGCGTATAAAAAATGGCGACCCATTTCCCTTTTTCCACCTCAGCCTCACTTTTAATGGCAATGAACCTCACATAAACCTGGGGGGACCCCATAAATCCTATCCCAATAGAAATAAGACCAGCAACGGTTACAAAATTGACCCAATTAAGACCACCAGGACCCCAAATATCTAATAATGCGGGATCGATCGCATACAGACCATCAATTATAGATACATCAGAGGATAAACTAAAAAAGGCGATGATAGGCAGGACCAATAAGCCTACGAACATTAGTGACCCCTGGAAAAAATCTGACCAGGCCACCGCTAAAAATCCACCAGAAAAAATATACAGGACCACGATCCCAAACCCGATGGCGATACCTGTGTAATAATTGAAGCCCAGGAAGGATTCAAATGTCTTTCCTGTAATATCAATTTGAGCGCTCACATATATTATCACAAAAAGAGATAGTGCCGTTGCGGCGAGAACACGGATCAAATGGGTAGAAGATCTAAAATGGCTAACAAGAAAATCGGGAATGGTGATGGATCCATAATCATCTGTCATACGCTTGAATTTCTTCGCCATAAATTGCCAGGAGAAAAAGACACCAATGACCTCACCAACCACTATCCACATGGCGCTTACGCCCATGAGAGCGCCCATTCCAGTCACTCCGATCAAGAGCCAGCCAGATTCCCCCGTTGATCTGGCCGATAAAGCTGCTATCCAGTAGCCCAACTTTTTTCCGCCTACGTAATAATCACTAATATTTGTAATTCTTTTAGAGGCGAAGAATCCTATCCCCAATAGAATCGAGAAATAAATGGCCAAAATAAATAGTTTTGGGTAAAGGTTCATTTCTATATCTACTGCATTGATGATTTTGTTCATTGCCATCCATGAGTTCAGAGCGGGTATTTCATAAATATTCCAACCTGTAAAAACTGCCACGATGTCCAGTTCAGGCAGTACGATCATACGTTGGCCCCCTAACCCAGAAGCAAGCAGAGCGGTGTGGTCATTACCATAAGGCATTAACCACCACTGTAAGCTATACTTGAACCATGGTGAACCTGTGTCCACGGGCTTTGCAAGAGTGGTCTCCACCCAATTCTCTGGCAGGACCTGTTTATCATCCCACTTGCCGTTGTGCAGGTATAAGTACCCGAATTTTGCAAGATCCTTGGGGGTTAGGTAGAGGCCTCCTTCAGCATCAGTGAGCCCTCTGGGTGTGTGCTTCCAATAGTAATCCGTTATACCCAGGACGTCAAATAAGTTTGTTTCTACATAATCAGTTAGGTCCAGTCCGGTGGTATTTTTGATCAGATTTGAGAGCAGCATCGTAGCGCCGCTATTATACTCAAATTTCTCACCCGGTTCGAATGCCATTGGCTGATCAATTACATATTGTATCCAGTCTGAGCTTTTTTCCATCTGAACACAATTACTTGTTGGGTCCGTATAGGGCATAGAGGATTCATCCCACTTTATACCGGTGGTCATGGTCAATACATCTCTGATAGTCATATCGTCCCTTCTATGGTCCGGTGTGGAAGACTCATATCCGTCAAAGTAATTCATGATCTTTGCATCTAACCCTGGGATCTGGCCGTTTTTTAATGCAATACCCACTGCTGCGGCCGTAAGGCTCTTACTGACTGACTGCATGGTGTGAAGGCGGGTATCCTTATAATAGGGATGCCATTTTGGATCAAAGTAATTGTACATACCCGGCTCAGTATTGGTCGTTATGAAAAGAGAATCATAATCATTCGTGTATTCTTTTTCAAAAACTATCGTACCATTCCGAATAACAAGCATACCATCGATATAGCCTAGTTCACCACTTTCCAGTTCTCTGCTGAATGCAGCTAATGAATCATAGTTCATACCCTGAGACGTGGCCGAGCTTACTTCCCAAGCAGCGGTCGGCCATTTTGTTAGCGAATCTGGACCTGTACATACAATACTTAGTCCACCGATCATCATCAGTGAAATAATATAAAAGTACTTTTTGTAGTGGGTCATTTTACCTTAATGGTGAATAAACAATGGTTTAATTGTTATAGAGAGTTTTTTATTTAGTGAGGACCAATTTTTTTGTCATGGTCTTTGATCCTGTAATAAGTTTATAATAGTATACTCCACTGGGCACCGGGCCTCCATAATTATCTACACCGGTCCATAAAACATTGTGGTTTCCGGTGCGCTGGTAGCCACTGAAGAATTCGTAAACCTCTTTTCCCAGAATGTCGTAAACAGCCAGCCTGATCATTCCCGATTCTGGTAAATGATAGCTGAACTGAGTGTTAGGGTTAAAGGGGTTCGGGTAGTTTTGACCTAAAGTGACCTTATCAGGTATGATCTCATCTTTGTCACCGGTCGACAACTCATCTGAATACTCGATCATATATAATTGTGGTTTATCAGGAGCAAAACTGGCTGAAGTGAAGACCAGATCACCCTCTCCATCATTATCTATGTCTCCTGCAAATACCTTGGCCACACGTACTCTACCCTGATCATTTCCTGGGGTAAAATTATCTGTGGTGTCATCCATAAAAATAGTGTGCTCGATATAATTTTCTGGTGATAGGGGATCCCCACCAAGGTATTCCCAATCATATATGGTCTCATTGTAGTGACCGGCAAGATAAAGATTTGGGTTCCCATCTCCGTCCGCGTCACCAATATTGATCTGCCGCAGGCCGCCCGGATAGTCATTGAAAAAATTGAAATTCTCGAACGTCAACTGGCTCACATCATTCGTGCCTTGAACAACGTAAAAATATCCAGGGGTGAGCAAGGTCCCATCCAATGTATTGGTTCCGGATGTGACAGCATATAGTTCATTTGTGGTGTCTTGATCGAGGTTAGCCACTATGATACTCTGGTTCCCCCGCTCATATAGCTCAAGGCTGACATAAAAATCTGTCTGGTATGCATAGGTATCGTGGCTGCCCATGTTTTCGTATACTATCAAGTGATAGTATTCATAAGCAATGGTATAAACTTCCATTAGACCGTCCAGGTCAAGATCTCCAACAGATATATTGTATCCGCTCCAGTTAGTTGTTACAGGATCTTCGAACTCTATGTTCCACACAGGAGATTCTAGGTCGTTATTCTCAAGTTCAAATATCATGAGGCGGCAACTGCCTGTGGCTCCCCAGGGCCCATCCATGATCGACACGATCACTTCCTCTGTCTCATCACCATCCAGTTCCGCGGTCAGGATCTGACCAGCCTCCCAGATGCTGCCCAGACCCATGTCCCAGGTCGTTGTTGGTGTATCAGGGAATGCGAGGGAATCCGGGTCCCACTCAAAGATCTGTAGACCATGCTGTCCTGACACACCTGGGTCCGTATCCATCAGGGCCAAGATCTCCGGGTTACTATCGTTATCCAAATCCCCCACAGCAACACTTGAATAATTATCATACGTACAGCTTAATTCTGAGAACGTATACAGCCATTTTAGTGCGACAGAATCATCATCCACTGCTTCATAGTGATATATATCATTACAAAAACTCCCTGTATAGGAACTGGAAACAACAAAATCACCGTATCCATCGCTATCAAAATCAAAGGGGCCCACCATGCTCCAGGGTGGTCCGGCAGGATATAGTCCTCCACTGCCCCATGGTATGGTCTGCCATTTGACACTGAAAGAACTATCCATATCCGTTGCACTGATCGGGGCGTATAAGATCGATAGAACTAATAGAGCCATTGGTCGGATATGTTTGTTCATGGTTTCCTTTTCCTGTACGTGGTATGGCAGTTATTAGGTTTTTAAAGCAATTATTAATATAGAGATTAAGAATGAATAAATACCATTATTCAATTGGTCTAAATACTTATATTTAATAAATAACGTTATAATTTTTTGAGCAGATTCCACCATCACTATATTTACATATTCTGTGTCATATTCTTTGATCTGATACTTTCCCAGGAGCCGTTCTTAGAAATAAGACCATATGTGGTTCCGGATCATGAACAATATCCAGTTAGAGCCCATGTTGATCACAATTATCCAACCCAGACCCCGAATGCTATTTTCGACCGTTTTGATGGCATTAGTTTTGACCAAGATATCATTGCTTTTGATTGCACCAATGGCAGGTCTTGCTATGATGGGCACGCGGGTGTTGATTATTATATGCCGGTCAATACACCTATACTGGCTCCTGCTCCCGGTTATGTTGTATGGTCAGCATTCTCGGCCGGTGCGGACCCGTGCCCTGGAGGCATGGAGCCCAATGGGGACACTGGAATTATTATTCTCGCGCATGGCAATGATTATTTTTCTTGCTACCTACATCTGAACCCACCTTTGAACGTGTCCGTAGGAGAAACGGTCAGTACCGGTGATACACTGGGCTTCGAAGGTATGACCGGTTGCGCAGACCAGCCTCACTTACATTTTGAGATGCGCAAGGACTCCTATTTATTTGATCAGGAGATCCCATGGGTGATAGATCCCTTTGGCTGGTGGGGAGAGTCAGAGGACCCGATCAAGGAACTGCGAGACAACCGTAGCGTTTGGCTTTGGAGATCATCTGATATCATCGATGACGGAGATAACGGATTCCAGCGTTACTATGGCCCCGACTGGGAGCGAATGGAGATCGGTCATGATCAGGATTGCTGGATCTCACCTGCGGTAAGTAGTTTAGAAGAGAGCCGCCACTACGCTATCTGGGTACCAGAGCTGGTAGAGGCAGGGGAATACGATGTACAGGTATATATTTCTGAAGGCCTTGATGCTACCAATGGTGCAATCTATGAGATCTATGTCCAGGATGAGAGTGGGAATAATGAGAGAACAGTGATCACATTTGACCAGACCTTGAACCCGGGAAATTTCTCAACAATAGCTACAGTGGACCTCCCGGTTGGTCATGAGTGTGCTGTGATCCTAAGGGATGTGATAGATGGATCATCTTTAGGCTCATTTGTTGTTTTTGATGCTATCCGCTTTACGAACACATCAACAGTGGGTGCGGTCCGCGAAAAGATCGATCAGTTTGATAAAAAGTTCATCACACTCTATCCTGCTTATCCAAACCCATTCAATCCTATTACCAACTTCAGGTATGAACTTCGCACGCCGGGTGATGTTACTATAGAGATCTTTGACCTCAATGGGGTTAGAATACGGTCCGTTCCTATAATGGGTCTTCCAGCTGGAATGCATTCCTTCACCTGGAACGCAACAAACGATCTCGGGGAAAAGGTTCCTTCTGGTGTTTATTTTTATTTGGTTAGTTCAGCAGACATAATAGAGATGAAAAAAATGATATTGATCAAATAATTAGTTATTTTTAATAGGAAAAATATCGTGGTAAAAGGAGAAGAAATATGAATATACTGAAAACCATTATTGTCAATCTGATTGTTATAGCATATGTATCTGCCCAAGACCTTTGTCCCCCCGCTTTATTAAACACTTTATTTTATGATGAAAAAATCGAGCTTGACTGGGTACAGACATCATCATACGGTGATGTTCTTTTCGATGAGTGTTTTGCGGTCTGTTCAACGGCCACTGAAAATTTCGAAATTGTTAACGTGGATAGCTGCGGTGCGTGTTCGGGCGGTTGGTTCAGGTATTCGGATGGGACGGTTGCAGACTGCGGAACCGGGATGTTCCCTTGCGATGATGGTGGAGATGATGACAATAGTGCCTATGCAGGATATTCGGGCACGGATTCCACTACTGAAATGTACGCGCCAGTCGATAGTCGATTAATATTTGGTCCAATCGATCTCAGTAATTATACGGCTGCCTATATTGAATTTATAGAAGCATACACCTATCCGGAGGACGCTAATGATTCAAACATGGTTGAAGTTTCTATTGATGGTGGGGAGACCTGGGAGGTTGCTTACGTATCTGATCCAGGGGTTGTTGGATACGATTTCTGGTTCAACACACTCGATATTTCCATGGTTGCCGGCAATGAAGTTTGGGTTGCATTTCGTTATTATGATTCTGTTGGGTATGGCGAAGGCTGGTTCGTGGATGACATCCGCGTTTGGGGCGGCGATACAGGTGATGGTGATATCTGCGGTACCTTCCAGAATTACAACGTTTATATGGATGGATCATTGATCGGGACGACAGAGATGGAAGCATACACGGCGGAAGGCTTGGAAAACGGTGTAGAATATTGTTTTGAGATCAAAACGGTCTATGAAGAAGGCGAATCAGAGGCAAGCCATGAAGCATGTGCCACACCAATGGGTCCGTTCCAGGTCGAGCCTTTGAGCTTGAACTTTCCTGAACTGGAGGATGGCGAGTATCAGGAGATGACCTTTGATCTGATCAACTTTGACACCGTTGACTACGATTTTAATATCTTCAGTACGCAAGTGGAAGATCTGACCACGGTTGGCCAGGATCTGCTGGCGGATGATTTCAATACGGGTGGATTCATGAATTTTGCTGATGCTGCAGGAGCCTTCGATGGTTTTTGGGCGGTCAATGATTCGGCCGGTGCTTCATCGACCTATCTTGTCTATCCTACCCCTGCGGATGGGGGCACGTTCGCTTTTGTGAATGATGATGCCATCGGAGATGGTGCCCTGGCAACTAATGCGTGGCTTGTTTCCAATGAGATCACTCTGTCTGGTACTGAAAGTGTGTTCCTGATGGCGGACATATTCTATCCGCAGCCGGACGGGCCCTGTCACTACCAGGGTCTCTATTCAGATGAGTTCCATGTTCTCTTTTCGGTTGATAATGGTACGAACTGGGAAGTGGTGGACACTACAATGAGCACCGGGTGGAACGATTGGTCATCATACTTATATAACCTGACCCCACTGCTCAATGGAGCCACCAGCTTGAAGATCGCGTTCGTTTATGATGATTGTGCTGGTAACTGGGGGTATGGTGTCGGGCTGGATAATGTTGCCATCAAGGAAGATTTTTTGTTGACCTGGTTAACCCTTTCTCCATATGCTGGTAGGGTCTATGCTGCCGGGAGCATAAATGATACTGTTACCGTAACGGTTGGCGCGTATGGTGCATATTTCGGGATGCAGGTACAGGATGATGCGGTCATCAATGCCGGTCAATATGAGCTTACGGTCGCTATTGGGGTTGGTGTTACGGTCGCGGCAGATGAGTCTGGTCTCACACCTGAGAGTTTTGAGCTTTATCAGAATTTTCCGAACCCGTTCAATCCAGAGACAGTGATCCAGTTCGATGTTGCAAAGAGAACTGAAATGAATATCTCAGTATATAATCTGCTTGGTCAAAGGGTGAAGACCCTGCTGAACAAGAACATGGAGACCGGTACGTATACTCTTAAATGGAATGGTAGAGATGATACCGGTTCTATGTTGCCCTCAGGCATGTATTTTTATGAACTGAAGAGTCCTTTGTTCACTTCCGTTAAAAAACTGGTTCTGGTTAGATAGCCTATACGTTTGTAATAGGTGATTAGATCGAGTATCGAATGATATTTTGGCTTTTTTAATATTTTCTGAGCTCGCAAATGTGCAGATTTGATCTTGAAAAGGTCTTTATTATTTGTTGCACTGTTCTGCAAACAGTTTTTGCAGGGACCACGGGTAAATTGACGGGTGCAATAAGCATCAAAGAGACCGGTGAGCCCCTGGTTGGGGCGAACGTTCTGATCGAGGGTACTGGCCTTGGTGCGGCCACTGACCTCGGCGGGAATTATTTTATCCTGCAAGTGCCCCCTGGCAAATATTCTGTTCGGTTCACCATGATAGGCTTTCAGGATCTCGTGATGAGTAATGTCCGGATCCAGGTGGACCTTACCACACGGCTGGATGGTGCCTTATCAGAAAAGGTGATCGGTATGGATGAGGTAGTGGTCCAGGCGTCCAGGCCCATGATCCATACAGATGTCACCTATTCACAGGCGAACATCAGTAGCGATGAAGTGGCAATGCTTCCGGTGGAGGAGTTTGAAGATGTGATCGCGCTCCAGGCTGGTGTTGTGATCGCAAATGGGGAGATCCATGTAAGAGGGGGCAGGGGCGGCGAGATCGCTTATATGATCGATGGTATCACTGTGACCGATCCTTTTAACTCAGATATTGCGGTAGAGATCGAAAATAATGCTATACAGGAGCTGCAGTTCATTAGCGGGACATTCAATGCGGAATATGGGCAGGCCATGTCAGGGATCGTGAACATTATTACAAAGGACGGCAGTTTCATGGATTACTTAGGAAGTGTATCGTTCAATGGCGGAAACTATTATTCAGATGACACGGATATCTTCCCCAGACTGGATCGGATTGACCTACAAGGGATATCAGATCTGAAGGCCAATATTGAAGGGCCTATCCTCCCGGGCAGTATCTCCTTTTTTGCTTCAGGAAGGATAAAACGTGATAATGGTCACCTGTATGGCAGGAGGGTTTTTCATCCACACACTTTCATATGGGATGCCGAGGTGAATAATTTCGTGGTTGACAGCCTGGTTGGCTTGGGGGATGGTACAGTACTTCTACCGGAAGATACCCTTGGAACGGTAATTGATAGTCTAATGGGCAAGGATATCTTTGACTGGGTGCTAATGAACTGGCACGAACAAAAGACCATGCAGGCAAAATTAAGTTGGAGGTTAGGCCCCTACCTGAAAATAAGTTATAACCGGATGTTCAGCGACACTCGGCAGCAATCATATTCTCACTTATACAAGTGGAACCCGGATGGACGCTCCAGATCTTTCAGTACAAGAACGGCTGATCTTTTGAGGATGGATCTGTCAATCAGCCAGTCAACCTTTGCGAATATCATGCTCTCGCGTGCTGTGAACCATTATCGTAGCCAGCTAAGCAATGACCCGGATTTCTTTGATCAATTGGACTTTCAATTTCCTGATGAACAAAGCTGGAACGATGAAGGTCCTGTGCTTGACTCAGCAGTTTATTATGTCGACCCAAGGATCTTTGATTACACTCCAGTCTATAATTATTATGTTGGGGGCCAATCCATGGGTGCCTATAGCAGGAGCTCAACGGTTAATACCGTAAAAGCGGAGGTTGTGAGCCAGATAAATCCCAAGCATCAGTTAAAGTCCGGGATCGAGTACCGCAAAACAGATATCGTGCTCACAGATCTTGAGGTGCATCTTGCTTCCTATACCGGTAATATACCGACCTACCAGAATCCACTCTATTCTCCAACCCATGATACCTATGGGAAAGAAGGCAGGACCCCACAGGAGATATCAGTATATCTTCAGGACAAGGTAGAAGCAGATGATATTGTAGCAAATGTTGGTTTGAGATGGGATTATTTTGATCCTCAATGGAAGACCGTGAATGATCCGAGAGATCCGAACCACCATTGGCCCTTAAAACCGATCAATCAATACTTTGATACGGATGGGAATGGTGAGATCTCGGAGAATGAAATGACCTACGATAATATGAAGGATGACGACGACCGGCTCGCATCCAATGCTGATGGTGATCCATGGTATCGTGATGTGGATCCAAAGACCCAGTTCAGTCCCCGGTTCGCATTAGCGTTCCCTATTACTGATAAGGGGTACATGCATTTTTCGTATGGTCATTTTTTCCAGAACCCGGAGTTCAGCTATTTGTACACGAATCCTGAGTTTGAGGTCCCACCCAGCTCCGGCGTCGGAACGACCATGGGAAATGCGGATATGAAACCACAGCGCACTACCCAGTATGAGGTAGGTTTTTCACAGCAAGTAGGGCAAGACATAGGGATAGAAGTGACCGGCTATTTCAAGGATATTCGTAATCTGAATTCCACACGGATCATTCAATCCTTTATTGCTGGTGACCGTTATGGTATGTACATCAATAGAGATTATGCAAATTCTCGGGGAATCACTTTAGCTGTTTCTAAGCGTCCTACAGGCCGTGTTTCGGGCAATGTGGATTATACCTATTCCATATCTGAGGGGAATGCTTCCGACCCTGCGGCCGCCTTTTATGATGAGCAATTGAATATCGAGCCAGAAAAAGTATTGGTACCCCTGGATTGGGACCAGAGGCACACGCTGAATACCAATCTGACATACCATCCCTTCAAGAATTCTGGTATAAGTCTTGTATTCACATACGGGAGCGGTATCCCATACACTACAGAGTATATTGGGGTTCGAACATCATTTGAGAACAACGCCAGAAAACCTGCTACATACAATGTAGATATGAA
>ERZ651768.1376-NODE-1376-length-17800-cov-3.461999_pt1 | contig 17800 bp, 19 predicted proteins | sample MGYA00514754_ERZ651768 | MGnify/ENA metagenome assembly ERZ651768
TAGCTTGCTCCATCCAAAGCAAAAAAAAGCTCGCCTTCTTTTAAAGTACGAGTATCAGTGCTAATACCAGAAAATCTTCTATCATCGCCAGATAACACTCCTCGCATTGATTCAGCCACTTTCCCTAAGGTGCTATTAATCATATATTTACACCTTGAAGTCGGTTACCAAGATTTGTAACTGCACACTTGTAATCCGAAAAAACAATTCTATTGTTTCCAATCAGCTGATAATTTTCATGGCCTTTTCCAGAAATTAAAATCAAATCATCATGATGAGCTTCAGTTATTGAATGAGCTATTGCATCCCTCCTATTTTCAATACTAATAACGTTGTTGCTTTTTATCCCTTTCAGGATATCTTGAATAATGTTCATTGGTGATTCGCATCTAGGATTATCATTAGTAACTACAATCCTATCTGCTAATTTATCTACAACCTGACCCATTATCTTTCTCTTCCCTTGATCGCGATCACCTCCGCATCCAAATACACACCATAGATTTTTTATAGTATGAGGACGTAACGCTTTAAGTGCTGATTCGAGAGCAGCTGGAGTATGAGCATAATCAATAAAAATATCAGGGGCAGTATTGGCAGAAGATTCTTTTATATACTGAATTCTTCCTGGCGGTGCAGTCATGTTTTCTATTGCGTCACAAGCCACTTTAAACTCAATGTTTGTTATAAATAAGAAAGCTAATACCTGAACTGCATTTGAAATATTAAAATCTCCTATTAAGGGAATATAAAGTTCTGCATCGCCCCATGAGCTATTTATTCTTATCCTTGATCCAAAAGATTCTTTTTTTATTGAGCGAACAAAAACAAATCGCCTATCATCAATAGCTCGATCAGCTTCTATCGAAATTACAATTGCATCTTTACCCCATTTTCTAGCAAGTTTCTCGCCAAATGAATCATCTATATTAATAATCTGATTTTTGCTTGAATATTCAAAAAATAATCGTTCCTTTGAGGCACCATATGAAACCATATTTCCATGATAATCAATGTGATCTCTAGTGAGGTTTGAAAATATAACGGTGTCAAACTTTATACCGTCAATCCTTCTCTGACTAAGCGCGTGTGATGATACCTCCAAAGCAAGATAGGAAGTATTAGCAATACATAAATTTGAAATTTTTTTTTGTAACTCGAGACATCTTGGAGTTGTTAAACTAAGGTCATCCCTAATAGTAGTAACACCTGATCCAAGTGTACCGATATACGCACATCGCAATCCCAAATAATTTAGACATTGTGTTATTAAAAATGCAATGGTTGTTTTGCCATTTGTCCCGGTAATCCCTATTACATTTATTTTTTCTGAGGGATTTTTGTGCCATCGATTTGTAATAACGCCTAACTGATCAGCCAAGTTATTTATAGCGATAAATGGTACATTTCCCAGGGCTAGGGATTGGTCCCCAGTAGCACAATCCCATAAAACTGCTTTAGCGCCTGATTGCAATGCTTCATTAACAAAATCTAGACCATGGTATGTTTTTCCTTGACAAGCAATAAATATATTACCTTTTTCAATCTGGCGACTATCATCTGATAAACCAGTAATATCAAGAGATGGAGCCTTGGCGATTCCTTTTAGTAATTCTTGTAAATTCATTTTTTTAGAGACTCAAAGTCCATTACCATTTAATGTTTTTGATTCAACATAAGTAAAAATACTCTCCTCTGGAAGTGAATCTGGGGGCACCCCCAGTAATCTGAGTGCTACCGATGTAACTTCTGAAAAAATCGGGGCGGCAACATCACTACCGTAGTATAAACCTTGTGGTTTATCGATCTTAACTAACACTACTAGACGAGGATTATTCAATGGTGCAATCCCTACAAAAGTAGATATATATTCTTTCGAATAATTTCCATTTTTAGACAGCCAAGCTGTGCCTGTTTTACCTCCGATTCGATAACTAGGTACTCTAGCTTTAATACCAGTACCTCCTGGATGAACCACTTCTTCTAACATTAGGCTTATTTTTTTTGCGATCTCAGAATCTACGACGGGTACCCCTTGTTTGGGTTCATCCATTTTTAAAAGAGATATCGGTCTCAAAATACCTTCAGCTCCAAAAACAGCATATGCTCTCGCAAGTTGCATGGGTGTAACTGAAAGCCCATACCCGTATGAAATTGTCGCCTGACGAACATTTCTCCAATTACTATGATGATAAAGTATACCTGGTGATTCAGCAGGAAAATTACTTAAGGTGAGTGAGCCAAAACCAAAACGAGTGAGAGTATCCCAAAGTTGCTCGGCATCAAGTGATAAAGCGATCTTGGTTGCCCCAACATTTGACGATCTTGTTAATACGGTTGAAAAACTTATTGAACCTAGATTATCAGGGTCCTCAATTTTTTTAGACCCGACCTTTATAGAACCAGGCGAAGTGTCGATAATACTTGCTAATGAATATTTTCCGCTCTCAAGTGCAGCCGTTAGAATTAATGGTTTTATAGTTGACCCTGGTTCATAAATGTCTGTTACGGCTCGATTCCTTTGAGATTCAGGCGTATATTGAGAACGATCATTCGGATTGTAAGATGGCTGATTGACCAAAGCCAACACTTCGTTGGTCTTAGCATCGAGAATAATAATTGACCCCGAATCAGCATTATATTCTTTAATAGCTTTCTTTAAGTTCTTGTAAGCTAAATACTGCAACCTTAGATCAATACTGGTTTCAATATCCTTACCAGGAATTGGTGGTTGAAGTTGTTTTATACTTTGAACTTTATTTCTTTTACCTTTTTTATTATCTCTAATAAAAGTTTTTTTTCCAGATTTACCCTTTAATACATCATTGTATTTGACTTCCAGCCCTTCAATACCTTTATCTTCATAACGCATTGTCAATCCTACTAAATGTGCAGTAACCTCGCCCGCAGGATAATAACGATCATATTCTCTTCGTTTATCAACACCTGGAAACCCTAGCGCCATTACCTGATCTGCCTTTTCTGGACTAAGGCGTCTTTTGATATTAATTTCTTGTTTTCCAGATTTATATCCATCTGATATTTTTTTTTCTAGGGCTAGGTGATCCATATCCAAAACTTCTGCTAACTCTTGAATTTTGATCATGTTATCCGCAATCATTCTAGGGTTTGCTGTAATTGCATCAACGGGTGAACTAATTGCTAATAACTCGCCATTTCTATCTTTAATAGAACCTCGATGAGCAAATATAGTTTCACTTCCAATATGAATTCGCTCTCCTCTACTAATGAGAAAATCCCTATCATATATTTGAAGATATAATGCCCGTATTACCAAAGAACCTACAAGCATCAATAAGATTGCTAAAATAGTAATCGATCTTAAACGGAATCGACGTAGCGATTTTTCCTTAGTTTCTGCCCCAATGCTCATTGTTCTTGAATGATACGTATATCTTTTGGGCTTGGATGAATCAATTGCAATCGTTCACTTGCCAGACGCTCAATTAGGGCGGGGGTTGCCCAAGTGCTTTCTTCAGTCAATAGTTGACGCCATTCAACATTAAGCTCATCTCTTTCATTCCTTAGCTTTTCTAGTTCCGTATATAATTTTCGTGATTCCTGTTTACTATATACAAGGGCCACGGCAGAGATGGCACAAATCATCACAAATAAAACTATGATAATTATTTGTCTTTTTTCGCTCATAAATCTGGCTACTAGTATTTTTTTGCTAACAAATAACTATCATAAATCTCCAAATATTTAATACAAAGGCACCTGATCATCAGTCAGCTTGTCTCCTTAAAAAAGCAGGAATATTTAGAAGATCTTCCTGTTCCTCAGTACCTTTCAATCCGTCTCCCACGGCCTTTTTACGTACAATGGCGGGCTCATCCAACTTATCATAATCTAATGATACCTCACTATTTTCATCACCTTCTTTTTTTACAACTCTCATGGGAATCTCTGCTTGATTGGAGTTGTGGCCAAGGCCAGTAGCCACAACGGTAACTCTAATTTTATCTTTCATACCTGGGTCAATAACTGAGCCAATTACTACATTTGCATCTTTTTCAGAAAATTCCTTTATGGTATCTCCAACTTCTTTAAATTCACCAATCGTAATATCTGTTCCTGCAGTTACGTTAACTAAAATTCCTTTTGCGCCAGAAAGATTAATATCTTCAAGTAAAGGGCTAGATATTGCCGCTTCAGCCGCCTCTCGAGCACGATCTTCTCCCGAAGATTCTCCTGAACCCATCATAGCCATCCCCATTTCTGACATTACGGTTCTAACATCAGCAAAATCAACATTGATTTGACCAGGTTGCGTTATGATTTCAGATATCCCTTGGACAGCGCCCTGAAGTACTTGGTTGGCAGCTTCAAATGCATCAATTAATGTAGTCTCACTTCCTAAAACAACTGTTAACTTTTCATTAGGAATAGTAATAAGTGAATCGACATATTTACTAATTTCCACTATACCCTGGTCTGCTATTGTCATTCTCTTGATACCTTCCATTTCAAAAGGCTTTGTAATTACAGCGACAGTCAAAATACCAAGCTCCTTGGCAACCTGAGCTACCACAGGTGCAGCTCCTGTTCCTGTTCCACCGCCCATACCAGCGGTGATAAAAAGCATATCTGCGCCTTCAATAACTTCAATAATTCGATCGCGGTCCTCCATTGCTGCTTGACGCCCAACATCTGGATCCGATCCAGCACCAAGTCCCTTAGTAATATTGCATCCTATTTGAAGAGCGGTTCGAACTCTCGAAGAATTGAGCGCTTGCGCATCTGTATTTGCACAAATAAAATCTACTCCTTCAATTCCACTGTTAATCATATGGGAGACTGCGTTACCACCTCCCCCTCCAACTCCAACTACTTTAATAATTGCACTTTGGCTGTGCGCATCCATTAACTCAAACATTTGACAATCCTCCATTTAAAATTTCACATTAATCAAATACGTTCTGCGATCCTTAACCTTGCGCTCCTAGATCTGATATTTTTTTCCATTTCTTCAAAAGAAGCTTTAATTGTTTTACCTATTATTTTTAATTTTGGCTTGTATTCTTCAGGCACAAAAGGCATGCCTCTGTATTGTTCATCTTCATGGGAGGCTTTGCGAAAAAATCGCTTTACCTTGCGATCTTCTAACGAGTGAAAACTAATTACACACAGTCGTCCACCTTTTTTTAAAATCTCAATACTTGCCTCCAATGCAGCATCAAGTTGCTCTAATTCATTATTTATAAAAATACGAATTGCTTGAAATGTTTTAGTTGCAGGATGTATTCGCCTTTTATAAGGAACATTTTTAGCCACAATCTGAGCAAGTTGTTTAGTCCTATGAATTGGATTAACTTCACGTTCTTTGATAATTGCATTCGCGATTCTATTGGCAAAACGTTCTTCCCCATACTCAAATAATATTTTTGCAAGTTCTTTTTTACTTGTTGTTGCTAGCCACTCAGCAGCACTTTTCCCTTTTTCAGTATTCATTCTCATATCGAGTAATCCATCATTCTGAAAACTAAACCCCCTGCTAGCTTCATCAAACTGGGGAGAAGACACCCCCAAATCAAATAACAATCCATCAACTTTTTTAAGCACGTTCTTTTCGTTAGCAATTTTTTTAAGCTTGTCAAACTCACTCATAATTAATTTAAATCTCATATCATGTGTAAAAATATCATCTGCTTCTCTAATGGCTTGAGAGTCTCGATCAATAGCTATTAATTTTCCTTTCTCTCCCAACAGACTTAAAATCTCTCTGCTATGTCCTCCTCTACCAAAGGTTGCATCTATATATATTCCATTCTTTTTTATACTTAACCCATTTAGTACCGAATCAATTAATACTGGTATATGTTTTATATTCTTTGACGTAATATTTCTCACTACAACAAGCTTCTATAATGAAAGAGATTCGAGTTGATCAGGGAGGTCTGCCTCCTCTTCATCCCTCAACCATAAATCTCTTTTTTCATTCCACATTTGTTCATCCCAAAGTTCAAATTTATTACCCTGTCCTATTAATATCGCGTATCTATCAAGAGAAGCAAATTCCCGAAGTTCTCGGGGAAGCAAAATTCTCCCATGCCCGTCAATATCAACTTCTGTTGCATAACCAATCATTAATCTTTGTAGTTTTCTTGCTTGTTTATTTAAGCTAGGCAAACGTACAAGTTTTCTTTCGATATCTTCCCAGTCAGGAAAAGGATAGATCAAGATACAATAATCCTTATCAACAGTTGCAACTAGCTGATTTTCACAACGGCCTTCAATCCGTTCTCTATATCGAGTCGGAATAGCCAATCGACCTTTAGCGTCGAGTGTAATTTTTGTGGCTCCTCGAAACATTATTTATTAATATGGAGTTTACCCATTTTCTCCCACTTTTATCCACTTTTTGACACTATATCCCCAGAAGTACAAAATCGCCAATAAACTTTCTAAATAACTCTTATTCAACAAATACTTAGATAGTAATTATTTATGTTTTAATAAAGAAATTTACTAATAATTGGGAATGTTTTTCAGTGACTTAAAGATGTTATCTAAATTAAAAGCTTAGAAGATCGTAAGCTCAAGTATTCCTTGGTAGGATTTTTTCTTAAAACATAATAAATGGTTGTATTTCGCGCTAGTTCTTTAGTATATGGTTATTAAAACCTTAACTATATGATTTAAATAATAATTTATTGAATGTGTTTCTAAAGTGGGTTAAAAAGGAAGCAAGAGTCAACTATAAGCCGGGTTCTGTCTTGGGCAACCATTCATCTGATACATTCGTCACCGAATGTCTTTAGCAACCTACCCAGGAGTTTGCTCGGATTCACAATACGATTAATATCGTACACTCCTCTATTTGGTCTTGCTCCAGGTGGGGTTTACCTTGCCGCGAAATGTCACCATTCACGCGGTGCGCTCTTACCGCACCATTTCACCCTTACCAGCAAAGCTTGGCGGTATATTTTCTGTGGCACTTTCCATGGGTTCACACCCTCCAGGTGTTACCTGGCACCCTATCCGAAGGAGCCCGGACTTTCCTCTGAAAACTTCTATCATGAAGAATACAGCGATTGCCTAGTTGACTCTTACTAACTCAAGCATAAATCATATCTAAATTAATTCAATACAAGTATGTATATATATTGTACAAATATAATTTAATATTATTAAAAAATAAGATGAAAAATTTTAGAAATTCCCACTTTTCCCTCTAATTGAAAGCATTAGATTATAAATATCATTTCGTCTTAAATTACTAATTTTTACAATAATATCAACTACCTGGCTTCCAGGTAGATATTTAAGTAATTCTTTTATAATGGATTCCAATGAAATTAATTTATTTACATTTTGACTATTGTTAGCCCTATTTCCTTCTATAACGAGAATAAATTCTCCCTTTTTAGGGATTAGTTCTTCTTTAAACATTTTAAATAATGAATCTAAGTCTGTTCTAATGCATTGTTCATAAATCTTAGTTAACTCTCTACCTAAAAAAACAGCACGATCTCCGCCGAATATTTTTGCAATATCTTTAATGGATTCTTCAATCCTATGAACGGACTCTAGAAATATTAATGTTCTTTTTTCATTACATAAATTTTTTAGAATAGCTTGTCTCAAATTTCTTTTTTCAGGCAAATAACCCTCAAAGCAGAACCTATCTGTTGGTAACCCTGAAACTGATATAGCGCTGATAACGGCATTTGCTCCAGGTATCGGTGAAACTATTATCCCATTTGAATGTGCACTTGATACCAATCTATAACCAGGGTCACTAATAAGAGGAGTTCCTGCATCGCTAATAAGGGCTATAGAAACCCCTTTAAGAAGCTTTGCGACTAAATCATCAACAACCTTCTCTTCATTATATTCATGATAGGCAATCTGACGTGTTTTTATATTATATTTTGATAACAACTTTTTGGAATGACGAGTATCTTCAGACGCAATCAGATCAACATTTTCTAGAACTGAAACTGCGCGTGGTGATATATCTTTAAGGTTACCTATCGGAGTTGCTACTACAAAAAGAGTTCCAAAATTCAATTTAATATCTCCAGAATTAGATATTTTTGATAAAAACAACTATCTTCATATCATCCTGCATTGTATATAGGTAATTACGCAAGAAAAATGTCGAAAATATTTAAAAAAATTAATCATTACATCTTGTCATCATTTCTAAGTGTTATGTTTGTCATCGGTTGTGCACCGATAGATATAAGTAGAGATGAAAATCTTCAATCAAAAATATCACCTAAACGGACAATTAGAGATAGCTCACTTAAAGCACCAATAAAAAATATAACTGTATATCCAAAACAAATTGGATTATTAATTCCGCTGAGTGGTGAAAACAAAAATTATGGAACTGCTATTCAAAAAGGATTTTTAAGTGCGTACTTTTTTTTAGCTAAAGATCTAGACTCTCTTCAAATAATAAAGATATATGATATTAATAATTTTGAAAATGCAAGCGAAGCGTACAGACAAGCGGTAAAGGACGGAGCTGAATTTATCGTTGGTCCGCTAATGCAAGAATCAGTTGTAAATATATCGAAAGAAAGTCTGCTCCCTATTAACTTGTTAGCACTTAATAATCTCCCCAAAGATATAAAAGCATCGCTAGGAATGTATCAATTTGCATTATCCTTGGAAGATGAAATTTTGTCGGCCGCACATAGAGCGATTGCTGATGGAAATATTCATGCAACAATACTTACTCCAAACAACGAACTGGGAAAAAGTTTTCAGAAAATATTTTCGGATGAGTTTGAGAAATTGGGAGGAATTATTTTAAAAACAGAGAGTTACGAGCTAAATGAAAAAGATTTTTCTTATGAAATTAAAAATCTAATGGGTATTGCTGAAAGCGAAGCCCGTTATGAAAGGCTCCGTGCAAATATAAGAGAAAATTTAGCATTCGAACCTCGCAGAAGACAAGATATAGACATGATATTTTTAGTTTCTGACGCGTCAATCGGCAGACTAATAAAACCCCAGTTAAAATTTTATTACTCCGGAGAAGTTCCCGTATACTCAATATCAACTATTTATACCACTAATAAACAATCATATGATGACTTACATGGGATAATATTCTCCGATTCACCATGGACAATAGATCCTCAGTCTTGGATTGAATTATTGCCTGAGATATTCGAAAAATACTGGCCTGGATCTTTTAGACAAAATCGTCTCCATGCTATGGGTTTTGATGCATATCTATTGGCTAACAAATTATTTTCTCATCAAAACGGAGTTATCGTATCAGAAATAAATGGGACAACTGGTCAATTATACCTAGATAAAAATAATCGCTTACATCGACGTTTGGCTTGGGCGCAATTTATTAATGGGGATATAGTGGCTTTACCTGATCCATTGATAGAAAAAAATTAATCTCAATCATATGTTAGGATGGGTGGCGTTATGAAAAAACAATTTACAAATTTTAAAGAATTTTATCCTTACTATATTGATGAACATAAAAATAAATATACAAAACTAGTCCATTTTATTGGCTCTTGGTTATTTATATTTTTCTTCCTAACTCTTCTTGCAACTGGAGAAATCAAGTATATAGCCTATGCATTTATTTCTGCTTATGGTTTCGCATGGTTTGGTCATTTTTTTATTGAAAAAAATAAGCCAGCCACTTTTAAATATCCCATTTATAGCTTTATGGGAGACTGTGTAATGTTTACAGAAATCCTAAAAGGAAAGCATCGAATTATCTAATTATAAAGCTTTTTCTACAACCTCATTTCTTGTTCTAACTCAGTTAAACTATCTGTAAATGAAGGACGGCTAAAAACTAAATCCATATATTCTTCAATCGGCCCAGCGTTGTACCCTAAGTCAATTCCGTAGAGCGGAAGTCTCCATAATATGGGGGCTACTGTACAGTCAACCAGTGAAAAATCGTCACTTAAAAAATAAGATTGAAATGTGAAACCATCAATAGATGAAAGTATGCTCTCGCGTAACATTTTTTTTAATTTAGGGGTAAGTTTTCCTTCTTTTGAGGATTCAAAGGTCTCAGCTATTTTATACCAATCATTTTCTATCTGATATAGAGCTAATCTAAAACGTGCTCTCATAACTGGATCTACTGGCATCAGGGGAGGATGAGGAAAACGCTCATCAACATATTCTATAATTACACGGGAATCATATAAAACAAGATCTCTATCAACTAAGGTAGGTATTGAATGGTAGGGATTAACATCCATTAGATCTTCAGGTAAATTTGGTCCTGTTATGGATGAAACATCAATATTAATATTTTTTTCAGCCAATACGATTCGACTTCGGTGACTATGAATACAAGTAGGTCTTGAAAACAAATTCATAATCGTTCTTCTATTGGCAATCGCTGCCATATCCATACTCCTTTGGAAAAATAATTAGGACATTTAATATGAAATAACTGATCTTAAACTAAAATAAATTGATTTAAACATCTTTCCATATCTCTTTTTTTAACGAATAAGATAGCATCAAGAAAAAGAATAAAAACATTAATACCCAAAAACCTATATTTTCGCGAGTACTCCTGATGGGCTCACTAACGTATTCAAGAAAATTAACAGTATCACGAATAAATTGATCATATTCTTCAACAGATAACTTACCTGTAGTGAGAAATTCTAAATCCACATCGCCAGAGTGCTCTTCTAAACCCTCAAAAGAACGTTTTAATCCCTGTAGCTCCCATAATACATGCGGCATACTCGTGCCCTCAAGAACAACATTATCTACTCCAGTTGGGCTATTTGGATCAATATAAAAACCTTTTAGAAAAGTAAAAATATAATCTGTCCCTTTAGCGCGAGCCATTAGAGTTAGATCTGGAGGTGCAACGCCAAACCATTTTGAAGCTTGTTCAGGAGGCATAGAAGAACGAACTTTTTCAAATGGTTTTGCAGCATTAAACATTAGATTTTGCATAAGCTCTTCTTCGCTTATCCCTAATCCATCTGCAATAGTACTATACCGAATATATTCTAGGGAATGACATCCAGAACAATAATTCATGAAATTTCGTGCTCCTCGCTGTAATGAATCTTTATCATCTGGCTCATTATAAGCTTTCTCTAATACCACAGTATCATTCGCTGCTAGAGCTGAATTAAACATAAAAATAAGAATAAAATTAAAAATATATTTCATAACATTACATGTCAAACAATTAAGTTACTCTCTCAGGTACCATTTTTGTTTTATCTATTTTCGTATAATAAGGCATTAAAATAAAAAATAGAAAATAGGTAACGGTAAAGAAACGAGCCAGATTAACGTATATACCCTCTGCTGGTTGCGTACCCAACCAACCCAGGATTAAAAAACTAATAACAAATATCGCTAAAGCAAATTTATAAATCCATCCGCGATAACGAATCGATTTTACGGGAGATTTATCTAACCAAGGCAAAAACATTGGTACAATAACTGCTGCTGCCATCATAATTGCTCCCAGCAACTTATCTGGTATAGCACGAAGAATTGCGTAATAGGGAGTAAAATACCAACTTGGCATGATATGTTCTGGCGTTACTAAAGGATTTGCTGGTTCAAAGTTAGCGCGCTCAAGAAAATAGCCGCCCATCTCGGGAGCATAAAAAACAACCAGTGAAAAAATTATTAGAAATATAACAATTGCTACGAGATCCTTACTTGTATGATATGGATGAAAAGCGACACCATCAAGCGGAATCCCATCAGGCCCTTTTACCTCTTTTATTTCTATCCCGTCAGGATTATTTGATCCCACTTCATGAAGTGCAACAATATGCACAAAAATTAGACCGATCATTGCTAAAGGGAAAGCAACAACATGAAGCGCAAAAAAACGGTTCAGTGTTATATCTGATATTGCATAATCTCCACGAATTAGTTCCACCAGGCCCTCCCCAATATATGGAACTGCTCCAAAAAGAGAAATAATAACTTGCGCCCCCCAATAGGACATCTGACCCCATGGTAAAAGATAACCGGCAAATGCTTCGGCCATAAGGACATAAAATAATAACATGCCGATAATCCATATTAATTCTCTTGGTTTCTTATATGACCCATAAAGCATTGCTCTAAACATATGCAAATAAACAACAATAAAGAAAAACGAAGATCCTGTGGAATGCATATAACGCATTAACCATCCCCATTCAACATCTCTCATAATGTATTCAATGGATGCAAAAGCCTCCTCTGCTGAAGGCTTATAATTCATGGTTAAGAAAATACCCGTTAGAAGCTGAATCACTAAAACAACCATGGCTAAAACACCAAAAACATACCAAAAATTAAAATTTTTGGACGCATAATACTCGGTGATATGTTTCTTCATGGTTTTTGTATATGGAAATCTATCGTCGATCCATTTCACAAAACCTTTTTGTGCGCCAATAATTTCAGGATGATCTTTGCTCATGATGTTGACTCCGGATTTTCACCTATAATAATGAGATCATCTTGAATATACCGATATGGAGGAACACGAAGATTTGTTGGTGCTGGAACTCCTTTATAAACTCTTCCCGAAAGATCGAAACGCGAACCATGGCACGGACAGAAAAAACCTCCAAACCAATCTTCCATAGGAACAACTTCAAATTGAGCTAGTGGAGCACAGCCAAGATGTGTGCATGTTCCTTCGACCACTAAATATTCTGGTTTTAACGAACGGAATTCATTAACAGCATATTCTGGTTGCTGTTGCATGACTTTCGAAGCGGGATCACGCAATTTATCGGTTAAATTTTGTAAATGTTCTAACATCTCTTGCGTTCGTTTCAATATAAATACTACTTTCCCCCGCCATATCACTCTAATCATCTCGCCTGGCTCTAATGAGCCCAATGGAACTTCTACCGGCATGCCAAGAGCCCTCGCTCGCGCGCTTGGTTTTAAAGATGAAAGAAAAGGTACCGCAGCCATGGCAATACCTAAGCCGCCAGTTACAGAGGTTGCTACTGTTAAAAAATGACGTCTATTATTATCAACTTCATTTTTCATATATTTCCCAGTTAATCATCATGAAATTTTTTTAAAGGCACACTGTCTTAAATTATATCCAACAAAATATTTTATGTGAGGCTCATCTTAATTAAACATTTTAAGAAATACAGACTAACTTAGCGGCGCATTATACACTTCGGGTGTCTTGATTTACTAGATGGTAGATCATATAAAATCATTTTTGTGTATTTAATTGCAAAAAACTAATTAGGAATTCTATTAATCTTTGCCCCCAATAGAGATAATTTTTCCTCAATACGCTCATAACCGCGATCTATGTGATATATCCTGTCAACCAAAGTGTCCCCTTCAGCTATAAGTCCTGCAATAACCAAGCTCGCTGAAGCGCGAAGATCGGTCGCCATGACTGGAGCCCCGGTTAACTTTTTTACCCCATAGCAAATTGCCGTATTACCTTTGATTGTTATATTGGCACCCATTCTTTGCAATTCTAGAACATGTTGAAAACGATTCTCAAAAATATTCTCTATAATAGTACCAGTACCTTTTGCAATTGAATTCATAGCACAAAATTGAGCCTGCATATCTGTGGGGAAATCAGGATATGGCGCAGTTTTAACATTCACTGCTTTAGGTCGGGAATCTTGCATATCAAGATAGATCCAATCTTTGCCGAATTCTATTTTAGCCCCAGACTCTCTCAACTTAAGCAATACTGCTTTGAGATATTCTGGGGATGTCTTTAGTAAACGAATACTCCCGCCAGTTACTGCCGCAGCGACCAAATAAGTACCAGATTCAATCCTATCAGGCATAACGGAGTGTTCGGTGCCATGCAGGCGATCAACTCCATAAATACTTATTGTTTCGGTTCCGGCTCCTTTTATCCTAGCTCCCATAGAGTTTAAGTAATTTGCAAGATCATAGATTTCGGGCTCTCTAGCAGCATTTTTTATTATGGTTTCTCCTTTGGCCAAAGTCGCTGCCATCAATATATTTTCGGTGCCCGTAACGGTGACTCTATCAAAAGTAATGTCAGCGCCATGAAGCTGTTTTGCTCGGGCTAAAATATAACCATTTTTGACAGAAATATCTGCTCCCATTGCTTCAAGAGCTTTAACATGTAGATTTACTGGTCGGGATCCAATAGAACATCCTCCAGGAAGAGAAACATTCGCAGAACCATAACGAGTTAAAAGAGGTCCTAACACAAGTATTGCAGCCCTCATTGTTTTGACTAACTCATAAGGCGCTGAGTATTCGCTAACATTAGAGGTATTTATTTCTATAATCATTTTATCGTCAAATGTAACCTCGGCTCCCATACTTTGAAGTAAGGTTAAAATTGTTGCTACATCTTTTACATGAGGAACATTTGATAATCTAATCGTATCAGACGAAAGTAGAGCGCCTGAAAGAATCGGCAATGCTGAATTTTTGGCGCCAGAAATTGTAACTTCTCCGTTGATCTGGGCGCCGCCACTAATTAATAACTTATCCAAGCTTATCTCACCATCATTTTAGAGGCCGTAAATTAGAATATTCATCTAGGGTATAGGTGCTAATGGTTAAGGCATGAATCTCATTACCCATGGAATCCCCAAGACATTGATAAATCATTTGGTGCCGCTGTATTGATCGCTTCCCAATAAAGCTATTACTCACAACAATAGCTTCAAAATGGGTATTATCTTCACTAGAGACATGAACCTCGGCATCACTAATTCCAGATTTAATAAGATGAGTAATTTCTTCAGAATTCATTAAAAAGTTACATTCAAAATTTTTCTTAGCATTAGAAACTCCAGCAAAATCGAATGTAGTCCTTAATATTGTGTATCATATGTTTTACTTAAAAATTTGCGTCCAATTGATAATTATAATGCAAAGAAAAAATAACTTCTCTCATATCTAGCCTTATGCTTATTGATATTCTTTTTGTTTGTTTTGGTACGTTGCTTCTATATTGGGGGACTAGTAAATTTGTGCATGGCGCTACCTCTCTAGCGCATAACCTAAGGATGCCAACAGTAATTATTGGTTCAACGATTGTTTCACTTGCCACTTCTGCGCCCGAAATACAAGTATCAATCAACGCTACTTTAAAAAACGCCTCAAATCTTGCTATTGGAAATGCAATTGGCTCGAATATTGCCAATATTGGGCTTGTCCTAGGATCTATAGCAATAATAAAACCAATTAATCTGAAATCTGCATTGCCGAAAAATTTAATGCCGGTATTCCTTTTTGTCTCTTTCATGACAATTCTTCTATTTTATGACGGAACATTAAGTCAGATAGAAGGAATACTGCTAATGATGGGTCTAATAATTGTTTTAATCTGGTCTGTAAAATTTGATCTACGCTCGAAAGGTAGTGCTGATAAAACAATAATAAACGCTGACTCAATAGAAAAAAACATCGCTTTATTACCTGCAACAATGATGCTAATTATAGGGCTGTTGTTATTAATCTTTGGCGCAGAGTTAATCGTTACATATGCTTCAAAAATAGCTCGTTCCTTAGGCATATCTGAAACCATTATTGGAATCACTCTGGTGGCCATAGGTACAAGTTTACCTGAACTCAGCGTGTCAATAATAAGTGTCCTTAAAGGTCAGGTCGGTCTTGCCATAGGGAATATAATAGGTTCCAACATTTATAATATTTTAGCTGTCATTGGTATCGCTGGCGTTTTGACTAAAACACCTATTGAACTGAGTCCGAATATGTTCAAGATTCACCTAATGGTCATGCTCTGTTATACAAGTGTAATTTATTTATTTCGGAATAGATCTAATGGAGAAATAGGTAGAATTGAGGGGTTAATTCTCGTTAGTACTTTTATAACTTACATTAGCTACATAACTATTCAAAACGTATAATATTGATGCTTCTTAATCTAAATAAACTCAATAGTTATAAAAGAGAGTGCTTTGACTAAAAATGAATTTAATTATTCGCTGCAAAATATAAACTTATTCGCCTTTGATGTAGATGGTGTTTTTACAGATGGCCGTATTTATATATCCGATAGCGGAGTAGAGAGTAAAGATTTTCATACTCATGATGGTTATGGCATTCGTAAATTAATTGAAGCGGGTGTAGAGGTTGCAATTATTAGCGGTCGTAATTCTGCTGCAGTTGAGCAACGCATGCTAGATCTTGGTATAGATAATATTAAGCTAGGTTGCAACGATAAAGTATCAGCATTTGAAGAAATAATTACTAAACTTGGCATCAAAGTATCAGAATGTGGTTATGCAGGGGACGATGCTCTTGATATCCCTTTACTAAATATTGTTGGCCTACCAGTAACTGTCCAAAATGCACATCCAGAAGTAAAAAAGATCTGTAAATACACAACAATAAAAACTGGAGGCCATGGGGCTGTCAGAGAAATTTGTGATCTGTTAATTAACGCTAGAAAAAAGAGATAAGAAAAATGACAATCAAAAATCTGTTGGTATTTAGTGTTTTGATTGCTTTATCAATGGCAAGTTGGTATCTCTCTGAATTGTATAATGAAATAGAAAATCAAACTGAAGAAATAACATTACCAACTAATCAATTCTATATGCTTTCCACAAAAATATTAGGCACTGATTCTAATGGCGAATCGTTATATAAAATTGAAGCTAATCATGCTCAGCAACTTGAAAATGATGAGATTAAATTTGAAAATGTATATATTACTTATTCTATAGAGTCTGATGTGCCTTGGACAATAAATGCCAACTCTGCCATTGCTTCTGCTAACCATGAAGCTTTTTCATTAAGTGGAAATGTTTTGGCTAAAAACACAAATAAATTATCTGGTGAAATCACAGAAATTAGTACTCAATACCTTGAGCTACAGCCAAGAAAATATACAGTAAAAACAACAAGCCCTGTAAAAATCAAGATTGGCGAAAAAATTCTTACGGCAACTGGGTTATTAGCACTTTTGGATGAAAATCAATTAATGCTGGAATCCAATGTCAATGGAGCATTCTTACCGCAATAATAATTCAAACCAATAGCAATTTTATGAAATCTCATCATCCATCAAAAAAAATTACTCATCTCATTCAAATAATGTTGTTCACATCTATTATATTAATTATTTCTATGGGCAAAACAGAATCTGATGATCTTAAGCTGCCAATTTTACTTAATGCGGGATCAACTGATTATTCTGGTGAAAATTCAATGTTGATATTCGAAGATTTGGAACTAAAACAAGGCAAGATTGGTATTAGAGCTGATAATGGTCATGCAAGTAAGTTGGACTTTGAAAATAGCATCTGGCAGTTCTCAGGAAATGTCATAATTGATACGGAAAACAGTCACGTTGAGAGTGAGGTAGCGGATCTAAAATTTTCAGGTCATCGATTACAATTTGCAACTATAATCGGATCACCTGCAATATTTGAAATACGCCGTGCTGAAAATGATCAAGTTACATATGCCCAAGCTAATCAATTAAAATATGACTTTGAAGCTGGAATTATAGAATTTTCAGGCAATGCAATTATAACGGAAGCCGGTAATCAGATATCGAGTAATTACCTCATCTACAATATCAATGAACGTCGTATAAAAGCTCAATCCAATGGCGCTGGTGATCCAAGGGTTAAAATTACTTATACTCCAGGACTTCTTATAAATAATCAGAATGATAAAGAGAATAAGAAAAAGCCTGAGGATCAGGATTAATGACTACCTTAAGCGCCCAAGAAATATATAAAAGCTATAAATCTCAGAATGTTGTCAAAGGCATTTCGCTCGATATCCAGAGTGGAGAAGTGGTAGGTCTTCTGGGGCCTAATGGTGCAGGAAAAAC
>ERZ651768.1377-NODE-1377-length-17797-cov-25.294808_pt1 | contig 17797 bp, 18 predicted proteins | sample MGYA00514754_ERZ651768 | MGnify/ENA metagenome assembly ERZ651768
CCGGCAGGAGTCGAACCTGCGACCCTCAGTACCGCAAACTGATGCTCTATCCAGCTGAGCTACGGGTGCATTTAGTCATGGACGTTTGTACAGAGGGAAATGAGACAAACGTACCTTATAAGGCTGTCTCGAAAAGAGGCATAAGTCAATTGTAAATTTTACCCGCTAACAGTGTCTGAAAGTAAGGTATGGTATTGAGATTCCCCTGCCGTCACCCCATTTGGGCTAATAAGTTCTTGGCGGACAGTCTTATCCTGCCAAAGCAAGAGGCGTTTCAATTCGCCGAATTTGCTGCATACATTCCACGAAAGATTCTTCATTTTGACATTGCATCAAACGGTTTCGCCATTCTTTTGCATTATGGAACCCACCGACATAATTGCCCAGATACTTGCGAAATGACCGCACTGCAACCAATTCTTTTTTGAAACGACGGAACAAATGATAATGTTTGAGCGCAAGGTCAATGCGTTCATAATGAGTGGGTTCTGGATATTTTCTTCGATCCAAAAAACACCAGGGATTGCCAATTGCAGCTCTACCAATCATAAACCCGTCAAGATTTCCCAAATGTTCCAATCCATCGTTATAATCCCGGATATCTCCGTTGCCGATAACCGGAATTGAAAGGTGACGTTTCAGCTCGTAAATTGGCTCCCAATCCGCTTCGCCTTTGAAAGCTTGATTGTAGGTTCGACCATGGATTGTGAGCATTGAGGCTCCTGACGATTCCAGAGTTTTGGCAAAATTGATTAAGTTTTTGTCATTTTTCCAGCCTAAACGTGTTTTGACTGAAACTTCCAGCGAACATGCTTTACGGATTGTTTCAACAATCCTGCAGGCAGTATCTGTGTCCTGCATCAAAGCACTGCCATGCTGAGAATGGACAATTTTTTTAGCAGGACAACCCATGTTGATGTCCACTCCCAAAATTCCACGCTCCTCCACCATCCTGGAGGCCTCGGCAAATATTTCGGGTGAGTTACCGAAGAGCTGCATGAAAAACGGATGTTCGCATGGCTCATAGCCTAAACGCAGACGAACATGATCGCTACGCACAAGACCGTCAACGCTTGTAAACTCACTGAAAAGAATGACATCCTTGCTTAATGAGCGTACAATTTGTCTATATGCAGAATTTGTCACTCCGTCCATTGGTGCAAGACAAACAATTGGACGCTTGACTTCGGACCAGCTCGTGACATGATTGTGTGAGGACCTTTTCATCGATCAAGAATTGATTATTGTTTTTGCCAGGGATGTAAGAACATTTAATAAACTTTGAGGTTGGAATTATAGCCAATTACATAAGGTGGCGTCTTCAGCCCTAAAATTGAGTCTGAGTATAATCTGAAATGGCCAAAAAGTCCAGTTTGATTGACAACCCCGAGCTCACACTTTCCCCGATTCTTCCATCTGAATGGACGACAGCAGGAACTGCTCGATCCCGCTTTGCAGAAGCATCGGTTGACGGTTCTCTCAAAAAACAAATTGTTGCACCAGCCTTGACAGAGTCGCTTCAGCGGCTCAGGCAACAATTTGCTGAAATTCAGCTTGGGAGTGAATATTTTTTTCAGGCTTTGGATTTTTTGCGCTGGGGAGATGCGAACCACACAAATGAGAGTGAAGCGACGAACCTTTGTTTTCATGTGCGGTTATCAGGATTGCTCTTGATGCGCAAAGCAGCGATTTCCGGAAGTACCTGCCTTCCATGGACAGAGTTGCAAACTCAAATATCATCAATGCTTCTCAAGTCCGGTTTTTCAGTAACAGAAAATTCTCCGGATGAATGGCAAAATTGGTTGTTGACCGTCTGCGGAACTGGATCGGAGTCTGATGTCCTTTGTTTTGAAAAAACTATTATAACAGAAAATAATTCGCTTCTGTATTTTAATAAAAATTGGTTGCGTGAATGCCAGCTTCTTTCATTGATGTGGAAACGTTTGAACATGCAGGTGGTTGTTCCAGAAAAATCTGTTGTCGAAAATGTTCTTGGAAATGTTCTTGAAGAGAATCCAGTCCGCTTCGGTAAGCAACCGCTCAAATTGGCAGAAAAACAAAAAGAAGCAGTGCTGTTAGCGATTTCCAGTCCTTTTATGATAGTTTCCGGTGGTCCGGGAACAGGGAAAACTTCAGTAGCCGTGACTATGCTTAGGGTTCTTAAACAGCTTGGTTTGGCAGAACGGCCGGCATTGGCGGCTCCTACTGGAAGAGCTGCAAAACGGATGTCAGAATCGGTGGTCAATAGTTTGCGTTCGCTCGAAAATACGGAGCAACTGTTACCTGATCAAGAATTACTCGAAGTTGCTGCAGAGGCTAAAACGCTTCATCGGCTGTTAGGGTATTTCCCGGATGAGCGTAGTTTCAGACATCACGAATATAACCCTTTGGAACACGACTTGCTGATAATAGATGAAGGGTCAATGATCGATCAGGAGTTGATGATCTATTTGCTAAGGGCCGCAAATTCCGAATTGCCTCATCGGACTTCCGTTCCACGAATTATTTTGCTGGGAGATGCTCAGCAATTGCCACCAGTTGGAAATGGGGCTGTCTTGATGGAATTGACACAAGATTTGGGTGGTCCCGACCAAGAGGATGCTGTGGACAATCCAGTGCCGGTCGTAAGTTTGGTTCGAAGTTATCGGCAGAAGATTGCTGACCCTGCAGGACGAAATATTCTTGGGGTCGCAGAAACTGTGAAAAACATCGGACATGATCCTCGTCCGGAACTGCTGTTTGAAGCAAAATCGCCAAATCAAGAAATCATTCAGCGACTGAACAGTCTTGAGGAGGTTGAACTGGAAAAGGTTTTACTCTTGAATCAGGTAAATTCTCTTGATCAAATCAAAGTTTTTGCGAAGTGGTGGGTTGAGCAGTTTTTGCAGGATGAAAATTTTTTACTATTGACTCAACAGGAGTATCCGTTTGATGCAGCCGAATCATGTGCTTCTCAACTGGATTATTTGTTTAATCACTTGAAGAATTTTCATGTTTTAACGGCAACTCAAGTTTTGTCAACCGGAGCTGAAAAACTCAATCAAAAAATTCGAGAATGTTGGCTTGCAGAAAATGGAGCTAATCAAATATTTTCTGAGCACTATCCCGGCGAACCTGTGATAGTGACAGAAAATAATTATATGTATCGTCTTTTCAATGGAGATCAGGGAATATTTTTGAAATTTCTCAATCCTGATACTAATGAAATGGAATTAAAAGCCGTGTTTCCGGTTGAAGGTGTGTTCAAAACTTTTTATGAGCATGAGCTGCACCATCTGTATCCAGCTTATGCGACCACGGTTCACAAAAGCCAGGGGTCAGAATATAATCATCTGGCGTTGATCTTGCCTACTTTAAGTATAGACTCAGGAAAAGCTGAGCTGGAAACAAGAAGGGTACGGGAGTTAATGAGCCGCGAAATGCTATACACAGCACTGACAAGAGCAGTAAAATCTGTTCTAATAATAGGAGAACAAAGTGTTCTGGAATCTGCTGCTTTGCACAAGGTTTCTCGTTATTCCGGGCTTGGTACTTCTTTACGAAGCAAAAGGATTAATAGGTCAAAGAGTGTTAAAAACCTGAAAATAAAAAGTAAAAAGAACTAACCCTAAAATGCGTTTTCTCTTACACCTCTATCTTTTTCTATTTTTAGCAAGCACAGTTGTCTCTGCTAAGGACAAATTGGATCTGTTTCAAGTTGCCAGAGGTGGTAATGCTACGCAAATGCAAGAAATGATTAAGTCCGGAGCAGATTTGACAAGCAAAGATATTTCCGGTAGAAATGCCTTGATGCAAGCTGTGCTTTTCGGCAATCAGGAAACGGCTCTTGTTATACTGAAAAACACGCCTGATCTTGAAGTCAAAGATAGCTCGGGTTTGACTCCTTTAATGATATCTGTGCGCTATGGTGATGCAGAAATGACAAAGATTTTGCTTGAACACGGGGCGAACGTGAAGAGCACATTGGAAGATGGTTCAACTCCACTTTTTTTTGCTGCGCTTGAGGGACAATTGTCTGCCGTACGTTTGTTGCTTGGGTATAATTCCGATGTAAATGTACGAACAAATTATGGTGAAACTGCTCTTATTGTTGCTGCATTTGAGGGTTATTTAGGCATTGTGCGTTTGCTACTTGATGCGGGAGCAGACATAAATGCAGTTAATGAAGAAGGTTTTACGGCGCTTTTAGCCGCTGCCAGTAATGGTTATTTGGAAGTTGTTAATTACCTCACTTCTCAAGGTGCAAAGTCTGAAATTGTTCAAGTTCAAAACAATTTGATTGCGTCGGAAAACTTGTTTGGCAGTAGCCGAGAGGAAGTAGATTTTCAAGATGATACCACTGAAATGAAAGTCTCAGAGCCGTTTTATGAGTTGATTAGCGCAGCAATTGAAGGCCGCTTGAGTGTCGTCAATCAACTGTTGGCCAAAGGAGCTCAAGTAAATAAGACTGATGATGTTGGACGTTCCGCACTGATGGAAGCTAGTTCTTTCGGAAGATATGGCGTAGTAAAACGTTTGCTGGAGTTTGGAGCAAAAGTTAATACTGCGGACAATCAAAAAATGACAGCTTTGATGCTTGCAACACTTGAGGGAAGAGAACGCGTGGTAAGCCTGCTGGTTGACTGGAAGGCTGATGTGAATGCTGCTGATGCGGAAGGCATTACCCCTCTGATGCTTGCGGGAAATGAAGGCAGGACAGAGATAGCACGCTTGCTTATTGAACACGGAGCCAAAATAAATTGGCAAAGCAAGAGCGGTAGTTCCGCTCTGATGGAAGCCGCATCGGAAGGCCGCACCGATACCGTCAAGTTGCTTCTTGACTCAAAAGCAAATCCTTTATTGTCAGATATGTTAGAAAGAACAGCCCTTGTTATCGCAGAACAACAAGGTCACATGGATATCGTGGAAATGTTGAAATAAAGTTTTGGTTAGTACTCGACATCATTTTTTCTGCAACTTCTAAAACTGTTTGAATCCAACCTGCTACTGCTCAAATCCCTAAAGTGAAACAATCCGAGTGGAAAGAACACGTTGAGTCTATTGAAACTGAAATGCTGAGACGTGGTCGGGAGCCAAGTGCTCCTGAAATTATACAGCAGTTTGGTACGAGATTGTCCTCAACAATTCATAATTTTTTTGTAGAATCAAACTCATTCAATCCTGACGCCCCACTAACTGTTGAGCAGCAAGCCTTCATGCATTCTCTGCAACTCTATGACTTGAAGTCGGTAATGCGTCTGGTATCCAACTATGATGCCACCAGAGGTTTGAAAGTAGTTCTTCTGGGAATAGAAAAAAGTTACCGCTCTTTAATGGTCATTCAGCAGTTGGAACAGTTCACAAATGACTCATGGGAATCCAAGGCTCTAGATGCTTACAAGTATCGACTGGAAGAGGCCTTAAGCCGAGTTCTCAAATGCCGGCGTGAAGATCTGTATGAAGAAGATGTTTTGGCTGAAAAAATGGTTGTTGTTTCCGGAGCTCCGGTGGCACTGAGAGATAAATTTTTTGCTGAGCGGCTGCGAACGTTATTTTCTTACAATTATCGGGCATACCTAATGCTCAAAAACCGATACTTTTTGTATCGCCTGAAACGGTTAGGAATGAACCCGAAAAATTACAAGTCGCAGCAAGGTCGTTTCTCTGATCTTGCCCCTCAGTTTGAAAACGAAGAAGGGTCTGTTGATCAATTGGCTGAAAACTTGGATTTCCGCGTGATAGAGCAATTGGTAAAGGAGCAGATTTCAAAAAGAGCTGAGCAGGAGGAAGAACATAAAGAGTCAAAAAAGTTACAAACACCAACAGCTAATCCAACTGGCGATGGTTCAAATTCTCATCAAACTAAACAAACAGAGGTAGTGTCGCAAACATTCTCCGTTGAAGAAAATAGAATTGAAACGGAAAAAACTTTTGAATCAGTCAGTCAGGAATATCCTGAAGAAACCATGTCGGCATATGAACAGCTCTGCTCATCTTATGCAGAGCCTTTGGAAAAGTTATCCACCAGTTTTTGCCCTGTTCCGGAATGTTCATCGCCGTATTTTCGCTCCAGAGTTGAAGAATATAGTTATGGGTTTGCAAATTATTTCCGACATTTGCATGGAGAAAATTTGCAGGTAATTGCTGCAAGCCACAATTTTACACTGGAATTACTTATACAGCGTGGACAAGAATACCATGCCGCTGAACGATGGGGAGTGGTGTCGAAAAGTGAACAGGTAGAGGGATCCATTTATTTCCGCTCTACGGAAGATGTCTCCGATGTTTTGGATCGTAAAGCAGAATGGAGCATGCTGATTCATGCCCGCCTTCCTTTCAGAATCCAACTACCACTCGAAAAAGGTAAGAGCATCGATATTGGAAAAGATAAGTTATCTGTATTTCAAATTGGTACTGCATTTTTTGACCAGGATCATCAAAACAAGATTGATGAATATCCAGACGTTTTTTTCAAGTTGATGTTCGGTGGCTACCATCTGACGAGAAAAAATGCTGTAATTTATGTTGAAGAAGATCCATATTTCACCACGACGCTTAAACAAATGTGGAATTGCCGTGGACTGGTTTACCTGTTTTTGATGGCCATTTCCCATCGCTTTGCTATAGAGTTGTCACCTGTCCTGCAGGATTTTTTAGTTGAGGTTTTACCAAGAACCCTCCACCCCAATGGCGACATGCCTATCACTGCTTCCATACCTGATTCAGCGAATATTAAAGAAATAAAATAAATCCGCCCTGTAGTTTTGTTTTCTGCTATCTTCCTAAGTCGAAGATCTTGTGTTCCTTTATGTGATGCGAAAAAGTAGATCGTATGTTACGCTAATTTTGGTCTACAAAACCATGTAGAATGGCTAAAACCAGTTTTAATACTTATCTCAAATAAAACAGAAGGGGACCCAAATGACTAAAAAAACACAACCCAAAGATACTGGGCATCGCCGCTATTCAAAACTTGTTACTGAGACCAATGCCCGTGCAGCCAGCAGAGGGATGCTTTACGGAGTTGGCTTCAAAAAAGGTGATTTTCAAAAGTCTCAGGTGGGCATTGCCTCTACTTGGGGAACAGTAACACCTTGCAACATGCACATCAACGACCTTGCAGAACACGCTGCACGTGGCGTGCGTAGAGCCAAAGGAATGCCGTTGATTTTTGGCACTATTACAGTTTCAGATGGCATTTCGATGGGAACAGAGGGAATGAAATATTCACTGGTTTCTCGTGAGGTAATTGCCGATTCAATTGAAACTGTGGTCGGCTGTCAAAGCTATGACGGCTTGGTAGCAATTGGTGGATGCGATAAAAATATGCCTGGATGTTTGATTGCTATTGCAAGGCTGAACCGTCCGTCCGTTTTTGTCTACGGGGGTACAATTCTTCCAGGAAATCACAAAGGCAAAGACGTTGACATTGTTTCGATTTTTGAAGCAGTTGGCAAAGAAGCAGCAGGCACGATCACCCAAAATGAGTTGGAAGAAGTTGAATCCTGTGCCATCCCGGGGGCGGGATCATGCGGAGGAATGTACACTGCAAACACTATGGCTTCTGCCATCGAAGCACTCGGCATGAGCCTTCCCAACAGTTCCGCACAAGAAGCTATTTCTGGAGACAAAGTCCGGGATTGCGTGGAAGCCGGAGAAGCGGTTCTAAACCTGATTGAAAAAAATATTTGTCCACAAGACATCCTTAGCCTCAAATCTTTTGAAAATGCCATCACTGTCGTAATGGCTTTGAGTGGTTCGACAAATGCGGTTTTGCATTTGCTTGCCATGGCAAATGCAGCAGATGTAAATTTGAAATTGGATGATTTTTTGAGAATCGGAGAAAAAGCACCGGTGCTTGCGGATTTAAAACCTAGTGGGAAATATTTAATGAGTAATTTTGTCAAAATAGGTGGATTACCACCGTTGATGAAAATGCTGCTCGATGCAGGCTTACTTCATGGGGATTGTCTAACCGTAACAGGTAAAACAATACGTGAAAATTTGGAAAACGTTAAGCCGTATGTGGATGCTCAAGACATCGTGCATTCTTTAAAAGATCCCATTAAAAAAACAGGACACCTAGTTATTCTCCGTGGCAATCTTGCCTCAGAAGGAGCAGTGGCAAAAATTTCAGGCAAAGAAGGTGAATATTTTAAAGGAGCGGCACGTGTTTTTAATTCCGAAGAGGAAGCGTTGGAGCGCATTTTAGACGGTACAGTAGTTAAAGGAGATGTGATCGTTATTCGCTATGAAGGTCCAAAGGGTGGTCCGGGAATGCGTGAAATGCTTTCACCAACCTCAGCAATCATGGGACTAGGATTGGGGCAGGATGTTGCCTTGATCACTGATGGACGTTTTTCTGGGGGCTCTCATGGTTTCGTGATTGGACACATCACTCCGGAAGCCCAAGATGGGGGTTTGCTGGCCATTGTTGAAAATGGCGACTCCATCACCATCGACATTCTGAATCGTAAAATTGATTTGGATGTTCCAGAGGATGAAATAAAAAAACGTCAAGCCAACTGGACACCTCCAGAACCACGCTACACTCGTGGAGTCCTGGCGAAATACGCAAAAACCGTCAGTTCCGCCTCCCTGGGTGCAGTGACGGATTTGGTATAATTGTTTGTTCCAATCGCTGAGAATTGCAACGTAATACCTTTGGCTGCAAGTGCGAAGGAAATGACTGCTATTGCCCGGAAAATTTTGCGGTGAATCTTGGAAAATCCGGAGTTAATTTTGCTGTAGCTGAAACAGGTATACTTAATCTGGAGGAAAACGAAGGTAACGATCGATTTAGCACCACACTGTCGCCGGTTCATGTTGCTGTAATGGGTAATTTTGATTTCACGTCCTTCAATAACTACTGAAATTAAGCAGATCATTGTCTATGGTATTCACGGATGCGATGAATTAGTGGTGCTCATGATTCAGTAAGATTGAGAATTAAACAATTATGCAACAAACTGATATTATCATAATAGGCGGGGGCATCGTAGGACTTGCCACTGCTTACCAGTTCACACTTGATTATCCCCACCTGAAAATTACACTGCTCGAAAAGGAACAGTATTTGGCTGCCCACCAAACCGGACATAATTCCGGAGTCTTGCACACGGGAATTTATTATAAACCTGGTTCGCTGAAAGCACTCAACTGCCGTGATGGGAAATCCAGGATGGAGAATTTTTGCCGCCAAGAAGAAATAAATTTTGAAATCTGCGGGAAAGTGATCGTAGCAATTTCTGAGGACGAGTTACCTGCTTTGGAAACGATTTACCAGCGGGGGCGAACCAACGGAGTGCGCTGTGAAATAATCAGTTTGGAAAAACTGCATGAACTTGAACCGCATGTGGCCGGTATTCAGGCCGTGCACGTTCCGGAAGCAGGAATCGTGGATTTCAGTCAAGTTTGCGAACGATTTGCGGAACGTGTTCGTGAACGCGAAGGCAACAAAATTCTTTGTTCAACAAAAGTGACAGGTATCCGCCAGACCTCTCGCATGATAATTGAAACTGAAAAAGGTGAATTTGAGGGTCGTTATCTGGTTAACTGCGCTGGTTTATATTCTGACAAAATTACCGCTATGACTCAAACTCCGGGAGCTAAAATCATTCCGTTCCGAGGCGAATATTACAAGGTACGTCCGGGAAAAAATCACTTGTGCAGGAACTTAATTTATCCTGTCCCGGATCCAAATTTCCCATTCTTAGGCGTTCATTTCACACGCATGATCAACGGCTCACTGGAATGCGGTCCAAATGCTGTTTTGGCTTTTGCTAGGGAAGGATATACTCGCAGCACTGTTAACATTTTGGAATTAGCCGATATTCTGAGCTATCCTGGATTCATGAAATTGGCTGCAAAATATTGGAAGGCAGGTGCCGGAGAAATGTGGCGCTCATTCAGTAAAGCGGCTTTTGTTCGTGCATTGCAACGTTTGATTCCTGAGATCAATGCAGATGATTTGGAGCCTGCACCAGCTGGAATTCGTGCACAGGCAGTGATGGACAGCGGCAAACTGGTTGATGATTTTCTGATTCAGGAAAACGAAAATATAGTCAATGTCGGCAATGCACCTTCCCCTGCAGCAACTTCATCACTCAATATTGGCAAGCACATTGTAGATATTGTGGCAGATCGGTTTTGAAATGAGCTCTGACTGGTATTATTGAAGCTGATTTTTTCTCTCAAGAATCTGAGATTTTGGGTTTACTCTTCCAGCGTTCCAATACTTCATCCAGCAAATCTAAGGGCAGCACAAATTCCCCTTTGCGCGGTGGAACGAGATGTTCACTTCCGGACCAGCCAAACGCAAACAAATTTTCAAAACAAAACTGACCACTTGAAAGGAGCGGACGAACCTCTAATATTTTAACATCTGCAGGTGCAAATAAAACATTTGTCAATCCAGCACCGTGTGCAGCGATAATGTGAGAGGCGGATCTAAAAAGCTCTACTTGCTCCCGGATACTCAAATGCTCCAGGTAGACCTTCCGGAATTTGTGTTTTTTCAGTAATGGTAAAAACTGGTTCTCATTTGTTAAGTGTCGCTTTACAGCGAGTTTTCGCGAAATATAAATCCGTTTTTTTGACTTTAAATTTAGAGAATTTGTGAGAGATTTCTGAGGAAGGAATTTTTCAAAAAAAGTTTGTATTTTATATACTTTTTCCATGCTCCAATCCGGAACATTCATCTCTGGAATAAGAAGCTGCTCCACTAGGAAAATATCTGGCGGCAAGACCTGTATTTCAAACTCTGCTTGAGTTAAAAAATCAGTAAACGAAGCAGGCATAAATTCGGGAACCAATACCGGATATTGTGGGGATTCAATCAGATGAGGCAGCAAATCGGTAAGCAGGTGATAATAGCTGTAGATGTGAGGAGAAATACCTAAATGATAAGTTCCGGAAAGTACACGGGCTCCAGTAGATTCGGCTAAGCCCTGAGTCAGGCGAGCCTCGATGTGACGACGATGCTCTCCGGCACCAGGATTCAGTTCTGGATGGGAAAGATCCCAAGGATATTTCTGAAAATGAAACCAGATTTGACTCCCGGATTGAACTAAACCATCAGCGGCCGAAAGTAGAACATTTTCAAGTATCAATGGCATGATTTAAACTGTTCCCAGCTGACACATTCTCCCATCAACCGTCAGTTGAAAACAGTCAACTGTGATTCGTAAATCATCAACCGTGTTGACATTTGTAATAGTCTCGATATGCGCCCGATGTAACGCTACTGACCCAGTCTTGGTGGTCAAGATACCAGCTGGAATCCAGTGTGCGGTTAACTTCATCGGTGCTCACATGAAGAAAACGATGTGTACTCAGGTCATCGCTCCAAAATTAACGGGCGGTTTCTAAAAGATTGAAGATGCCTTTGATGTTGGTTTCAATAAAATCAGCGTGGTCATGAATACTGCGGTCTGCATGTGATTCAGCTGCCAAATGAATTACTGCCTCAACATTATACTCAGAAAAAGCCTTTGAAATATCCATGGTTTTTTGCAAATCACCGTGAACAAAACGGTAATTTGGGTGGACTTTTACGTCTTCTAGATTTTCTAAATTGCCCGTATAAGTGAAGGCATCAAATTTGACGACCAAATCATCAGGATGGTGGCGCATCCAGTGTAAAACAAAATTTGCTCAGATGAAACCAGCGCTACCACTGATCATCAAATTCTTGTCTGCTTCAGAAAGATGCGGTAAACAAATCGAGACGCCATTGAGGGGAATCCACTTCAAAATCGAATTCAGGCCGAGGCAAAAGTTTTGCGGGCTGTAAGGCCAGCAAATGTGAATTTGTATCTAAGTGCAGCAAACCCTTTGGCTTGCCATCACTCATAAAGATACCATCGCCTGATCGGGCTTCAAAGGCTCCAACGCCCATTCCTACAAACAAGCCAAAGGCCATGCCTTTTATCACATATTTTGGGAATAATTTATCCTCCTTATCCTCGTCCTGCAAAGCCCAGATAGCTAAGCCTGAAACACCGCCAATTGCAGCACCCCAGATACTATTGATGAAGACGATTTCGAGAGTTTCAGCACGAGCATTTGTTACACCGCCAAATATTAGAGTTCCGGCAATGGCACAAATACTTACGGTTCGTTTCAGCCAATTCATTCAAATCTCCATGTTATGGCATAAAAGTCAGTTTAAGCCGCTGAGTAAATCTCAGCAATATTTAGCTCTCAGATTATAACAAATTGTTTCTGAATGCAACCGTTCTTTGCGAAATTTGCGGACAAGGTGGCTCAGGTTGTTCTTAAATAGCATGTTAATTTAATCAAATACCTTAACTATTTAAAACAGTTAGAAATAGTTTTTATTATTTTCTTTTTAGTTCTTACCAATGAATGAAGATACGGTGCTGGATACCGAATCACTGTCAACAATGAAAAATATTAGTTGCCCCAAGCTGTGACTGGAATACTGACGGCAGATGGAAGGATTGGTCCTCTAGAACGTAGTTATTTTAGTGAAGTATTGAATTGGATGGAACCTGAGAAGTAGAGAAAGTATGCTGGATCCATGGCGAAAGTATTTTGCTGAACAACGTTCAATCCAGATTATTACTCTGTATTTTTTATACAGGACGTATTCCGGAAATTTTTCCGGGACCGAAGAATGCAGAAACTTGCTTTACAAATATCATCAAATACCAGGCTCAACTTTGCAGCACAACCGCAGGCTGAAAAAAGCAGGAATCATCACAAAATATGTCCATGATCAACGGCAAAAAATAAATCGTAAAACCTTAATCGGTTTTCATATGCCGGAATTAAAAAGAGAGTTGATTTTATGAGAGGAAGGAATTTCGAAACTGAAGATTAAAACTGAATGTAAAAATTTTCAAAATTAGAAAAAACGCCAAGATAACTCCACCAATAATCACCAGGTGCATTATAAAATCATTTTTCATACGGATTTAATTTTATGGAAGAAAGATGTTTTAAGCTGAACAGGACAACGATGGATTTTGCGATAAAAGAGTTTCAAGCTTCAGCAAAAAAATACTACGGTCCTCTTTCTCGTTAAAGAGGGAAGAATAGTTATTCCGGACCAAAACCGCAAACTGTGCTTGTCTTTCTGCAGTGCAGCCCATTATCTGGGCCAGTGCAATCAGACGTTCCCCCTCACCTTGAGAGGCCTCTTCTCTTATAAATGTCCACTGAGTTTCCAGGTATTGAATCCGTTGATGCCGGCCGTAATCCCATTTCTTACAACCAGCCGTACCGGATAAACTGGCACCGGTATAAAACGGTGATAGTGTAACGTCGAGAGAAAAGGCACCAGGGTCATTACTAGCGAACCCCATTGGGCCCCCCTTGTGGCAGGCCAACGCGGCCTCACTCCAGAGGATTGTCACGATTGCTAGCAGCAGAATTGTGTTAAAACGCATAGATACCTCTTTAAGAAAGTCTGCAAGTGTTCCGTAATTCCGGATTAGCCTTTATCCATTTCCGGAGTTCTGTCAAAAATTCCTGAGATTGTTTTGATGTTTCAAAAATCTCAACTGTTTGTTGCCGATGTGCCCATAACATTCCCGAAAATGTTTCTACTGATGAAGGCGGACAAGTCATCAGTGTTGTCAAAGCTTCCAGATGAGATCCGTGACCTTGTACTGTTTCAGCTAACAATTGTGTGTGTGACTGTTTAAGAAATTGATTCAGTACATATTCCATGTATCTTCCGATTCCAAAATTCCAGTTTTTGCACCCTAATGTTCCGGATGTACTTGCGCTTGAATAAGTTGGAGAGTAGGTCAAATCAACCCAGGACATAATGGGGTCATTAGAAGAAATACCCATGAATCCTTCTCCACGACAGGCCGCATGAAGTTGAGTAGATTCCCCCAGCAACAATATAGACGATAAGAGCAGTAAAATTGTCAGAAGATTTTTGACATGGTAAGATACAAGTCCAAACATGAAATTCTTGAATCGAGAAAAATGGGAGACTCCAGCTGAGCCTTCCTGGGAGTAAAAAATTTTCAGCCTCGGATTTTTTCTGCTTTACGGATCACTTGGGTTTTCATGGAATCAATTCCTTTGGAAAGAGCCTTGTAAAGATTCTCATTGTCGGCTTTGCTAGAAAGTTGCTTGCTTTTATAACTGCAATTGATGCCCACATGATAAGACTCTCCTGCAACTTTATTCAGCTTTATGTGAAAAGGATATTTATCGTCAGTAATTTTGATTAGTTCTTCAAATGCCCGATGAACATGTTCGGAAACAGCTTTGGAGTTTCGAATGTTATTAAAAGAGAGATGAATGGACATAAAACCTCCGATTGTCAAAAAGTTGAAAAAAGCAATGCAGTAAAAACACCACCACATTCGGGTGAAGTTCAGAAATGTGGAGCTGCAAAAAGTGACAGATCACTTTGGAGACGGTGCATCACCTGGATTTGCCACGGAAAGTTTTGTTGATGTATTAACTGCATCCTCCACCGGCAATTCTGTCAATGTCCAGTTGCCTGAAAACATCTCAGCATCCCGTGGAACAATAAAAAAGTAGCCTGGCAGCACTACAACCAAATAAGATAAAATGCCAACAATGACGATTATTACAATTCGCATAGTTTCCCTTTACTAAAAAGTGGTCCAGCACCATGTCCCCTTGAAAAGGAGATACTACAGTTTAACAATCTCAAAGGGTTTGGTCAATTCCGCAATATTAGTAAATTAATTTATTTTTTGAATTAAGAGTACAAAATACAAGAAGTGCTAAAACCGTTCCGACATTCCTCAAAACCATTTTCAGTAATAAACCAATAATGACAAATACTGATACAAACTGATACACCCTGTTACTGCCGAGAAAAGCTTTTCTTCCAAGCTTTGCTTAAAATGAATAATCACGTGAATTCACCAGCATTGAACCACATAAATAAAAGGAGTACCATGAAGAATCGTTGTAAATCCGAGTTTTGTCTGAGAAAATATCTAATCGCTGTGTTAATAGCAGTCACAATCTCAGTGGCACTCGCAGGTTGCCGGAATAAAAAGATGACACCCAAGCGTGCCACTGAGTTTGCCACCGATCGTTTGAATCTCAGCGAGGAACAATCCCAAAAAATCGCACCCATTGCAGAAGACCTGTTTGCAGAAAGAGAATCGTTGCAGGAAATTCAAAAAGCCGTCAACGACGAAATTCTCGCACAAATGAAAAACAAAACCGCCGATGCCGACAAATTGGAAGCGGTTTTAATAGAAAGCTTAGATCAGCTACGAGCCAAGCTACCTAAATTCGCCGGCAGTTTCGAAAAATTCCATGCCGCATTGACTCCGGAACAACGGGCGGAAATTGTGGAAAAAATGGAAAGGCGCCGTAAACGTACTGAAAAAGGCGGCTGGGGCTGGCAACGTGGCGGATTCTGGCATTAATCGTTAATTATTAATAGGATGGATAAAGCGAGACTTACACGAAGCTCAGCCACCTTTTCTCAACAATCGTGGAGGATGTGCTCCACTTGTCCACCCTGCAAATCATCCATAATGGAAAGATTTCCTATGAAAAAAATCATCACCATTTTCACCACCGCCATTTTGTTCACTATGAGTACTCAAGCTGTTTTTGCGGAAGAACCCGTTTTTGCTGCGGAAGAACATTGCTTGGCTTATTACACAACTAAAACCATGTTCTTCTTTGCTGATGTGGAGGTGATTGGCAAAAGCTGTGAGGTAACAGCAGAAATGCACTGGAATGCTTCCGGCCAACAGGCGCAAGTAGAAGTCAGTGTTCCCGCAAGTTCGCTAAAATCCGGAATAGATCTTCGAGATGAAGACATGCCGGAAATTCTGAAAGCCGATCTCACGCCGAACATTCGTTTTGTTTCTGAATGGTTGGGCAAATCCGTTTTGCTAAAAATGCTGGACAATCAACAATCCGAAGTTTCCGGAGATCTCGAAGTCGCAGGTGGGAAATTTCCGGTCAAATTTGCACTGATTTTTACGAAGCAACCCGGATATGTTCTCATTGAAGGGCGATACAAGACGACATTTTCAGCCCTGAAAATCGTGGTTCCGGCTGTTGTTGGCGGCTTGATTGCCGACCCGCATGATGATCTTGAGCTTCTTGTGCATTTGCGTTCAGATAAAATTTCTGGAGCGGAAAAGGCAACAATTAAGAATGAATAGTTCCTTCATTTTCATTGTTATGAGCGCTATCGTTCTGGGTGCTGTTATGACGACAAGTACGAGCTGTTCCAACAGTGTCAATTATGACTCAAATAAAGTGCATCACGGAAAGAGCAGTTTCAAATCCAAGGTGGATAACACTTTTTTTCAGTGGTTCAAAATGCGGCTCAAAGAAGGATCTTATCCTTCCATTGAGCCAAAAGAAATAAAAAGTATTTTAGCAAAAACGGATCACAAACAAATAAATTCGCCTGCTGATATAGCTCGCGCAACATGGATTGGACATGCTACAGTTCTGGTGCAGTACCGAGGAATTAATTTTTTAACTGATCCCCATCTTACCGATTATCCATCTCCTTTGGAGTGGCTTGCTCCAAAACGCTCTACACCGCCAGCACTTTCCTATGAGGAAATGCCGCCAATTGATTTTGTGGTGATTTCACATAACCACTATGATCATTTGGATCACCGTACGGTGGACATGTTCGGGAATTCTGTTGTATGGTATGTGCCTTTGGGATTGAAGTCGTGGTTTTTGGGTCGCGGGATTTCTTCGGCAAAAATCATTGAACTGGATTGGTGGGAGTCTCACCAATTTGCAAAAGAAGTAAAAATTACTATTGCACCAAACATTCATTGGTCCAGGCGCACACCATGGGACACCAACAAAAGTTTATGGGGATCATGGGCTGTCGAAATTGGAGATTTCCAATCATGGTTTGCAGGAGACACGGGCTACGACAGAAAACTGTTTAAGGAAATTGGTCAAAAATTGGGACCGTTTGAGCTGGCAATGATACCAATTGGAGCTTACGGACCAAGGTATTTTATGCTTCCTCAGCATCTTGATCCTGCTCAGGCAGTCTTGGTTCACAATGAAATACGTTCACAAAAATCAATCCCGATACATTGGGGTACTTTTCAATTGACGCATGAACCTTTTTTGGAACCTCCTGAATTGCTGGTACAAGCCATGAGGAAAAATGGGATTAAAAACACACAATTTAGAGCCTTGAAGATTGGAGAAACGATAGAAATAGCAGACAATCAATAAATCAGCTTTATGACCTTCCGAGTTCTCATCATCGATGATGACGAAAAACTGAATCAGCTACTGACTGACTATCTCGGAAAAATGGGTTTTACCATCGCATGTCTGAAAGCCTTCTGGGGATGCTTTCTGCCCGTGAGCAGCTCTTGCTCGATGTGAGCCACGAATTGCGATCCCCTATGACACGCATGAAAGTTGCACTTGAATTCATTCCGAAAAATTCATCCGGTGAAGTTTACTCATCGATGTGCAGGAAATGGAGCAGATGGTAACGGAGATTTTAGAAACTGCCCGGCTGAAAAGTGAACATGGTCAATTAAATCGAGAAAAAACGGATTTGGTCAAACTGATTCAGGGATCGTGTTTGGCTTTTAAAGGACATGCTCCGGGGATTCGTTTTGAAAGTTCTACGGAAACGTGCCAAGCTTTCGTTGACGCAAACCGTATTGAAAAATTTATTGGCCAATGCGCTAAATATTCAAATGCGGAAAATGCTCCGGTTGAAATTCACATAAACACAACGGATGACAAGACACACATTGAAATTCAGGATCATGGCCAGGTTATTCCAGAAGAAGCGGGCCTTGCGTTGGATTTGATTTTTGAACCATTT
>ERZ651768.1378-NODE-1378-length-17794-cov-3.543094_pt1 | contig 17794 bp, 13 predicted proteins | sample MGYA00514754_ERZ651768 | MGnify/ENA metagenome assembly ERZ651768
CCCTGCGGTTCGGGCCGATGAAGCCGGTCGGGCTTATCGATCCACACGGCGGGCCGTCACCCCACGCTGTTGTGCAACTCAGGCAGGACAACTTAGCTGGCGATCACTTCAGTCTCGTCGGCTTCCAGACCCAACTGAAGTGGGGTGAACAAGACCGGGTACTTCGTCTAATCCCCGGCCTAGAGCAGGCTGAATTCGTGCGGTTCGGCATGATTCATCGCAATACGTATATCAACGCACCCACGGTGCTGCGTCAGACTTGGCAAACGCGTCAACGTGACGACCTGTTCTTTGCCGGCCAGTTGTCTGGGGTCGAGGGATACGTTGAGAGTGCGGCCTCGGGGTTAATGGCCGGTTTAAACGCCGCCGCTATCGTGCAGCGTCGCGAACCGCTCGTTGCCCCTCGGACCACAGCGTTGGGGGCACTCGCATACTACGTGTCGCACGCCGTTGCTAGCGATTACCAGCCGACTAACATTGCTTTCGGTATCATGCCGCCACTGGCTAAGGCGCCGCGGCGAAGGGCCGCACGCCGTCTAGCCACCGCCGAGCGGGCACTGCAGGATTTAGGTGCGTGGCGGGCTGAGGTTGGACTTGAATGCGATGCTCAGTCAACTCAAAGTCTTTCTTGAATATCTGCGTTTGAATCGCAATCTTTCGGTGCATACCGTCCGTGCCTACGAGAGCGATCTGAGTCAGTTCATTTGTTTCAGAGCGAAGGCGCTCAGACGGTCTACTGATCAAGTGCCCCTCACCGACTTTGACCGGGATGCTGTCCGAGAGTTCCTGATTGACCTGTATGAACGAGGCCTCTCGGCAAGGTCGCAGGCCAGAAAGCTCGCCGCGATTAGGATGTTCGGACAGTATCTTCGACGGGAGGAGCAAATCGACAAGGATCCGGCCAAGAGTATCAGGACGCCCAAGCTAGAGAAAAAGCTTCCGGCACATCTTGAAGTAAATGAGATGGCACAACTTTTGGGCATGCCCGATACAAAGTCTTGGCGCAATCGCCGGGACAAAGCGATCCTCGAAGTGTTTTACGCGTCGGGTTTGCGATTAAGTGAATTGGTTGGGCTTGATGTCGAACACCTCGACCTCAGCGAACGTTTAGTGCGTGTAAAAGGGAAGGGTGGAAGGGAGCGAGAGGTGCCGTTCAACCAATTTGCGGCAAAAGCCGTCCAGGATTATTTAGATCACCCCGAACGTAAAAAAGTGATTAAGAAGGCGAAGTTGTCACCGGTATCGCGTCGAGCGGTGCGACCCGCGCGTGTTCGAGGGAACCCTTTGTTCATTAATTATCGTGGCCATAGACTATCGACACGAAGTGTTGACCGTCTCGTGCGCCGGTATGTCAAAGCTTGGGCGGTAAAGATGGGTGAGGACCCTAAAGAGTTTGAGCACATCAGTCCGCATGCGCTGCGCCACTCATTTGCTACGCATTTGCTGGCGCGGGGCATGAATCTGCGGGTCATCCAGGAGCTGCTAGGGCACGAGAAGCTGGACACAACGCAGATATACACGAACCTCACTGATGACCACCGATTGATGGTCTACAAGAGGTCCCACCCGAGGGCGTAACCACCGGTCGCCTGCCGAGGGTTACTTGCGCTTACTCTCCGAAGTATTCTGCAGAGTTTCCCACTCATGCATGAGGTCGCCGATCTCCCACATGAGCGCTTGGTGTTCTGCAACCAGGGTGTTCGCTGATTTAGGTTCCTTGTAGAAATCGGGCTGGCTCATTGTGACTTCAAGCTTCCTGAGAGCAGCTTCACGGTCATTGATTTTCTGTTCAATCGCGGTCACGCGGCGGTGCTGGGCCTCAACAGCGCGCTGCTGCTGTTTGCGAGCGTCTGCTGCTAGCCGACGACGTTTGCCAGCGTCCGCTGGTGCGCGTTTCTGATCAGCGACCTTGGCCCTACCGGTGACCTCCTGTGTGGATTGTTTGATTGGCCTCGTGGTCGACGTTTTATTTGTTGCGACCCGTTGGGTTCGACTCCAGCAAAACTCCTTGTAAGTTCCTGGATAGACTGACGCCTCACCCTGGCCGACTTCGATAATCTGGGTTGCTAGCCGATCCACAAAGTAGCGGTCGTGCGACACGAAGATCAAGGTGCCACCAAAAGCCATAAGTGCTTCGAGAAGCACATCCGTGGAATCGATATCGAGATGGTTCGTCGGTTCGTCGAGGAGTAGTGTATTAGCTGGGTGCAATAGCATTCGCGCCACCGCCAACCGCGTTCGTTCGCCACCAGACAGCACTCCAACCCGCTTATAAACGTCGTCCTCAGAGAAAAGGAAGGCCCCGAGGATGTTACGAATCGCGGGTACAGCGTTAAGCGGCGCGCCGGCGACCAGCGTGTCATGAACCGTCAGCGTCGGCTCGAGTCGACTGGCTTCGTCCTGTGCAAAATACTGCACGGTGAGCTGGTGCCCCTCAATTCGGGAACCTGTGTCAGGTGCCTCGGCTCCAGCCAGAAGCCGCATCAGTGTTGATTTGCCCGACCCGTTTGGTCCGACGAGCGCGATTCGACTACCGCGTTCGATCAATAAATCGAACGGACGGAGGACTTCGGTGGTGTTATAGGTCTTACTCGCGCCTGTCAACGTGATCACGCTACGGCCGCTCTTACGGCAATTGGGAAACTTAAAGTGCACGACTTTTCGCTCGGGCGGCACCTCAATCGGCACGATTTTGCTAAGCATTTTTAGACGACTCTGTACTTGTGCGGCCTTTGTTGCTTGGTAGCGAAACCGATCCACGAATTGGCGGACTCGCCCGATCTCGTCCTCCTGTCGACGCTTTGCTTCTCGGAGACGTGCGAGGCGAGCGTCCCGTTCACCGATGTAGGTACTGTAATTACCGGGATAGTCAGTGAGGGTCTTCAGGCTAATCTCGGTGATCCGGGTAACGACAGCATCGAGAAAGAAGCGGTCGTGTGAGACGAGCATTACGGCGTGCGGATACTCGGCCAGATAGGTTTCGAGCCAGTTGCGTGCCTCCAAATCAAGATGATTCGTCGGCTCATCCAGCAGCAGTAGACTAGGTCGTCCGAGTAAAAGGGTGGCCAGAGCAATACGCATCTGCCACCCACCAGAGAACGTATGGCTTTGACGTTTTCCATCTTCCTTCGCGAACCCTAATCCGCGAAGAATCGTCTCGACTCGTTGATCAAGTGCATAACCGTCCTGGCGCTCAAAAGCTTCTTGGGCCTCACTGTAGCGTTCCAGTAAACGTGGGTGTTCAGCTGCGGGCACTGACGCATCGCCCAGCTGGTGTTCAAGGCTGCGCATTTCTCGCTTCAAGTCAAGGAGTTGCTGCTGACCACGCTTAACTTCGTCAACGACGGTTCGGCCGGAGTGCACAAGGCCGTCTTGGGGAAGGTAACCGACCGTCGATCCGTTCGGCTTGACGACACGACCCGTGTCGGGGTCCTCGGAGCCGGCCATCATTTTGAGCAGTGTGGTTTTGCCAGCACCATTCGGTCCGCAGAGGCCGACACGATCGCCAGGCCCTAATTGCCAGGTGACTTCTTGGAGCAATGTACGGGCGCCGAAACCTTTTGAGATGGCAGATAGATGAATCATGACTAGCTGTTATCTGTGGTGCGACCGCGCAGGGCTGACGGGATTCCTCAGTGGTCAGGAGATCATGTTACCAGAACAGGTAACCCTATGATTTAAAGGGATTTACATTTTCAAGGCAGCGATTTGAGGAGCTGGTCGTCGACAGCTTGCGTCCGATCACCGACCATTAAGGCCAATCTTCCGTCTAATATATGGAGTGGGAGCAGCGCGCGTGTGGTTTTCAGTAGTTTATGACGGTAAATAGGGTGTGGGGTCTACGAGGATGCCTGGTGCGCTAATGGCCTGGACCGACGAGGAATTGGTGTCCCGTTCGGTTAGTGGCGACCACGATAGTTTCAACCAACTCGTGGTTCGCTGGCAGCGGCCGATTTTCGCTTTGGCCTACCGAGTGATCGGACACGAAGAAGACGCGCGGGATATATGCCAGGAGACCTTTCTTCGGGCATTCCGCGGTATTAAGGGTTTCAAGGGAGAGGCGAAGTTCTCATCGTGGCTGTACCGAATTGCGCTCAATCTTTGCCGCGACAAGAATCGTAGTGCCCAACGGTCACCGCTAAATAAGGTGTCGGATGACGTCGACGTGCTTGACCTAGCACCGGCTGATGTAGCTGGTAGTTCGCTTGAGGACCAGGTTGGCTGGAGTGAGTTGGGCAGTGAAGTCTCCAGGGCGATGATGACAATTCCGGATGAACAGCGCACGGCGATTGTCTTGAAGGAATATCAGGGTCTCACCTTTCGCGAGATCGCCGATTTCCAGGGTTGTCCGGTGAGCACGGTAAAGACGAGGGTGTATCAGGGGCTCACTCGCCTCCGACAGGAGCTTGAGTCCCGAGGGATTGATCGTGTGGCTACGTTTCCGTCACGAGCCCCGGACGCAGGGACACGGCAGAGAATGAGGAGAGTGACATGATGGACAATCGCCGCGACGACATCTGTAACGACAAGTCGTTGCTGATGAGCTATCTCTACGACGAGTGTGGTCTGGATGAACGCGAACGCGTTGAGGCTCACCTCGTCGTGTGTGCATCATGCCGCGACGAGGTCCAGGCGCTGACGGGTGTGAGAAGTCGCCTCGTGGACTGGGCACCGCCTGAACCGGCGCCGGACTTCCGTGTGGTCCCGGCTGATGCGGTGGCTGTGCCGCGCAGCAGACCGTGGACCTTCTGGCAGGCAGCGCCAGTCTGGTCGTTGGCTGCGGCCCTCGTTTTGGTGGTTGTCACCTTGGTCGCGAATCTCGAAATACGATATGGAGACGACGGACTAGTCGTGCGTTCCGCGTGGTCCGATGCGGTTTCTTCATCTGAGCCAACCCAAAGTGGTAGGGAAGCAATATGGCGTGCCGAACTGGCTACGCTTGAATCTGAGCTACGGCGAGATTTTGAAACGTTCAGTTCTGGTGCGCCGCCCCAAACGAGCGAGACTATCGGTTCTGAAGTGAGTGAGGAATCGGTCCTTGTTCGTGTTCAGCGGCTGATCGAGGAGAGTGAACGCCGACAGCAGCGCGAATTGGCGCAGCACTTTGCGGTGCTTTTGCGTGAGGCTGATGCGCAGCGGCAGGCCGACCTAGTCCGTATCGATCAACAGATGGACCGACATCAACACCTGTTCGATGCTGAAGTAGTGCAACACGGTGAGCTCATGGATTACCTCGTGCGGGTGTCGTCCGGACGCTAGCTGTGGGAGGGTTACCTTGAAAACAGAGATCTGTCTTGTCCTGATTTTAGTTGCGACGAGTGTTTCTTCGCAGGCCCAGCCGTCATCGGAGGTTGCTGCTGGAAGGGCAGAATCTAGTCAGTTGCGATACCAGTTGCGAGTGATGGAGCGGGTGTTTGAAGAGGCAGTTGAGCATAGCGCACGGAATTTCGCGTCAAGCATGGAGGAAGCGACGCCCGGGGCCGCACGATTTATGGGGAATACAGGGGCTCACGGTTTTAGATTAGACGGCTATGGTCTATTCTTCGACGTTCAGATACCGGTACTGCGACGTAGTCTCTCTTGGGTGTTTCGCCACTTGAGCCGAGGTCCCTCTGAGCTTGGACCCGCGCTGCAATCGTTGCGGCAACATATGCGTTCGTTTGATAACGTGGACGTGCGGGACTCGCTTGAGGAGGCTCTCCGGAGTATTGAGTCGTTAGTTGGTCGACCACCGTCACCACCGCCACCACCGCCACCTGATTTCGACCCTGGCGAGATGTACGCGATGGAGATTCGGGACGCGCTCGCTAATGCAATGTTGGACTACACTGACTCACTGCCGCTGGCGGCGAACGAGTGGCTGACCGTAGCCACTACGTCCAGTGGCAACCGCGCAGACTCGCCGACTGACTTGCCAAGGGGTCTTGGGCTGATGCTGCGGGTGCCCGGAAGGGTCCTTATTGCGCTCAGGCGGGGCGAAATGGCCAGGAGCGAAGCGCTGAACCGGATCGAGTACTCAGAATTCTGATCTACAATTTTTCATGCGATACGTTTATCGGACCTCCCGCGTCGTGCAAGGGACTCTGCTAAGTCTTGTCCTCACCGCGGTGGGGTTTTTTGCCGGATGCGGAGGAGAGCCGCTCGACGTTACCAGCGAGTTACTTGTCACCGACGTAACGACTGGCTGGTTCGACAGTGGCATTCAACCGGATGGGAGAAACAAGCTCGTCCCAGAGGTCTCGTTTCAACTGAAGAACGGTGCACAGAACCGGATCTCAATTGTGAGTGTCATGGGGGTCTTCCGGGTCCTGGAGGACGTGCAGGAGTTGGGTAGCTCCACGGTGAGGGCGATTAGAGCTGAGGGGCTGCCGGCTGGTGATTTGACCCAGCCGATTGTAATGCGTGCGCGGCTTGGTTATGCGAGTACCGAACCGCGGCTCCAAATGCTGCAGCACCGGTTGTTCGTGGACGCGAAAGTTGAACTGTTCGCCAAGCACCGCGGTTCACAGTGGGTCCCAATTGGCGAATATGTCATCGACCGGCAACTGTTAACGAATTGAAACCCCCGGCCGCTGCAAGCTGGCGTATTTGCCGTAAGGTAAACTAGGTGTGTGAGGCTCGTGCTGGCGGCCGGCTTGCTACGTTGACACTCTTTTCCTCCATTCGGTAGACTCGCGCCGTTGGTGCCCTGGTACTTTCTCAATCGCCGACGCTAGGCCACGGCTGCCTCCCAAGCTCAGGATATGCATCACAGCACCACGGTTCTCGCGGTACGACATGAAGGCCGAACTGTTCTGGCCGGTGATGGCCAGGTCACTTTTGGCCAGACAGTTGTGAAGCAAGGTGCCAGGAAGATACGGCGTCTCTACAACGACCGAGTTCTTGCGGGCTTTGCCGGTTCAGCTGCCGATTCATTCGCGCTGTTTGCCAGGTTCGAAACCAAGCTCGAACAATATCGTGGCAATCTTGAACGGTCAGCAGTTGAACTTGCCAAGGACTGGCGTACGGATCGTGTGTTGCGCCGACTGGAAGCGATGTTAGTTGTTGCAGACAAGGATTCTATGTTCCTACTGTCGGGTACCGGAGATCTGATAGCGCCGGATGATGGCATTGTAGCTATCGGTTCTGGTGGGCCCTATGCGCTCGCGGCTGCCAAGGCGCTGGCCGGACACACGAACCTCGATGCACGCCAGATCGCCGAAGCGGCAATGCGAATCGCCGCCGGAATCTGTGTGTACACGAATGACTCGATTTCAGTTGAGGAAGTGTAAGGGGTCTTGATGCCGAGTTGTTTCGTGGTCCTTGAATTCCGCTGATGCCAATCTATCTGCCCCAAACTACCGCCTCTACGGCTGATTCGCTAACACCGCGCCAGATCGTTGCCGAACTCGACAAATTTGTTATCGGGCAGGCCCAGGCTAAGCGCGCGGTCGCGGTCGCGCTTCGGAACCGAATGCGACGGCAGAAACTCCCGCCAGAGCTGGCCGAGGAGGTGGCACCCAAGAACATTCTAATGATTGGTCCAACGGGTGTTGGCAAGACGGAAATTGCGAGACGCTTGGCCCGTTTGGCACAATCGCCGTTCATAAAGGTTGAAGCATCGAAGTTTACCGAGGTCGGCTACGTGGGTCGTGATGTCGAGTCCATGGTGCGTGATCTCACTGAGCTTGCCGTCGATATGGTCCGTGACGAGCGGTTGGTCGAGGTTAGAGAACGCGCCAAGCAAAACGCTGAGGAACGGGTGCTCGATCTACTGCTGCCACCGATCGAACCTGCGGGTAATAGCGATGAAGTGAACGCGGCACGTGAACAGGTGCGCCGGACACGCGAGAAGTTTCGCGAGCAACTCAGGGATGGTCAGCTTGATAATCGACGCCTTGAGATTGATGTCCGTGACAAGTCGTTTCCGTCATTTGAAGTAGTAGCAGGCTCGTCGGTCGAGGAAATCGATATCAATGTCAAAGACATGTTGCCAGGGTTGTTTCAAGGGCGTAGCCGTAAGCGAAGCATGCCTGTGCCTGAAGCTCTGGAGTATCTAGTGCAGGAGGAAGAGCAGAAGCTCGTCGACATGGAGTCGGTCGGGCATTCAGCCGTTGAGCGGGTTGAACAGGCTGGCATCATTTTCATCGATGAGATCGACAAGATTGCCGGACGCGAGAGTAAGCACGGGCCTGATGTGAGCCGGGAAGGTGTGCAACGCGACATCTTGCCGATTGTCGAAGGTACGACGGTTAATACAAAGCACGGCATCGTACGAACCGACCACATCTTGTTCATAGCGGCCGGCGCGTTTCACGTCGCGAAACCCTCGGACCTTATTCCAGAATTACAAGGCCGGTTTCCGATTCGCGTCGAGCTTCAGGCGCTCGGCACGGAGGAGTTCATCCGAATCCTTACTGAGCCGCGAGGGGCACTGGTCAAGCAGTACACGGCTCTTTTGGCAACTGAGGGACTCGAGTTGAGTTTTGAACCCGGCGCAGTGGACCGTGTGGCCGAATTGGCAACCCTGGTCAACGAACGTGCAGAGAATATCGGGGCGCGTCGGTTACACACGGTGATGGAGAAGCTCCTCGAGCAAATCTCGTTTGAGGCGCCCGATATGGCTGAAACATCGATTACGATTGACGCGGCCTACGTCGATCGGATGCTGGCGGAAATCGTTAAGGACGAAGACCTCACCCGATACATCTTGTGAGTCAAATCCGGTACCCTCGCACGGTGGTCATACTCCTTCTGGTCCTAGTCACGGCCGTGGGCTGTGGTAAGAAGGGGCCGCCGCGGGCTCCGATTAGGATCGTGCCCACTGAGCCCACTGAATTCGAAGCTCGTCGACTTGGTGCGGAGGTGTACCTCCAGTTTGACGTGCCGGCTACTAACACTGACGATACCGCACTGGCTGATCTGGACACCGTAGAAGTTTATTCAATCACCCTTGGTCCATTGCCGGAGGGGGTCAGCCCGCTGACTGACGAAGAGTTCATCGAGGCGGCAACTCTGGTGGCGACGATTAATGTTAGGCCGCCAGCAAATCTGGATCTGGCCGAGCTGCCCCCCCCAGTAGACGGTAGATTACTTGAGCTCCCGGCGCCGGGTGCAACAGTTGCGGTGCGGGAGGTGTTGACAGCCGAAATGTTGAGGTCGGCCGACCTGTCGGATGTCGACCGCCGTTTCGATATCGACGAAGACAATGAAGACGATGCTGAAGTGCCAGTGGTGACCGGACTCCGTTGGGTTGAGACGCCGGCAGCCTTCCCGTTTCTTCCGGAACGACCACGACGTACCTACGTAGCGGTCGGCCTGACGGCCGATGGTGATTATGGCAACATGTCCACCGAGCTCGGTGTTCGGTTGGATGCAGCTCCTAGTGCTCCGGGACCGCCTGAAGTCAGCTATACGGTGGACGTTGCAACGATTACTTGGTTGCCCGCGCCTAATGCGATGCGCGCCGTGCAGGCACCCGCCCTCGACTTATCGGCACTGGAAGCGACGGCGCCGGAACTCCCGGTTCTACTGGAATCAACACCAACCATTGCCTCCGCTGAGCCCATGACCTATAACGTTTACACTTACAACCCACGTGCCGCAGTGCCGGCCGATGGGGATGTGGTAATGCCCATCCCGGTTAACGCAGTGCCGCTCGAGACGTTTGAGTTAAGTGACGCAAACGTGGAGTTCGGCGTGGAAAGGTGTTATATCGTCACGGCAATTTCGACAGTTGATGGCGATCCGATCGAGAGCGAGGCGTCTTCTCCAACCTGCGCTGAATTCCGCGACACGTTTGCACCAGCTGCGGCGAGGAATCTCGCAGCAGTTGGAAGCCTCGGCGCAGTCAGCCTGATCTGGGAACCAAACTCCGAAGCCGATCTGGCGGGCTATCTGGTCTTGCGTGGCGAGTCGCCTGATGGCACACTCGAGCCGCTAATGACGGTTCCGCTGACGGAGACGAATTACCGAGACACCACTGGCACGACGGGTGTCACCTATGTTTACGCTGTTGTGGCGGTTGACGGGGCAGCACCGCCTAATATTAGCGAGCTGTCGAACCGGGTGACCGAGTCACCTCAGTAACCCAGTCCGCCGTCTTGCGGGTGGCGCCCGCATCAGGAAGGAGCGCGCCGATGAAGTTGTTCATTGATTCAGGAAACGTTGCTGACATTGCCGGTCTTGTTCCGCTCGGAATCATTGATGGTGTTACCACGAATCCATCACTTCTAGCGAAGGCGGGTGGCGATTCACGGGCGATACTCAAGGAAATTTGCCGAACGGTTCAGGGACCGGTCAGCGCTGAGGTCGTTGCAACTGATGTCAACGGTATGATTCAAGAAGGCCACGAGCTGGCCGGAATCGACGAGCATATTGTTGTGAAAGTGCCGTTTGGGAAGCCTGGCGTGCAGGCTTGTAGGAAGCTTGCGCATGAAGGTATCCGAGTCAATGTGACACTAGTCTTTTCCCCGACCCAAGCGCTCCTCGCAGCCAAGGTTGGAGCGACCTTTGTTAGTCCGTTCGTCGGTCGGTTGGACGATGTTGCGACTTCGGGCATGGAATTGATTAGCCAGATTGTCGACATTTACGAAAATTACGAATTTGGCACCGAGGTGCTGGTAGCGAGTATCCGCGGTCCGCTCCACATTGTCGAAGCTGGTCGTCTTGGTGCCGACGTGTGCACATGTCCGCCGGCCGTGATTGAAGCACTGTTCAAGCATCCCCTGACCGACATCGGCCTTGCGAAGTTCCTCGCCGACTGGGAAAAGGCACAGGGCGCCAAGGGGTGAAAAAAGAGAACGACTAGCATCATGGATACGGTAAATAGGAACCTCGCCGATATCGATCGCCGGGCCGATGAGGCGGGTGGCGAAGCTCGCCGTGCGAAGCAACACGCGGAGGGGAAGTTGACGGCGCGCGAGCGGATCGACTTATTCTTCGATCCGGGCACGTTTCAGGAGGTCGACCGTTACGTCACGCACCGCTGCCGCGATTTCGGCATGGCCGACCAAGTTGTGCCAGGTGATGGTGTCGTCGCTGGATTCGGCCATGTTAGTGGCCGGCTCGTCTTCGCTTTTGCACAGGACTTTACGGTGGTCGGTGGGTCGTTGTCAGAGACGAACGCCGCCAAGATCGTCAAGCTGATGGATCAAGCGGTCAAGATGGGGTCGCCGATCGTTGGTCTTAACGACTCAGGTGGCGCGAGAATTCAGGAGGGAGTGTTATCTCTTGGTGGCTATGCAGACATCTTTCTTCGGAACACACTGGCGTCTGGGGTTGTGCCTCAACTCTCGGCCATTATGGGACCCTGCGCCGGCGGAGCAGTTTATTCGCCAGCGATCACTGATTTCACTGTCATGGTTGACGGTACAAGCTACATGTTCGTGACTGGTCCAGACGTTATCCAGACAGTCACGCACGAGACGGTGACGAAGGAGTCTCTGGGGGGCGCGACAACACACAACGCCAAGAGTGGAGTCGCCCACTTTGCGGTAGCGGACGATCACGAATGCCTGTCCTTGTTACGTGACCTTCTCAGTTTTTTCCCAAGTAACAACCTTGATGATCCGCCAATTGTCGCGTCAGGTGATCCACCGGATCGTGAAGACACAGCGCTCGACCGACTAGTACCCGAAGCGCCAAACCAGCCATACAACATTATCGAGCTCATCAATTCTATTGCTGACGATGGTATTTTTCTGGAGGTACACCAGCAGTTTGCCAAGAACCTAGTCGTAGGATTTGTCCGTCTCGGCGGGCACAGTATTGGAGTCGTTGCCAACCAACCGACTCATCTGGCGGGTACACTCGATATCGATGCGTCAGTCAAGGGTGCCCGGTTTGTGCGCTTCTGCGATGCCTTCAATATTCCGTTACTGACCCTTGAGGACGTACCTGGCTTCTTACCTGGCACGCAGCAGGAGCACGGCGGCATAATCCGTCACGGTGCGAAGCTGCTGTACGCATTCGCGGAAGCGACCGTGCCAAAAGTTACGGTTATTACCCGCAAGGCTTACGGCGGGGCTTACTGCGTGATGGCAAGCAAGCACATCCGCACCGATCTTAACTACGCATGGCCAACCGCCGAAATCGCTGTCATGGGGCCAGAGGGTGCAGTCAACGTGTTATACAAGCGAGAACTTGAGGCAGCCAGCGACCCTGATACTCTGCGTGCTCAAAAAGCTGCTGAATTCCGAGAGAAGTTCGCTAATCCCTACACCGCGGCGGCACGAGGCTATCTAGATGCAGTGATCCAGCCTCGACGAACTCGTCAAACTCTGGTTACAGCTTTTGCTAGCCTGGCCAGTAAACGGGACAAGAACCCACCGAAGAAGCACGGCAACATCCCGCTATAAGAGCAAGTCGCTAGCCCTTAAGTGCTAGAATAAAAGGCAGATCGCGCACATTGAATGCCTGCCTAGCCATGGTGCCTGTGCTGCGAGACCGCAAGGCAAGACATGAAGGTTCTGGTCGCGAACCGTGGTGAAATCGCCATCCGAATCATGCGTGCCTGTCGTGAGATGGGCTTCGCAAGTGTCGCGGTGTATTCCGAATGTGATCGCGGCGCACCACACGTCATCTATGCTGACGAGGCGTACGCGATCGGGGCAAGCGAGCCGCAAGAGAGCTACCTCTGTGCCGATAAGATGCTTGAAGTAGCCGAGCGTGCTGATGTGTGGGCAGTTCACCCGGGATACGGTTTTTTATCTGAGAATGGAGAATTCGCCGCTTCCGTCCGGGCAGCTGGCCGGGTGTTCGTTGGTCCTTCGGCAGATGCCATTGCACTTATGGGGGGAAAGGTGGCGGCTCGCGAGACTGCGGTGGCTGCCGGCGTTTCTGTCGTACCCGGCACTGGTGCGCCAGTCGACCCCGCAATTTCTCACGATGCGATGATCGCTCTTGCCTCCACCATTGGCTATCCCTTGCTGGTCAAGGCGGTGGCCGGAGGAGGTGGGAAAGGGATGCGGCTGGTTTCCGAGCCATCGGCGATCGCTACGGCGATCACCGCGGCACGTTCTGAAGCAAGATCGGCGTTTGGTGATGACGCAGTGTATCTTGAGCGCCAGCTTCAATCCCCGCGACATATTGAAATCCAAATCCTTGCCGACGAGTACGGCACGGTCGTTCCATTCGTCGAGCGCGAGTGCTCAATTCAGCGCCGGTATCAAAAGTTAGTTGAAGAATCACCGGCCTTCGGCATGTCGCTTCAACGTCGGACGGCCATGGCCGACGCAGCCGTGTCGATTGCTAAAGCGGTCGGCTACACAAACGCCGGAACCGTTGAATTTCTAGTTGATGAATCAGACGCTTTCTATTTCCTTGAAATGAATACGCGGTTACAGGTCGAGCATGGGGTAACCGAAGCAGTTACAGGGATCGATTTGGTTCGGTGGCAGCTTCGTATCGCTCAGGGTGAAAAGCTCGACATTTCTCCAGAACTTACACTTACACCGGCTGGACACGCTATCGAATGCCGGATTTATGCTGAAGACCCTGATGCGTCGTTTTTGCCGTCTCCTGGACGTATCCGTGGCCTCCAAGTGCCCTCGGGACCAGGTATCCGCGAGGACAGCTGCGCTGTTGTGGGTGGCGAGGTGCCTGTTTTTTATGACCCATTGATTTCGAAGGTCGTGGCGTGGGGCGCGGATCGGACGCACGCTATCGCTAGGATGCGGCGGGCGATGGACGAGTTTAGAGTCCAGGGTATTAAGACGACGGTCCCGTTCTTTCAATGGCTGATCCGAAGCGGTGCGTTCGCCACAGGAACTATAGATACAACGTTTGTCGACACTACCTTAGTCGAACGAGATGGCCAACCTTTCGCGGAGCCCTCATCTGAAGCAGAGGAGGTTGCCGTTATAGGTGTGGCGGTGCATGCGTTTCTGGAATCCGCTTGGCGAGAAAGAACGGAAAACCAGGAAACCAGCTCGCCATGGCGTCAGGCGGCGCGGGCAGCTGCATTGCGTATCTAATTTACCGTGAGCATGCGTTTCAACATCGAAGTCAACGGCCGGGGGCGAACAGTGAGGGTTAAACGGCCCGCAACATCGCCCGAGCATCATCTGCTAGTTGATGTAGACGGGCGACAACACAAGGTTGATGTCCGTCCCCTTGGCAACGGTAGGCTATCGATAATTCGCCTAAACGGGATGCCAAGGAGTCACGACGTGACGGTCACGGCTGCCGGCTGCCGTGGACGATTTGACGTCCAACTTCGTGAGGGGGTGTTTTGGGCTGTTGTTGATAGTCGGCGCACGGTGCGCCGTGTGAGGGGGGAGGATGCCTCTGAAAGCAGAGAGGTCGTTGCTCCGATGCCCGGTCGGATCGTGCGATTGATGGTTGCAGACGGGGACGAGGTCGTTGAACGACAGGACCTCGTTGTCGTTGAGGCGATGAAGATGGAGAACGTTTTGAAGGCACCAAAAGCAGGTCGCATAAAGAAGGTGCCTATCCGTGAAGGGATGACGGTTGAGGTTGGACAGCCGTTGGTCACTTTCGAGTGAGTAACTGACTGGATGAGCTGAGTGTGAAGGAATCGGGGACAGATTCGAACGCTGATGCGACGACGCCTGCTGTCAAGCGTGGCAGGTGGTGGTATGCCCGGCTACCTCTCGTCCTAGCCGTGGGACTGGTTGCGGCGTTTGTAGTGACGAGCGTCACTGTGGATGTTGGTCCCGCGCTCCACGGCCAGGTTGAGCAGATAGGGTCTCGGCAAGTGGGCCGACCGATGCACATCAGAAAGTTATCGGTCTATCTCTTCCTCGGTCGCTTTCTGGCCGAGGATCTGGTTATTGAGGGTCCGACGCCCGATGACCGTCCTTTCCTGCGAGCGGACCGCATTGTTGTGTCTATGCCCTGGTCATCGTTGTTCCGTGGTGAGATCCTCTTCGATTCAATTGAGATAACTGATTGGGAGTTGGTTCTCGAGAGCTTTCCTGACGGGCGCCACACGTTCCCCGATCTTGACGGCGACCCGGTTGACATTGATGACGCAACTGCAGCGAGCAGCCCTGACAATAGCAACCTGTTTGTTACCACGCTCAGTTACATACGTGCGCAGCGTGGGACAGTTATCTTTGATGATTACGGATCGAATTGGAGTGCTGTGACGCCGAACTTCGATATCACCGTCACTAAACTTGCGGATTACCGGGGGCAAGTCACGTTCTCCAACGGGACTGTGCAGATCGGAACGTACGAGCCAATTACAGCGTCGGTACAGGCGGAGTTCGGAATTAATGGTAGTGATGTCATGTTCGATCGCCTTGACTTGGAGACGAACGGCACCATTTCCCATCTAGTGGGCAAAGTAGATATAGCGAATTGGCCAGAGCAACACTACGAGGTGCAATCAGAAGGAGACTTAGGGGTTCTCAGGGATATCTTCTTTGCCCACGATCCGTTCACTGTAGGCGGGATGGGGCACTTTGGCGGAACGTATCATAAGTACGAGAACGGCTATGACCTCCGAGGAGATTTCCGGAGCGACCTGGCAACGATTAATGAGCAGCCGTTCCTCGATCTTTCCGGTTCACTCCGTTGGCGTAACGACGACTTTGACGTTATTGATGCTTCCTCGATTTTTCATGATGGCCCATTGCAGTTCGAATATGCACTGATGTCACCCGATCTTCCCGGCGGTAACATTGGTCGTCTTGACCTGAGTTATCGAAATGTTGACCTACTGCTTCTTACCGACAAACTTGCCCTTGCCGGTATTCGTTTACAGGGTCAATCAACGGGATGGAATCGTATGTCGTGGCCACGCGGCCATTTCCAAGAACACAAAGGTGAAGGGCATATTGAAGCGCGACCACCAGAGGGCATTCAACTCCAAGCCGAATTGATCAATCAGCTGGTTTTAAAGTCTGAGACCGTATCCTCGCAGTCCGTCAGGCGCTTTTCTGTCGGTGGGTCGGCGAGCTACCGGTTGGGGCCTGAGTGGATTGACCTTGCGGTTGGGAGTTGGGTTGCTACGCCGCGGACGCGAATCGTGTTTGAAGGTCGAACTGCTTATGGCGACGATTCCGAGATCCCGTTTAACCTGACAAGCGCCGATTGGCAGGAGACCGATCAAATTCTTGCAGGCGTTATGACCGCTTTTGGCGAACTGACAAATGAGTTCGAAATTTCTGGACGAGGCACGTTCGACGGTGTCATACAGGGACCGATTTCAAGTCCCCTGATTTCTGGCGTGTTTGCTGCCGAAGGGTTACGTCTTTGGGACGTGATGTGGGGCCGATGGACGGGTGAGGCGATTATTGAGAACGGTTACTACGAGATTACGGACGGACAAGTGACCGACGAAGGTTCGGAAATAAAATTCGATGGCCGATTCGCTTTTAGCTATCCACGAACCGACGGCGATGAAGAAATGAATGCCACGTTCCGGATCACTGATCGGCGCGCTACAGATTTTCTTACAGCCTTTGAACAAGAAGGGTATCGCATCGAAGGATTACTGTCTGGCGAGTTACATGTCTACGGAGATTTCGCAGCGCCGTTTGGGTTCGGTCAGATGTCGATGCGCAACGGCACGGCATACGGTGAGCCGGTTGAATCCGGGGTCGCGGGACTCCGTTTCGAAGGTGCGGGCGTTCGGCTCGACGGCGTGGAGATGGTCAAGGGTGGCGGTGTCGTCACCGGTGCAGCGTTCGTCAACTGGCTTGGCACCTACACATTCAATGCGGATGGTTTTGGAATTCCGATGTCGGAGGTAGCGACTGTTGAGAACCCGTACGCACCACTTTCGGGAACACTCCAGTTTACCGCCTCTGGCGTCGGGGCTTTTGAGACTCCGAATTACGATGTTCGCGGTCGTGTGGACAGTCTTTTCATGAGTGAGGAGGAGATTGGGCAGGTGACCGGACGCATCGGCGTGAGAAACGAGGAGTTGGAGATTGAAATCGAAGCGGCCTCGCCCAGGCTGGCGATTTCGGCACTGGGGCGAGTTGCCCTGACGGTGGAGGGTGACGCTGAGCTGGCATTCCGTTTTACTGACACCGCGCTTGATCCCTACATAAGGATTTTCGAGCCTCGTCTGCAGCCGTACACCACGATCCTTGCGAGTGGCTCAACCCGAATTGTGGGCGAGCTCAGCAATCCTGAGCACCTTCTGATAGATATGACCATTGAGCAGTTGCAGTTAGGACTCTTCGATTACGAGTTACGTAACGAGGGTGACGTTCGCATTGCTTTAGACCAGGAGGTCGTCCGGATTGAACAGATGCAGCTAGGAGGGGAGGGTACCGCACTCGACCTCGCTGGCGAGATCCGCCTTCAAACCAATGAGGTTGCCATTCGGGCTACGGGTGATGCGAACCTCGGCATTCTCCAAGGTTTTATTGGCGATATTCGAAGTTCAGGCAGCGCGGAACTTGTGGCCGAGATTCGCGGTTCGATTGATGTGCCGGTGCTGGATGGGTATGCGGCGGTGACCGATGGCCGACTTCGACTCTTCTCTCTGCCACACTCGCTGGAAGCGGTGAATGGCCGAGCCGTTTTTGGTGCTGATGGTATTCACTTGGATGATCTGTCGGCCACGCTCGGTGGCGGCTTAGTGCAGTTTGGGGGACGGGTCGGTCTTGACGGCTATCTGCCTGGTGAGTTGGACATGACACTGACTGGCCAAGGGATGCAATTACGCTACCCAGAGGGGATCCGTTCTGTGATTGATGCTGATCTTTCATTACAAGGGTCCTTTGAGGATCCGATACTTGTCGGTGTTCTTGAGGTGGTTGACGCGACTTGGGTCAGACAGTTTGAAGTCGATACCCAGTTCTTGAATTTCTCGACTCAAGACGAAACCTAC
>ERZ651768.1382-NODE-1382-length-17785-cov-16.017111_pt1 | contig 17785 bp, 20 predicted proteins | sample MGYA00514754_ERZ651768 | MGnify/ENA metagenome assembly ERZ651768
TATCCCAAAGAATCCAGGCCGCACTCTGGCTGCATCCACGTTTAAAGCGGGGAATGCGGCACTTATTACCACAACTGGCGGAAGGAACTTCAGTAAGGCTACTTGCCCTGGACTGAGATGTAAGTCGTGTCGGGAAATGTAAACAAAGGTATTATTATTGCCGGCATGCAAAGCAGCTCAGGAAAAACTGCTGTTACGTCCTTGGTTCTGGCTGCAATGCACAAAAGGGGTTTATCATTCCAGCCTTTCAAAATTGGACCGGATTACATTGATCCTGGTTACCATCTGCATTATTCAGCAAAAAATTCTGTAAATCTTGACCCGTGGATTATGGGTCAGGATCACGTTGTTCAAGCCGCCCGGCAGTTCACGAAAAATGCCTTAGGTGTTGCGGAAGGTGTGATGGGGCTATTTGACGGCTCTGATCCTGAAACTGATGCAGGCAGCACGATGGAAATAGCACGCTGGCTTGGATGGCCTATAATGCTTGTTGTTCCTTGTCAAAATGCCGGGCGCTCAATAACGTCGGCAATTCAGGGCTTTGTAAGAGAAGCAGGCGGTGCAAAACATTTTTCAGGGATAATTTTGAATCAGGTAAACAGTGAAAGTCATGCGGTATATCTGCGAAAAGCCTGTAAATCACTGGAAATTCCGGTTTTGGGAGCATTGCCTGAAATTCCTGCGCTGAGTTGGCCGGAGCGTCATTTAGGCTTGCAGCCAGGATTGGAACAAAAACTTCCTGAACCGGAACTGCTGGCGGAATTGGCGGAAAAGCACTTGGAGCTTGATCTGCTTTTTAAAAAATTTCCTTTTCCGAATCCGGCAAAAAATAATGAGGCGCAAATTAATCAAAAGTTCCAAAAGCGAATTGCGGTGGCACAGGATGAAGCATTTCATTTTTATTATTACGCAAACCTGGAATGGCTCCGCCAAAACGGCGCAGAAGTTGTTCCTTTTTCTCCATTGAAGGATAGGCAAATTCCGGAAAATGTAGAAGGACTGATTTTAGGGGGGGGATTCCCGGAAGTATTTGCCGGGGAAATGTCTGCGAATAAAAGCATGCTGGATTCGCTGAAAACATCCGTGGAGTCAGGACTGCCATGTTACGCGGAATGCGGCGGATTAATGGTCATGGCCGAAGGATTGAAACTGCAATCCGGAAAATTATTTTCCATGGCCGGAGTTGTTCCGGGAATTGTAGAAATGACAACGCAGCTGCAACATTTTGGTTATTGCAAGGTTGAATCGCCCAATTTTGGAGAAATCCGAGGTCATGAATTTCATTATTCTCACTGGACCGAAGAGACTAAACAGGCTAATCTTTGGGAAGTTACCCGTCACTCAACAGGAATATCACGCAGGGAAGGTTACTGTACTTCGAATTTACATGCCTCCTATGTCCATCTCTATTTTCCTCAAGCCTCTTCATTGATACGTGAGATTTTTGATTTGTTCCCGGATTAGAAGCAGAGGGGTTGATTGGAATAGCTATTGAGAAAAAAGTTACGGAGCACTTTAAAGAATTTTTGATCGAACAAGAAAATTTCCCTGATGCTTTTGTACTGATGGGAATTTAACCGGGGACACTTTGTTTAGTTTTTTGAAGTGAGAAATCATCCAGATGATTTTTTTACTTGCCAATTAATCTGGTAAGTTTATACTCGTTTTAGTCAAGGTTTTCCGCAAGGACTGAAAGGCCATGTTCCTCGCGGAAAAAAGGGAATCCCGTGCGAATCGGGAGCTATCCTCGTAACTGTGATTGAAAAAATAAAAGCAACAGCCACTGAAAACAACTAGAAAGCATGTTTTTGGGAAGGCGCTTTCATTCATTTTCATGAGTCAGGAGACCTGCCTTGATTTATCCAAGCAGACTATTCGAGGCAAATAGTGATTGGAATCAACAGCTTGCTGTGATGCCATCCTCAGTGTTATTGAGATTATTGATTATAGATTTTTTGTCTTAATGATAACTGTTCGTCTCTCCTGTTTGCTCCAAGATAATTTCAGCTACTCTCGCTAATATTCAGGTTGTGTGGAGAGTTTCGTATTTGGCGAAGCACAATTGATTCTTTTAAATGGAGATTACCATGACAACTGAAACCCGGATTGCAGGAAAAGCTGCAGCTACGGATGACATTAAAGTCAAAGTTTCGTCTGAACGTATAACTGTAGGAGCGCTGATGCTTGTTGCGGGCACGGTGCTTATTTTTGCAGTCGGTTTCGCGCAGGGTGCAGGCGGATTCCTTCATAATGCCGCCCATGACACACGGCACGCAGTTACTATTCCCTGCCACTAGTTCCAAATCCTGGAGAGTTAGAATGATTTCAAAAGCTGTCATGACAGTGCTGTTGACGGGATTTATTGCTGGCATTTTAGTCACTGGAGCACAAATGCTTAGAGTGACCCCGCTTATTTTACAGGCTGAAACTTATGAATTGGGTGAGTTAGCTGTTCAGCACACTCACGCAGCTTCAGGCATCACTCACCAGCATAATTTGAATGGAGTCACGCTTGATATACATCTCCAAATTAATGATGTCCATGATATTCAAACTGTAGCCTCAACTGATTCAGAACAAAGCTGGACTCCTGCAGAGGGCATTGAGCGAACCTTTTACACTTTGGTCTCCAATATTATCACAGCCATTTCGTTCAGTTTGATGCTGGTTGCAGTTTTTCTGCTGCGTGGAAAACCGGTAAATTATGTCTCCGGGATGTTATGGGGTGCAGCTGGGTTTGCTGTATTTTCAGGCTCAACTGCTTTAGGTCTGCCACCTGAACTCCCCGGAATGACAGCAGCTGCACTGGAATCACGCCAAATCTGGTGGATTGGGACCGTGATTGCTACTGCGACCGGTATTGGTCTATTAACTGAAAGCAAAACCCTTCTGCCAAAATTCATTGCTGCGGTCTTGATCGCTGCACCGCACGTAATAGGAGCACCCCATCCGCATTTATTTGAAAGCAATGTGCCAGCAGAACTTTCCGCCCAATTCGCAGTTGCTTCTTTACTGACCTCGGTATTTTTCTGGATGGTACTGGGAGCGGTTTCCGGTTATTTTTACCAAAAACTGGTTTTGGAAAGCTCCCGTCCTCTGGAAACAGTTACTGTCTGATCAACCATTCAGACTGTGGTTTTTCAGGCAGTTTGGGTTTTGTACTGCCCTGATTCCTGCAGACTAAACCTGCCTTTCCCATTTTTTACTGTGCTAGCATTTTCCACTGTGTTAAAATTCCGTTTCACTGATTTGACTAACATTTAAGCAGAAAAATCCAGGATGATTTACAGCAATTTTCTTGAATCAGTTGGTAATACTCCCCTGATAAAGCTTCGAAAAGCATCTGAATTGACAGGTTGCAATATTTTAGGCAAGGCTGAATTTTTAAATCCTGGAGGTTCCGTCAAAGATCGGGCCGCAAAGGCCATTATTTTGGATGCTGAGCAGCAGGGACTGTTGAGGCCAGGGGGACTGGTTGTTGAGGGAACAGCAGGAAACACAGGCATTGGCCTGGCGCTGGTTGGAAATTCATTGGGATACCGCACACTGATAGTCATTCCGGATACCCAAAGCCAGGAGAAAAAAGATATGCTGAGGCTTTGCGGTGCAGAGCTGCGTGAAGTTCCGGCAGTGCCATATCGAGATGAAAACAACTATGTCAAAGTATCCGGGCGCATTGCTGATGAATTATCAAAAACCGAACCTAACGGAGCAATTTGGGCCAATCAATTTGATAATGTTGCCAACCGTAAGGGGCACCACGAAACAACCGGTCCGGAAATATTTGAGCAAACTGACGGAAAAGTAGAAGGCTTCATTTGCTCGGTCGGAACAGGCGGAACACTGGCAGGTACAGGCTTGTACCTGAAGGAACGTAATCCGGAAGTCATTATTGGACTTGCCGATCCTCTGGGTGCTGCGCTTCACTCATTTTACACAACTGGTGAATTGTCAAGTTGGGGTGATTCCATCACGGAAGGCATTGGACAGGGACGCATCACAGCAAACCTTGAAGATGCTCCTGTAGATCACTCCTTCCAGATACCTGATGAAGAAGCCCTGCCGATTTGCTTTGATTTATTGAAAGAGGAAGGGCTTTGTTTAGGAGGTTCTTCAGGAATAAATGTTGCCGGTGCCATTCGTCTTGCGAAAGAGATTGGTCCTGGAAAAACTATTGTCACCATCCTTTGTGACTCTGGAGTACGTTATCAATCCAAGCTCTTCAATCCCTTTTTTCTGAAGGAAAAAGGCTTGCCTTATCCAGATTGGTTGTAATTTATCAGATAAAATAATGCCAAACATTTTAATGTTCCAGGGCACAGGTTCCGGGGTGGGCAAGAGTGTCCTGGCAACAGGATTCTGCCGCTTGCTCAAAAACAGGGGACTTAGTGTAAGGCCTTTCAAAGCCCAAAACATGTCACTCAATTCCGGAGTTACACCTGATGGGCTGGAACTAGGAAGGGCGCAAATTGTACAGGCTGAAGCTTGCGGTGTGTTTCCGGACGCAAGAATGAATCCTATTTTACTAAAGCCGCAAGGTTCAGGGGTCTCTCAATTGATCCGGATGGGAAAAGTCTCGTGCACTTGCTCTGCCCATGAATATTACTCACTGACGGAAGAAAATTTCCAGGTAGCGCGAAAAGCATTTGATTCACTGAAATCTGAGTCAGACTGGATCGTAATGGAAGGTGCGGGAAGTCCTGCAGAAATAAATCTGCAAGCCAGGGATATTGTAAATATGCGCATGGCAAAGTACGCCGGAGCAAAGGTTATACTTATAGGTGATATTGATCGAGGAGGGGTCTTTGCCTGGCTTAAGGGAACGTATGATTTGATTCAACCACAGTATCGTTCACTGATGCAGGGAATCCTGATTAACAAATTTCGGGGGGATGTTTCTCTGCTTGAACCCGGAATCAAACAGTTTGAGGAAATAGTACCAGTTCCGGTTTTGGGCGTGATTCCATGGCGGGAAATGGAGCTCGAAGATGAAGATTCACAGAATTTACGCTCAAAGATTGATCCTGAGGCAGTATTGGATGTAGCAGTAATTAGACTGCCTCACATTTCCAACTTCACTGATTTTGATCCTCTTAAACAGATTGACGGATTGTCTGTGCGCTTTGTCAAAAATGTTAATGAACTTGGGAATGCTGAACTTATAATTATACCTGGCAGCAAAAATACACTGGCAGACCTGGCCTTCCTGCATGAAAAAGGTTTTACAGCAGAACTGAAAAATTTGTTTGGAAAAACTTGGATTTTGGGAATCTGCGGTGGTTTCCAGATGCTTGGTGAATCGGTGGACGATCCTCATGACATGGAAGCAGGAGGACGAGGGGCAGGACTGGGTTTCCTACCCATGACTACTGTATTGGAAGGAGACAAACAGCTCGAAAAGCGTGAGTATCAGGGGCAGAAATGGCTGGAGGGTTTGTGCTGGTCTGGTTATGAAATACATTTGGGACGCTCAGAAATTCGCAGTAATGAGTTGGAATCAATTGTTAAAAATGATACTTCTCTTGGAGTGATTGACCGTACGCAAAAAATTATTGGCACTTATATTCACGGCTGGCTGGAAAGTCCTGAGGTAACACGGCGTCTTTTGGGTTTGGTTTCTCCAGAACCTTTTGACATTCCGTTTTCTTTTCAGCAAACTAAGGAACGTGAAATGGAAGAGCTGGCAGATTTTCTGGAAGAATACTGCGATGTGGAATCAATTCTCAGAAATTAAGAGAGCTCTATTTTTGGTTAGACTATCATGACAGACACAATAGTTGAACTAGAGACTGAGATAACTGCAGGGGGAATCAAAATTCCAAAGCGTCCAAAAATTAAACAGGGAGCTTTTCAAATTTATACCGGAGAAGGCAAGGGGAAAAGCACCGCTTCACTTGGACTTATGCTGCGCGCACTCGGATCGGGAATGCATGTGTATTATTTGCGTATGCTCAAGCCTCGCTGGAAAACCGGTGAATTGAAACTCTGTCCAAACGGCTTCCATCCTAACCTGACTTTCAAGAACGTTCCTCATTATTGGGCACTTTGCGTCAGCAAAACAATTCCGGAAGATGTGGGAACAATGAAAGAAAAGCTGAAGCCTGAAATGGAGGATTTGTACCTTCAAGTGAAATCCGGCAAGTATGATCTGATTATTGCAGATGAGATAAATTATTGTATTTATAGAGAACTGCTTTCACTTGATAAAGCTATTCAAATTGTGGATGATCGTCCTAAAAATGTGGAACTTGTTTTTACCGGACGTCATGCTCATCAAAAACTCATTGAGCGTGCGGACCTGGTTACTGAAATGAAAAAAATAAAGCATCACTTCGACAAGGGAATTCGTGCCAGGATCGGTATAGAATTCTGAACCCCCGCCCGTTGTTTTTTAATCACTAACTCAGAGCATGTGCATTAAGCAGTTTTTGCTGTTACTTATTATAGTACAGCTCTTTGGTTGTTTTGAGCATCTTATTGATTTTTAACTACATGCTTTTCGCAAGAGTTTATTTCCCTTTTGCACTGGGCTATGCCATTTCCTATTTTTATCGTAATGCCAATGCGATAATTGAGAGTGATCTGGTTGATGAACTTGGTCTTGGGCCTGCTGATTTGGGACTTTTAACCAGTGCCTATTTTTTTTCATTTGCGGCATTCCAGCTTCCCTTAGGTATATTGCTCGATCGATACGGTCCAAGACGCACTGAAGCAGCATTGCTTTTATTTGCAGCTCTGGGGGCATGGATTTTCTCAAATTCAGACACAGCTTCAGGATTGATTGCAGGCAGGTTGCTGATCGGATTAGGAGTTTCAGCCTGCTTGATGGCAGCCTTCAAGGCCTTTGTAATCTGGTTCCAAAGCGAACGGCTGCCGATGATAAACGGCTTGCAAATGGTTGCCGGAGGATTGGGAGCATTGGGTGCAACCACTCCTTTGCAGAATTTTCTTTCCATCACGGACTGGCGCGGTGTTTTCTCAGGCCTTGCCATCATTACAGTTTTTGCTTCAATTTGTTTATGGCTTGTTTTGCCGGAACATCATAGTTCTGCAGACAAAAAACCTGAATTCAAAACGCAGTTGAAAGAAATGGGAACGGTTTTCCGCAGCCCCGTTTTCTGGAGTATCGCGCCTTTAACAGCGCTTTCAAATGGAGCATTCCTGGCAATTCATGGCCTTTGGATAAAACCATGGCTGAGGGATGTAGCAGGTCTCGGCGAGCAGGATTCATCTCAATTATTATTCTCAATGACACTGTCTGTAATTACGGGTTATTTTCTGCTTGGAATTTTCACAGAACGGCTTTCCCGTTTTTTTGATATGCGGCCGATTTCAGTAGGTGTTTTTGGAATGATTCTGTTTTCGTCAGCCCAGTTCTCACTTGCCTTTGGCTGGTCAGCAAGTCCTTTGTTGCTGGTAACAATGCTTGGATTCCTGGGAACTTCATGCATATTAACTTACGCCGGATTAGCTCAGATATTTCCAAAAAAATACTCCGGAAGAGTAAGCACAATCCTGAATGTACAGGTATTTATGGGGGCATTTATAATTCAATGGGGTATCGGAGAAATTATTGAACTCTGGCCCTTAACCGAAACAGGCTATGATCCAGCAAGCTACAGGGTTGCCATCAGTGCAGTGGCGTTGCTGCAGGTTTCAGGCTTGGTTTGGTATTTTATTTCCCAACTTTTCATCAAAAGGAAACTGGATGCATCCTGACAATTATCTCATTTTTTCAAATAGTTGGGTAATTTCTTTGATTTTTAATTCTGCATTTTTTTTATTTTTTGATGTAATTGCATCATTGACGCAATGCTGCAGATGGCTTTCTAATATTCCAGATTCAATTTTACGCAATGCTCCTGTAACAGCCCTGATTTGAGAAAGCAGATCCATACAATAACGCCGTTCTTCAATCATTGTTTGAATTCCCCTGACCTGGCCTTCAACCTTTTTCAGGCGCAGAAGCTGATCTTCATGACTTGGATGCATATTAAACTCCATAAAAAAGAGATTTTGGTAACATACCTTATGGGGGTATAAAAAAGGTGTCAAGTGAAATTCAGGAGACGGCTTACACATTCTGTCTGTAAGTTTGTGATTGTATTATGCCGCAGGTAACAGTTATTCTTCCGACCTGGAATCGTGCAAAATGGTTGAAAACATCCATTGAATCCGTACTGTCACAGACATTTCAGGATTTTGAGTTGATTGTGGTGGATGATGCTTCAACCGACTCTACAGGAAAAATTCTCGAAAGCTATTCCGGAAAAATAAGGACAATACTTTTGCCTGAAAACCTTGGAGTCAGCGCTGCTCGAAATACTGCAATTGTGCAAAGCGACAGTAAGTGGATTGCCTTTCTGGATTCAGATGATTATTGGCATGCCGAAAAATTAGAAAAACAAATCAAACAAACCAGACTTTGTCCGGAATATCAGATTCATTTTACTGATGAAATCTGGATCAGAAATGGAATAAGAGTAAATCCGAAAAACAAGCATCGAAAAAGGGAAGGCTGGATATTTAAGCCAAGTTTGGCTCTTTGTCTTATGGCCCCTTCAACGGTGATGTTGCACAGGGAATTGCTGGAAAGACACGGAATGTTTGATGATGCCCTTCCTGTCTGTGAAGACTATGATCTTTGGCTCCGTTTGACCGCGTATCATCCTGTGGCGCTGCTGAATGAAAAATTGATGACCCGTCACGGAGGGCATTCGGACCAACTGTCGAGAAAACTATGGGGTATTGATCGCTTCCGTGTACAGTCGCTGCAGAAAATATTAAGTCAGGAAAATCTCCGTTCCGGAGATCGCACTGCAGCAATCCGGATGCTTAGGAAAAAATGCGAAATTTTGATCAAAGGTTTCCGGAATCGTGGTAACATGAAAGAGATTCGTGTCTATCAAAACATTGCTCAAAAATATTCAGATATCTAAACAATAATCTTATGGATGCAGTAAATGAAAATTATAAAATACGACCGGCTGAACTTGATGATGTCCCCGAAATTTTTGTTTTGATCAAAGAACTGGCTGATTACGAACGTCTATTAGATGAAGTAGTTGCAACAGAAGAGCTGCTCGAGGAAACTTTGTTTGGAGAAAATTCTAATGCTGAAGTTCTTCTTGCTTACAATGCGAACCAAGTTTTGGGGTTTGCATTATACTTCCATACGTTCTCAACTTTTCTGGGTCGTCCAGGAATTTATCTGGAAGATCTTTTTGTGAGGGAGTTTGCCAGGGGCAAAGGCATAGGGGAAGCGCTTCTGCGAAGGTTAGCCAAGTGTGCCCTGGAAATGGAAGGAGGGCGCTTGGAATGGTCAGTCCTTGACTGGAATGAACCGGCAATCAGTTTTTATAAGAAAATGGGAGCTGTACCTTTGAATGAATGGACAACGTTTCGTGTGACTGGAGAAAAATTAAAGGAACTGGCTGCACTATGATGAAAAATAATTTATCTGTTTTTTAGATAATTAATAAGCACTCACATATTATTTACTATAATTTTTGAATCATGGATTTAAGTTGTCACCTCATGCTTTTTTGATTCCTCTTCTTCACTTTTAGTGGATTTAGTTTTTCTCTCCTGATCAATCTGGTCAAATACTTTCTGCAAAACACTATTTGTCAGCCCATGCGAAGTGTCGTCTACAAAATCCTTGCACAGTTCCACTGCTTCATTGATAACTACACTGTGAGACAGTTCCGGATGATGGTATAGTTCATATACAGCCAGTCTTAATATATTCCTAACCGTAGTCGAAAGTCGGCTCAGCTTCCAGTGTTCCAGGTTTTTTCGTAAATAACGGTCAAGATATTTACGGTGCTTGAGGGTTCCTTCAATCAGTTCACGGGCAAAAGCCTTAACTTCAGAACTTGTTTCAAGCTGGTCCAAAAAGCGGTCTGCATGCTTCATGGCTTTGCTTTGAATCAGCTCTGCCTGATAAAGTGCCTGTACAGCATATGATCTGGCCTGGTGGCGCATCTAGGAGGGGCTGAAATATTGTTTTTAATTCTTAAGCATATGATGTACTTCCCTTGACTATATAAAGCATCGCTTACGAAAAATTCTATTTTCTCAGGTTGTCATGGCAACATGAAGTTTTTGGACAAGCGCCTGATTGTAGCCATGTGAAGTCATGTTGGCAACAACTCGTCCCCGCAGGGGATATCCCAGCAGATAAAGGTCGCCGATCAGGTCCAGAATTTTGTGTCTGACAAATTCGTCAGGATAACGCAGCTCAGTATTTATAACCTTGCCGTCATGCATGATAATATGAGAATCAAGATACCCGCTTCCAACTGTTCCTGTTTTTTGTGCAATATCTATGTTCTCAAAAGTGTTGAATGACCGTGCAGGGGCGATATCGCTTTCAAAGGAATCTTTTTCAGAATTAAACGTCAGTTTCTGTTCTCCAATAGGTGAGGCATAATCTACGCGCATCTTTACCTCAAAGCCGTCAAAAGGTTCCACGTAAAGGTGTTTTTCATCAATTTTTTTACGTCCGACCTGTATTGGCTCCAAAACCACTGCGTCTTTAACAGCAGCATCCTGGTCCTGAACACCAGCTTCGTTGATAAGTTCAGTGAAATGGTTTGCCGAACCGTCAATGTTTGGAATCTCTTCATCCACCTTGGCCAAAACGTTGGTAATTCCAGCCATACTTAATGCTGCCAGCAAATGTTCAACTGTTCTTACTTTGCGGTTATCGCGTGCTAACACCGTGGAGTTGGCGCTGAAAGACTGTTTAGCTACAGACTGATCAAAATTCTCTATATTTGTGATATGCGCCGGCAGAGACGTTTCATCTAAAGTTTGGAAAATAATTCCACTGTTTGAATCCAGCGGACTTAAAATTACTCCAGTGTTTCGTCCGGTCAGCAGGCCTTTACCGTTCAGAACAACGTTATTTTTCAGGGTGCGTTGTGGGCGATCTGAATCTTTGAGCTGTATTGCTCCGGAAGGTATTATGGGGTTGATGATCCTGGCTACTTCCATTTGGGTGTCTGAGGCCAGATCCTTTTTTTTCTCCGGAGGTTTGTTTGACAGCACAACTGCAATTTTATCAAACAGTATTTCTAGCTGGAGTGGCTTCTCCATAAAATCAACAGCACCCTTCTTAATGGCATTTACTGCAGCATCGATACCTGCATGACCGCTCATCATGATCACAGGCAGGTCAGGGTGAGTCTCTCTCAATCTGCTGAGAATAGCCATTCCGTCTGTTCCGGGGAGCCAGATATCCAGCAGTACCAGGTCCGGAGTTTGTTTTTCCAGTTGATCATAAAAAACATCTGAGTTCTGACAGGTGATTACAGGATAGCCTTCATCGGAAAGAACACTCTCCAGGATATCCCTTATGGCAGGTTCATCATCTACAACGCATATAAGTTGTGATTTAGACATATTTTCAGATTTATTGAGTTTATTTTTTTAACAGTGTTCAGTTTCAAAATTTAAAATTCATTCGCTGTCCCGTTTTAAGCCGAAGTTTTGCCGCGCGTCCGGCGGCAATCTCCAGAACAAAATTTACTGGAACCGGAGAGGTCATTACCTCAGGCTCAACCTTGGAATTAACAGGCTGCGCATTATGAATGATATGCACAATTCTGTGATTGTCCAGCCAGATAATATCCAAAGGAAACTGCATGTCTTTCATCCAGAAACGATGCGGTTTTCGTTTCTCAAAAACAAACAGCATCCCCCATCCTTTTTTCAGAGAGGCACGTTTTCCCAGTCCAAGGCTTCTTTTTTTAAGTGTGTCTGCGACCTCAACGGGAATTTCCTCTCCTGTGGTGGTTGTTACAAGGGCGTGAGAGTAAACAATTTCCTCGGCGAAAGACTGGGTAAATGTGAATAATTGAATAATCCAGAGAGAAACATTAATAGAAATGAAAGCAGTCTTCCGCAAATTCATGCATTTGCCATGGCGAGTTTTGTAAGCTTCTTTTTCACCATTTTTTGCTTCAGCACAGGCAAGTGATCAATAAATAAAATACCGTTTAAATGGTCGATTTCATGCTGAAGACAAATTGACATCATTTCTTCAGCTTCCATTTGATGGATATTGCCTTTAACATCCTGGTATTCAACTGATATTTTTTCAGCACGTTCAACATCACCCCGGAAATCAATCACGCTGAGGCAGCCTTCTTCAGAGACAGTGGATCCGTATTTCTTTAATATTTTAGGATTAACAAAAACATGTGGTTCCCTGAGGCTAATGTCTTCTTCTCCACTTATTAAATCGATCACTATTATTTTTTTGAGGATGCCTGCCTGGACGGCTGCAAGCCCTATTCCGCTGGATACGTACATTGTTTCCAGCATGGATTTCGCCGTATCATCAAGGCTTTGATCAAAGTCTGTAACCGGTAAAGCTTTTTGCCTCAATATCGGGTCAGGGAAAGTATGAATATTAAGCAGTGCCATTCCATATATTAAAACTGTAAAACCTCAGTCAAATAAAACGTTTTGTTTTATTAGGATTCGATTCTAACCAAACTGCTCTGCAAACACAAACTAACAAGAATAATAATAACAAAGGGCTTGCTTTGTGTTGAACAGTAGTGTCAGACTTGGCGTACTTTTTGACTGAATCACTGCTAAAATTCTATCGCTGAAAAATTTGAATACAATGAATACAGGATTTTATACTAATCCCATCTTCCTGGAACACGATACAGGTTCTCATCCGGAAAACGCCAATCGACTGCGGGCCATAACAGACAAACTTGAATCCGAGGGGATGCTGGAGAAACTCAGGCTGCAGTCCGGACGTCCTGCAACCATTCAGGAATTGAAAATGGTGCATTCAGAAAAACTGATTTCCGAGGTTGAAGCGGCATCCGAAAGTGGTGCCAGAAATCTGCATACGCCGGATTGTGTTATTTCTCCACAAACTTATAATGCCGCACTGCATGCAGTAGGATCTGTAATTGAGGGAGCTGTGGAAGTGGCGGAAAGACGATTTGAAAACGCCTTCTGCGCAGTGCGCCCGCCTGGTCATCATGCGGAAAATGATTATGCAATGGGATTTTGTTTTTTTAACAACATTGCCCTTGCCGCTGAATTTTTATGCTCAGAGATGGGTTTCAATCGTGTACTGATTTTTGATTTTGATGTGCATCATGGTAACGGCACTCAGCATCTTTTTGAGGAGCGGGATGACGTGTATTTCGTAAGCATGCACCAGGATCCTCGTACCTGTTATCCCGGAACCGGCTATGCAGATGAAAGGGGAAAAGGCGCAGGTGCCGGATATACTCTGAATGTTCCTGTTTTGGCCGGAACGGGAGATGAAGAATATTTGCAGATTTTTTATGATCAAGTCCAGCCGAAGATGGAAGAATACAAACCGGACTTTATTTTAGTTTCTGCCGGATTTGACGCGCACAGGGACGATCCTCTGGCTTCACTTAACCTTACGGAACATACATACAAAGTGTTGACCAGTGAACTAAAAAAATTGGCAGAGAAGTTTGCGGAAGGCAGAATCATAAGCATGCTTGAAGGAGGTTATGATTTAAATGCGCTTTCATCCAGTGTTCGGGAACATTTGAATATTTTGCAGTCAGAAGATTAACAATTCCGGAACTGTCTTTATTTCAGCATTTGCATTTAGGATTCAGCCCCTATTCTCAAGTGGAATTTCCCGAAATTGATTGCTGTTCGATTGTCTCTCAAAGCATATCCTCCGGATTCTCCGGTATTTTATATTCACTGCTGTATAGAAAATAGGGGATTCCTCCCAACAGAAAAACTCCAAGCTGGACTATGATGAAGAGGTTGAAAATATCTGCTCCTCCGGAAAGTCCGGCAAGCTGATACAGGGACTCGAAGGCCACATGTCCGATTCCAATCCCGCCGGGAGCGATTGGTATTGCCACAGTGATTAAACCAATAGGCATCAGGAAGAATTGTGTTGCCAGGTTCATTTCTTTAACACCAATCAAATGTGCCACCTGAAAGAAAATCAGGGCGATCAAACTGTGGATACCTATGGCCAGCACCAAAGTCAGCAGCAGGGTTTTTTTCTGATGCTGAAATCTTTTGAATGCAGAATAAACTTTGATTGTGAGTTTGCTGGCAGGGAGGCGATTAAAAAGACGGATAAAAGGATCACGACCTTCTTTGAAGGGAAACATCGCAATAAAATAAAACAGCACTGTTAACACAAACAGCGCAACTATCATCCATGCCAGAGAATGCATATTTTCCTGAGATAGTATCAGTTCAAGGTTAAAAACAAGTGCCAGAAATGCCATCACTATTAAACCGAACAAACCTACAAATCGGTCAATCAAAAGCGTCATCAGTGCACGTGTTCGCCCTTCTTCCTGCTGTGCCTTGATAACATAATATCCCTTTACCACATCACCGGTAACTGCCCCAGGAAGAGTTGTGTTGAAGAAATTGCCGATCCATGTCAGCAAAAAAGTTTGTTTCGGTTCAACAGGCAACCCAATTGCCCGTAACAAAAGCCACCAGCGGAATGTGGCCAACGGGACCACAATTAAAACAAGCACTCCGACCATAAATGCCAGTATTTCCGGTGCATCTCGAAAGAGCAGCAACTTTTCAAAATTCAATCTTCCGCTGCGGACCAGATAGATCAAAATGGAGAGCACGATCACCAATTTGAGCAGCGTAAAAATTATTTTCTTCATTTTCTGATAAAAAAATACACCATGAAATTCACAGCCAGCAAGACTCCTCCGGCATAATAAAGTTTGATCCTCACTTGTTGATGAGACCGGCAGTATGCCAAAATCCACAAAAATGAAAAGTTAATGCCTGCAAATAAGGACCAAATCCAGTTTTGAAATAACCAGCCAAAGATTCCATACCACAAGCCATGCATGGTTTCGGTCCAGAACAGTCTTGAACCTAAAGCTGCGTTGCATGTTCTACAACGTCCTTTGATGAAAATGTATGACAGCAGGGGAACATTTTCAAACCATCGAAGCTGATGCCCGCAGTAAAAACAAAACGATCGTGTCGGTTTGAATAATGTCAGTGTACGGTCCTGTACGTGATTTTTCAGTAGTGAAGATAATTCAGAAGATTTCAGCAAGCGTGATCGCAGTTCTTTATCGGCAAACTGCATAGGCAGTCGATCAATGCATACATTTACAAAACTTCCTGTAATCAGGCCCATTAAAATCCAAATGCATGCTTCAAAATACGGCACAAAATCTCCGGCTCAGACTTATCATGTTGAACTTGTGCATATTTCAAAATTGCTGGTGCAACCTCAGAAAACTGGCGAATCTGGGAATCCCTTTTTTAGTGGTTCCTGTAAATTTAAAAGTTATTAATGAACCGACCGCAGGAGGATTTCGCCTCATCTCATCACTGAACCCTGTGCCGATGCGAAAGTCATTTCCTTTTTTGAATGTCTTTGAAGTTATTGACTTAGTTCCTCAGACTTGGGTAAAAGGAAACGGTCCAGTAATTCGTTAGCAAGTCTAATGTAGCCCGTTGCGCCTTCTGAATTTAAATGGCGCTGGATCACGTCTATCCCCATGGAGCTTGCTTCAAGAATATAGGGGCAATTGGGAATAATTGTTTCAAAAACTGAATCTCCAAGTGTCTGGTATATTTGTCTGCATACTTGCTGATGGGACAGAATTTCATCGTCATACATTGTAAGCAGTATTCCTGCCAGGCGCAGGCCGGGTTCGATGTTCTTCTGCAGTTCCTTAAATGCCTGTAAAAAACGTTTGAGAGATTTTATCGCCAGGGCTTCGCATTCCAGCGGAACAATGATCAGGTCTGCTGCGAGTATTGCGTTGATGCTTATTGGGCTTGTAGATGCAGGGGCGTCAATGATTATAAATTCATAATCACTGGCGGCATTCTGCTCCAGCCATTGTGAAATATGATAGTAGTCAGCAGCAATTTTGTTTACCGTCTGTTCTGCCAGAAGATCCTGTATGTTTGAAAGAAGCAGATCAAGATTCTGGTGCTTGCCGTTTTGAACAATTTCCTGCAGAGAAATGCTGGGAGTCAGAAAAACTTCACATACTCCAACCCCATCTTTTTTTTCAATCCCCAGGGAGTGATGAACTGAACCTTGAGGATCAAGGTCTACTAATAATGTTTTATAACCTCCAAGAGCGAAGGCAGTTGACAAATGTACTGCGGAAGTTGTTTTTCCCACTCCGCCTTTCTGGCTGGCGAATGTAATTACTTTTGCCATTGCGTAAGCAGCCTAGATGGAAAAATTATTTTCAGTTTATATTAACAGAAGAAAATCACGACCTAAAGCCGAGTTTAACACAGGATTAATCAAAAGAAAACTTTTCTCGGAGGGACTAAATCCATCTACCAAAACATTTTATTAGGAAGTAAAGATTTAATTGTTTGAGCATTCATAATAAAGTACTTAATTAAGAGAGCAGAATTTCCCATTTTGAGAATCTTGACAGGAAATTTTGATCTTCCTGTAATATTAAAATTTTATTGCCCGCATTTTGCATCTCCAGATTGTCCAGCAAGGAGGTGCCATGAAAGCCTGCGTACAAAGCATATTAGCCATATTTCTAATTCTTGCTTCCTATGGAGATATTAAAGGGAGCGAGTTGGATTATTCAACTACTCAGATCAGGAAGATGTGGTATGTATGCTCCTCAGTCTTCAGAGTAAATTACCCAAGAATCCCGGAGCAGTTAAAGATCGTTTTATGCGATTGCTATGTTAATCACCTGCGTGAAAAATATTCTGCAAAAGAGGTGCTTAAACTCAGCAAAGAAGAATCGGGAAAACTTGGAGCAGAAGTTGCTCAGGTGTGCAAGATTCCTGAGTTAATAATAATAAACATTACAAGCTCAATCCCAAAAGGCGCTACCTGACTAATACACTTCAGTCAGATGAACTTTCCCTGCCCTTAATACTGAATTAATTTGTTGCAAACATTCCTGCAGATTTTCTCGTCTTAAATTCTCTCAAATCTACCGCAATGTTTGAAACTCCGCTAAGATGATAAATGTTTTTATCGCCTGCGCAGCCAGCATTGAATAAGCAGGGATGTTTTACGCGGACCTTTCCTGGCCATTTCCAGAATCACTGCACTCAAAAATTAGCCCTGTCAGAAACACTCTGGATTCATCAATATGGCGATACTCCGGCATAAACTTTACACCGGCAAGTTCATTTAAAGTAGATTCATTACTTTCCAGCCAATCATTGCTGTTGTTCTGAATGGACTGGGAATTATTGATGGCTGCAATCCTGAGCTGTTCGAAGGAATATGAGAAGCACAGAAGTCTATTACATTTGCCTGCTGCTAAACTCATGATCTCTGCCTGATAAAGGTTTCAATCTCTTTCCTCAGTGGAATCGTTTTTCGTCCGCCTGATTTAGAACAGTGCAGTGCTGCGGCTGCTGAAGCCCTGATCAGGGCATTATTCTCCAAATGACTTTCTGCTAAACTAAGGGCAAAGACACCATGAAAAACATCCCCCGCTCCAAGCGTATCCACCGTCTCAACTTCGAATGCTGGAACATGCCGCAGTTTCCCATTATCCAGCCATCGGGTTCCTGAAGAGCCTTCCGTGACTCCTGCCCAGCCTCGGTTAATTTCGGCAACACAATGAAGGGCCTCAACTATAGACTTGCCTTCAGTAAACTCATTCAGGGCCGGTTGTGAAAAAAGGACGTGTGTGGCATTCTTAATCACTTCTTCATTCAGACCTTCAGGCACCAAATCGGCGTCAAGAACGCCCGGTATTCCGAGTTCACGAGCTCTGCGGAGGGTTTTAAGCGCTCCTTCCTGCCA
>ERZ651768.1383-NODE-1383-length-17773-cov-18.614320_pt1 | contig 17773 bp, 15 predicted proteins | sample MGYA00514754_ERZ651768 | MGnify/ENA metagenome assembly ERZ651768
CTCGGTGTCGTCGAGCCGATGGGAGATCTTCTGGAAGCTGCGGCTCCCCCACTCGATGCCCTACCTGTTTTCATCGGCGCGAATCTGCCTCGGGCTCGCGCTTGTCGGCGCGGTAATCGGTGAAATGTTCGCTGGCTCCACCGGTGGTTTGGGTAACACGGCCCGGGTGGGGCAGACCCGCATGCTCGTCGATCAGCTTTGGGGCAGCATCTTCGTCCTCGCACTCATCGGCGTACTCGCCAACTTGTTCCTGGCCGCAGTCGAGGCTCGCGTTCTGCGATGGCACAGTTCCCAAAACACACGTCGCTGATCGTCGAGGCAGAATTGGCAACGGGCCTCGAAAATCGGGGTGATAACAGAGAGGAAGTGGCCCGCCCAGTTTGCTCGCTTGTTGTAATGGGGAGTATTATTTCGCTTCGGCTGAGCATGCTTGGAATGTCGTCGTTCATACAACTAGGCGGGTGAGGTCTGATGAGTCGAAAGTGGTGCCTTCTGAGTGCACCGTTGCTGGGTTTCGCGCTTGTCATAGGGGCCTGCGGCGCTGATCCTGAGCGGGGGGATGCCCTCCCTCCGATCGGCTCGGACGAGCGGTGTGAGTCCAACCAGGCTGCTGGGAAGTTGATCTTCCTGTCAGGATTCGACTTCGCCGCTGCGGCGGGGATTATCGACATCGTGGCTGCTGAGGCGGAGGGTTACTTCGACGAGATGTGTCTAGATGTCCAGCTCCAGTCGGGGCTCTCGCCCGCTAACAGTGCCGCCCTGGCCGCCGGTACGACACAGTTTGCCGTTGTCGCCTCGTTTGGTGAGATGGTCCGCCAGAATGTCAACGGAGGCACCGACCTCATGGCCTTCGCCCAGTTGGGCCACACCTCGATCAGCGAGTTGATCGTGCCGGCCGGAACGATTACGAGCCTTTCCGATCTTCAGGGCAAGACCATCGGTATCAAAGGCGACCTCCCGTCACCCGTTCAGGCGATGCTGGCGGCGGAGGGTGCCCAGCGCGGAACCTTCGAAGAGTTGTTGCTAGACGGTTTCGATCCTGTAGCCCACCTTGCTCTTGGGATCGATGCGCTACCGGTCTACAAGTCCAATGAGCCTGCCGCCCTCGACCGCGAGGGCATTGAATATGTCGAGTTTGATCCACTCGACTTCGACATCCCAGCGTCCTTTGCGGTCTACATCAGTTCTCGAGAAAATTACGAGAAGTGGCCGACGGCCATTGAGGACTTTGTGCGTGCCGGTCTCCGTGGCTACCGGTTCGCCGCTGAGAATCCCGAGGTTGCGGTTGCGCACGCGTTCGAGTTGATCAACGCCGCTGGCAACCAGTTCTGGCTCGCCGAAACACACGAGTTGTCTCGTTGGCGGGTCGAGCGGTCGATGGTCGAGAACGTGACGCCCGAGGGCTTCGTGGTCGGTCAGCTCAACACGCCGCGTTTGGGTGAGGAGATCCAACTTCTGGCCGGCCTTGGTGAGTTAGAAACCTTGCCCGATTGGGAGAGCATGCTCGAGGACTCGGTGGTACCAAAGCTGCACGACGACAACGGCGAGTTGATCTGGGTGCCGATGAACTGATCCGCTCTGGACTGGTCGCATTACCGGCGTGCGGCGAGGAAATCTCGGGGCTTGGCCGCTTGAAAGGTTGGGGCAGCGGGGCTGTCAGTCTTCGGCCAGGGCGGCGGCCACCTCCCCGGCCACCCGTGCGTTGTTCACAATCAGGGCCACGTTGGCTTTCAGGCTGGCCCCGGTGGTCGCCTCGGCTACCTGGTTCAGCAGGAATGGGGTGAGCGCACTGCCCCGAACCCCCGCCTTGCTAGCGGCAGCCAGGCCGTCGGTCACCGCGCGTTCGATGATCGACCGGTCGACGGCCTGTCCGGCGGGGACCGGTACGGTGACCACCACACCGCTGGTCAGCCCGGTGGACCAGTGGGCGTTCAGGATGGCCGCCACACCGGCTGGATGGTCGGCCCGGACGCCTACCGGCAGGTCCCGGCCGGGGGACCAGAACTCACAGAAAGCATCGGTGCAGTAGCCGACGGTTGGTACCCCGAGGGTCTCCAAAGCCTCGACGGTGCGGGGCACGTCCAGGATGGCCTTCGCTCCGGCGCAGACCACGGCCACAGGGATGGTGGCAAGTGCTGTCAGGTCCGCGGAGACGTCGCCGTCGTGGCCCCGGTGCACCCCGCCGATTCCGCCGGTGGCGAACACCGGGATCCCCGCGCGGTGGGCCACGAACATAGTGGCGGCCACCGTGGTCGCCCCGGTCGTCCGCCCGGCCAGAACCTGGCCTATGTCCCGGAGGCTGACCTTGGCCACACCATCGGCCGACGCTAGGCGCTCTAGTTGGCCGGATGACAGCCCCACTTTGATCGACCCGTCAAGAACAGCCACGGTGGCCGGTACCGCCCCGGCCGCCCGTACCGCGGCCTCCGCTTTAGTAGCCGTCTCCAAATTGAGGGGCCGCGGCAGACCGTGGGATACGAGCGTCGACTCCAACGCCACTACCGGCCGGCCGTCGTCTAGTGCCTCGGCAACCTTTTCGGCGACCTGCAGGGGTCCGGTGCCACCTACCTTCCCGGCGACCGTCACGGATCCCATCCTGCCCATCCTCCATGTGTACCGCACTGGATAGCGAGTCGCGGTGGCCAGGGTCGCCCGGGGGGCCCGCGCTACGCTCGACTGGCCCCACGGGCCGTGAATGGCAGTGCCGAGACCCCGACGCCGCTTATCCCGCCCGAACCAGCGGAGACCCACCGACCATGGCCGAATCCGACCCCTTCGCTCTCGCCCATCGGGCCGCCGCCGCGCTCGCCCAGCGCACCGGCGTGGGTTGCCATGACGTGGTCATCGTGCTGGGCTCCGGCTGGGCGGACGCCGCCGACGGCCTTGGCGAGGTGGTGGCCGACGTGGAGATGGCCGACCTTCCCGGCTTCCCGGTGCCCACTGTGGAGGGTCACCGAAACCTGGCCCGGTCGGTGAGGGTGGGCGAGATGGCAGCGCTGATCTTGGGCGGCCGGGCCCACCTCTACGAGGGCCACCCGGTCGACACGGTGGTCCACGGGGTGCGTACTGCGGTGGCCGCCGGGTGCCGTACCGCGGTACTGACAAACGCGGCCGGCGGCTTGAACCCCGACTGGCCGGTCGGCCAACCGGTCGTCATCGCCGACCACCTAAACCTGACGGGTGCTTCGCCGATGGTTGGCCCGGCTCCCCCGGACGGTCAGGCCACTCGCTTCGTAGACCTTACTGAGGCCTATTCATCCCGCTTACGCGACCTGGCTCGACAGGTCGACCCGACACTGCCGGAGGGCGTATATGCGGGCCTGATGGGCGGGGCCTTCGAGACGCCAGCCGAGATCCGCATGTTCGCCGGGCTGGGCGCCGATCTGGTCGGAATGTCCACGGTGCTTGAAGTAATCGCCGCCCGACACCTGGGTGCTGAGGTGCTCGGCATCTCGCTGGTCACCAACCCGGCGGCCGGCCTCTCCGATGCTGAGGTTGACCACCAGGACGTCCTGGCGGCCGGGGTCGCCGCCGGACCACGGATGCTCGACCTACTAGCTGGGGTCCTGGAACGACTGTGAGTGCGGCCCCCACCGTCAGCCGGGCCGAGGACACCGCTCGACGGTGGCTAGAGGTCGACCCTGACCCGGAGACCCGGGCCGAGACCGAACGGCTGCTAGCCGCCGGGGGTGACGAGCTCGATGACCGCTTCGGTGGCCGCCTGGCATTCGGGACGGCGGGAATCCGCGGTCGGCGCGGCGCCGGGCCGATGCGGATGAACCGGGTGCTGGTGCGTTCGGTGGCCGCCGCGGTCGCCGAGGTGTTGTTGGCCACCGCTGAGTCCGATCCGCCACTGGTTGTTGTCGGCTTCGATGCCCGCCACCAAAGCGACGCCTTTGCCACCGACACCGCCCGGGTGCTGGCCGCCCGGGGGGTGGGCAGCCTGGTCCTTCCCGGGCCGCTACCCACGCCGGTACTGGCCCATGCGGTGCGGGAGTCCGGCGCCGATGCCGGCGTGATGGCCACGGCTAGCCACAACCCGGCGACCGACGGCGGCTACAAGGTCTACTGGGGCGACGGGGCGCAGATTGTCCCGCCGATCGACGCCAAAATCTCGGCAGCCATTGACGACGCCTACCTGCCATCCGACGACGATCTGGCCGATAACGACCATCCGCTCATCGGCCGGGCCGATGACACAGTGACCGACCGCTACGTGGACCTAGCTGCCTCGGTAGTTCGCCCTGGCGGCCCTCGCCGCTTGTCGGTGGTCTACACGCCCCTCCACGGGGTGGGCCGGGACGTTCTGGAGGCGGCCTTCGAACGGGCCGGATTCGACCCCCCGACGGTGGTGCCTGTCCAGGCCGATCCCGATCCCGACTTCCCGACGGTTGCCTTCCCCAACCCCGAGGAGCCCGGTGCCCTCGATGCGGCTCTCAACCTGGCCGCCGGGACAGGGGCCGATCTGGTGTTGGCCAACGACCCCGATGCCGACCGACTGGCTGTCGCCGTACCCGACCGCGGCTCATGGCGGATCCTGACCGGCGATGAGGTCGGGACTCTTCTGGCCGAGCATGTCTTGGCGGGGGGAACGGGCCGGGACCGGCTGGTGGTCTCCACCGTGGTTTCTTCTCGGATGCTGGTCCGGATAGCCGCCTACCACGGCGTCCACCACGCCGAAACCCTGACCGGGTTCAAATGGATCGTCCGGCCGGGCCTGGCCGACCGGTCCCGGCGGTTCGTCTTCGGCTACGAGGAGGCGCTCGGCTACGCGGTGGGCGACGCGGTGCGCGACAAGGATGGGATTACCGCGGCGCTGCTGTTTGCCGAACTGGCGGCCACCGCACGGGTCGAAGGCCGCACGGTGTGTGACCTGCTCGACGATCTGTGGCGACGCCACGGCGTCCACCGGACTGGATTGTTGACCAGGAGGTTCGACGGTCCCGATGCCGTGACCTCCATGGCCGACCTGATGCTCACAATGCGGGACGCGCCGCCCGCCGTCCTGGCCGGCCGGCCGGTCACCGCGGTGGTCGACCTGGCCCGGTCCGACACCGGCCTGCCACCGACCGACGCAGTGATCCTGGAGGTAGCGGGCGGCCGGGTGGTGGTCCGACCGAGCGGCACGGAGCCGATGGTCAAGGTCTACGTCGAGGCGGTCGCAGTGGTCAACGGGGACCTCCGGGACGCCGAGCGCTCAGCGACCGACGGGTTCGAAGCCCTACTCACCGCGCTGAGCGCCTGGTTGGACGACAAGGTCGACCGATGACCGTCTCGGTCCCACTCGTTCCGATTGGCACCGCCGGGCCGCCGGTGAGGGTTACCTCGGTCGACCAGGTGGCCCTTGAGGCTCGGGCCGCAGCTCTGGCCACTCGGTCGATCAAGACGAGCAGCAAGCGGGCCGCCCTCCACCTGGCCATCCGGTGCATGGACCTCACCACCTTGGAGGGGGCCGACACGCCCGAAAAGGTCGCTTCCCTCTGCCAGAAGGCCCGACGGCCCGAGCCGGCCGACCCGGCGGTGCCGCCGGTTGCTGCGGTGTGCGTCTACCCCGAGATGGTCGACGCCGCCCTGGCCGGGGTAGCCGGCTCTCCAGTGAGGGTGGCCAGCGTGGCTGGGGCGTTCCCCAGTGGTCTGTCGGCTCTCGACTCCCGCACCGCCGACATCGCTGACGCGGCCGGCCGCGGCGCCCACGAGATCGACATCGTCCTCAACCGGTCCGCGTTCCTGGCCGGTGACGAACAGCGGGCTCACGACGAGATCGCCGCCTCCCGGGCGGCCTGCGGCGGAGCCCACCTAAAAGTCATCTTGGAAGCCGGTGAACTGGGTAGCTACGACCGGATCCGCCGGGCTTCGATGTTGGCTATGGCCGCTGGAGCCGACTTCGTGAAGACCTCCACTGGCAAGATTCCCCGGGCATCCAGCCTGCCCATAGTGTTGTGCATGGCCGAGGCCGTGCGCGACTACGCCGACCAGGTCGGCACCACGGTGGGCATCAAGGCGGCCGGCGGGATCCGGACGGCCAAGCAAGCCTGGCAGTACCTGGTGGTGGTCGGCGAAACCCTTGGGGAGGCCTGGTTGACCCCCGACCGATTCCGGATCGGCGCCTCGGGTCTCCTCAACGACGTCCTCCTGCAGCTCCGCCGGCTAGACACCGGCCATTACGCCGGCCCCGACTACGTGACGGTGGACTGAGGAATGGCCGCCGAACCCGCCGACCCGACTTCGGTCGAGGCGTTTGATCTGGACTACGCACCAGCCCTCGAGTCGACAGCGATGGTGAACCTGGCTGATCGGTACGGCCACTTCATCGGCGGTGAGTTCGTACCCGCACGCTCGGGTCGGACCTTCACCACGATCAGTCCGTCCACCGGGGAGCCACTTGCCGAGGTGGCCGACGGTTCGGTTGAGGACGTGGACCGAGCCGTGGTCGCCGCCCGGTCCGCCTTTGAGGACCATTGGCGCGACACCCCTGGTCGGATACGGGCTCGCTACCTGTACCGCATCGCCCGACACCTTCAGGAGCGGGCCCGGGAGTTCGCGGTACTTGAGACGATGGACGGCGGCAAGCCCATCGCCGAGAGCCGTGACGTCGACATCCCATTGGTTGCCGCCCATTTCTTCTACAACGCCGGCTGGGCCGACAAGCTCGAATACGCTTTTCCGCAGCGGAGGATCAGTCCACACGGGGTAGCCGGACAGATCATCCCCTGGAACTTCCCGCTGCTCATGGCGGCCTGGAAGCTGGCCCCCGCCCTGGCCTGTGGCAACACTGTGGTTCTCAAGCCGGCTGAGACCACCCCGCTTACTGCTCTGCTGCTAGCAGAGGTCTTGGCCGACGTGGACCTACCGCCCGGGGTGGTCAACGTGGTTGCCGGGGCCGGCGAGACCGGAGCAGCCCTGGTCGAGAACCCCGGCGTCGACAAGCTGGCCTTTACCGGCTCCACCGAGGTCGGGAAGCGGATCCAAGCTTCCGCTCTCCGGCGCCGGCTGCCCCTCACCCTGGAGTTAGGCGGTAAGGCCGCCCACGTGATATTCGAGGACGCGGCGGTCGACCAGGCCATCGAGGGGGTCATCAACGGGATCTTCTTCAACCAGGGTCACGTGTGCTGCGCCGGGTCGCGCCTGCTGGTCCAGGAGTCGATCGCCGACCGCTTCGTCGATCAGCTACTCCACCGGGTCGATCGGCTGCGGGTCGGCGACCCGCTAGACAAGAACACCGATGTCGGGGCAATCAACTCAGCGGCCCAACTGGCCCGGATCACCGAACTGGTCGACGCCGGGGTGGCCGAGGGGGCCGACCTCCACCAGTTGTCCTGCGACCTGCCCGAACGGGGCTTCTGGTTCCCGCCCACCGTGCTGACCGGGGTCCAGCAGGCCCATCGGGTGGCCCGGGAGGAGATCTTCGGACCAGTGCTGGTCGTCCAGACATTCCGCACGGCCGAGGAGGCGGTGGACAAGGCCAACAACACCCCGTACGGCCTCTCCGCTGGCGTCTGGACAGAGAAGGGATCGCTCGTCCACTGGATGGCCGCTCGCCTCCGGGCCGGCGTGGTGTGGGCCAACACCTTCAACAAGTTCGACCCAGCCAGTCCGTTCGGCGGCTACAAGGAAAGCGGTTTCGGGAGAGAAGGTGGGCTCCAGGGCCTCGCCCCCTACCTGCGCCACGAGGGGCCGGTGTCCTGATGGCTGGGCGGCTGCCGGTGGCCAAGACCTACAAGCTCTTTATCGACGGGGCCTTCCCCCGCTCAGAGTCAGGCCGGACGTTTCCGGTTCATGGCCCCGACGGGACACTTTTGGCCAACGCGGCCCGGGCCTCCCGTAAGGACCTGCGTGATGCGGTCAGGACTGCCCGGGCGGCTCAGGAGGGGTGGGCGGCCCGGACCGCCTATAACCGCGGCCAGGTCCTCTACCGGGTGGCCGAGATGCTCGAGGGCCGACGGGCCGAGTTGGCCACCCTGTTGAGCGACACCGGTCTAGGCACCGAGGCCGCCGAGGAAGAGGTGGAGGCGTCCATCGACCGGTGGGTCTGGTACGCGGGATGGTCCGACAAGGTCCACCACGTGTTGGGCACGGTGAACCCGGTGGCCGGCCCCTACTTCAACTTCACCGTTCCCGAGCCGACCGGGGTGGTCGGTCTGGTCGCTTCGGGCCGGCCCGCCCTGCTGGGCCTGGTATCCCGACTAGTCCCGGCCATCGTTGGCGGAAATGCCGTCGTGGTGGTCACCGGGGGTGACGCTTCGCTGGTCGCGGTGACCCTAGGCGAGGTGTTGGCCACCTCCGACGTGCCCGCGGGGGTGGTGAACGTACTCACCGGGGAACGGGCTGAACTGCTGCCATGGCTGATCAGCCATCTCGACGTGAACGCCGTCGACCTGACCGGCGCCGACGACGACCTTGAGGCGGAGGTAGTGGCCGAGGCGGCGGCCAACGTCAAGCGGGTGGTGTTTGGTGACGTGGAGGAGGAGAGTCCCTACGCCATCGCCGATTTCCTGGAGATGAAGACCCTCTGGCACCCGATTGGCCGTTGACCTCTTCCCGTTTCAGGGAGCGATCCGGTCGATGAGCAGAGGCGGAAGTTCCGGGGGCTTGTCGACAATCTCGATGGCCCCGTCGAGGGCGGCGACCGCCGAGGTGAACCGACCTTCGTCGTCACTGTGTAGCTCGAGGAGCGGCTGCCCGGCCTCCACCTGGTCGCCAGGCTTGGACAGACATACCGCCCCGGCGGTGGCCGACACCGGGTCCTCCTTGCGGGCCCGCCCCGCCCCGAGTCGCCAGGCGGCCACCCCCACGGCACGACAGTCGAGTCGACCGAGATAGCCGGTGGTTGGGGCGACTATCTCCTGTCGGTGCTCGGCGACAGGAAGGCCGGCTGATAGGTCGCCGCCCTGGGCGGCCACCATCCGATCGAAGACCTCCCTGGGTTCCCCTCCGGCCAGCACCACGGCCGGGTCGGTGTCGACGTCGACCAGAGCCAGCATCTCGCGGGCCAGGGCCAGGGTCACTTCCAGCACGTCGTCGGGTCCGCGGCCCTCGAGGACATCGATGGCCTCGGCCACCTCGAGGGCGTTGCCCGCCGTCCGCCCCAACACGGTATGCATACCAGTGATCAGAGCCACGGTGGCCACCCCGGAGTCCTCGCCCAGCTCGACCATGGTGCGGGCCAAATCCCGGGCCTGGTCCTCCTCGACCATGAAGGCCCCGGAGCCCGTCTTGACGTCGAGCACTAGGGCTTCGGTCCCCTCGGCCACCTTCTTGGAGATGATCGAGCTGGCGATGAGCGGGATCGAGTCCACAGTGGAGGTCACGTCCCGGAGTTGGTAGAGCCGCCGGTCGGCCGGGTTGAGGTCGGTGGAGGCCGCGGCGATCATCCCTCCCACGTCGCGTAACTGGGAGACCATCTCCTCGGCGGTCAGAGCGGCCCGCCATCCGGCGATGGCCTCCATCTTGTCGAGAGTGCCTCCGCCGTGGCCGAGGCCCCGACCGGAGAGCTGTGGCACGGCCGGCCCGCAGGCCGCGACGAGTGGGACCAGAATCAGAGACACCTTGTCGCCGACCCCCCCGGTGGAGTGCTTGTCGACGGTGGGCCGTCCCACCCCGGACAGGTCGAGGGTCACCCCGGAGTCGACCATGGCCCGGTTCCAGGTGGTGAGTTCGTCGCGGGTCATGCCTTGGAAGTAGATGGCCATGGCCAGGGCGGCAGCCTGTTCGTCCGGGATGGTTCCACCCCGGGAGAACTCGGCCACGAACCAATCGATCTGGTCGTCGGTGAGGCGTTCTCCGTCCCGCTTGGCCCGGATGATGTCGACGACGTCCATCAGGAGGCGTCGCCCCCTCCGGCTTCCAGGTCGGCGACGGTGAACGGGTCGGCCAGCAGGTCCAGTATGGGCTTCGGCCCGCCCGGGCCGTCCACGACCAGGCCTTCTCCCCCAGCCTCCAGGAGTAGTTGCCGGCAGCGCCCGCAGGGGGCGAGGGCGTTGCCCTCCGGATCGGTGGCCACCGCGGCGACCAGACGTCCACCACCGCTGCGGTGCAGGTCGCCGACCATGCCGCATTCGGCGCACAAGGTCAGGCCGTAGGAGACGTTCTCGACGTTGCAGCCGGTGACGATCCGACCGTCGTCGGCGAGACCGGCGGACCCCACCGGGAAGTGGGAGTAGGGGGCGTAGGCTCGTCCGGCCGCCGCGGCGGCCGCGGCCCGTAGGGCCGCCCAGTCGATCCCCGGATGGTCGCTCACGGCTCCATCCTGCCCGATGGGACGGCCACTCCGGTCCGGGACAGGGCGGTGACCGCCACCAGTGCCGTCCACACCACTGCCGAGCCCAACAGGTGGGCGGTAATCACCGCGCCGGAGGTCACTTCCGTGAGCACGTGCACGGCACCCAGGCCGACGTTGAGCGCATAGGCCCCGGTGGCCAGGCGCAGCAGACTTTGCTCCCCGGCCGGTCGTCCGACCCGCCGTGCGGTGGCCATCAGCCAGCCCAGGTAGAAGAAGCCAGCGCCGGCGACTGCCCGGTGCAGCCAGTGCACAACGGTGTAGCGGTCCGACAGGTCAGGGACAAGTGTGTTCGAAACCAGCGGCCAGCCGGAAAAGTAGCGGTTGTGTACATAGGCGCCGAGGAGCAGTAGTGCATAGGAACCGCCAGCGGCCACCCCCAGACGAGTCGTCCAGGTGTGGTTGGCATCAGTCACCTGACCGTCGTCCCGGCGTGGCGAGAGGGCCACGGCCACCAGGGTCAGGAGGGCGAGGACGACCATGGACACCGCCAGGTGGAGGGCCACCAGGTCGACGTCCAGGTCGGCCTTGACGACACTACGGCCGATCCAGGCCTGGATGGCGACCACGGCCAGCGCGGCGGCAGCTAGTCGGACGACGACCGTGCGATGCCGGTGGTGCCGCCAGGTGCTGATGAGGGTGGCGATGACCAGGACGCCAACCACCGCCGCTGTCCACCGGTGGAGCCATTCGACCACCATGTGGTACTCCCACCGGGGGAGCAGCCCTCCGAGGGCGCCGTCCTCGCAGAGCGGCCAGCGGTCGGCGCAGCCATAGCCGCTGCCGCTGCCCCGGGTGAACCCGCCGATCCCGACCAGAACCAGGGTGGCGGCCAGCGCCACACGGCTGAGGCGGGCCGTCGGGTTCACGATCCAGAGGCTACGGCGACCCCGGGGCACCAGCACCGGCCCAACTGCGCGTCTTCTCACCGGGGGAACCTGTCCAGTTGAGCTTCGCGTCACCGGATGGCAGTGGTATGCGAGGCTGGTCGCCTAGTTCGGGGCCGGCCTCGGGAGGTGGCCAACCGAAGGAGGCGAGGGCGAACGTCGTGGTTGCTATCGAGGGTCTGCTGATCGACATCGACGGTGTCCTCACGGTGTCGTGGGAGCCCATCGACGGGTCCCCCGAGGCCATGGCGACTCTCCGGGAACTAGGCATCCCGCTCCGGTTCGCCACCAACACCACGACGCGTACCCGAGCCGAGGTGGCGTCACTGATCACCTCGGCCGGGATGCCCGTCGAGCCGGGGGAGATCCTGACCGCGCCAGTGGCCACCGCCGTGCACCTCCGCCGCCACCACCCGGGAGCCCGGTGCTTCCTCCTCAACTCTGGTGACCTGTCCGAGGACCTGGAGGGAATTGAGCTGGCCGACCACGGACCCGAGGACGGACCGGTGGACGTGGTGGTCATCGGTGGGGCCGGTCTGAACTTCACCCACGAGCAGTTGAACCGGGCCTTCGGTCACCTGCTGGGAGGAGCCGAGTTTGTGGCCATGCACCGCAACCTCTACTGGCGCACCTCCCGGGGGATGGAACTTGACACCGGGGCTTATGTGCGGGCCCTCGAGGAATCGTCGGGGCGCACCCCGGTGGTGCTAGGCAAGCCGTCAGTCGAGTTCTTTGCCGCCGGGGTGGCCGACCTGGGCCTGAACGCCGAGCAGGTGGCCATGGTGGGTGACGACATCGAGAACGACGTGCTGGCCGGACAACGGGCTGGGCTCTACGGGGTGCTGGTCCGCACCGGCAAGTTCCTTCCCGAGGTTTACGACACGGCGACCGGCGAACCCGACGTGGTAGTTGACAGCTTCGCCGATGTCCCTGCGCTGCTCGACGGCTGACTACCGCGCTCCCGCCGGGCGCCTAGGGCTCAATGACGTTCCAGAACAACGGGAAGTCATGCAGGCTTGCGAAGAGTGCACCGACCCGGTCGGCGTTCCCTTCGACGATGATCGAGCCCGCCTCGACCAGATCGGCAAACTCCTCGCCGGTGGCGATCAGGTGTTCGAGTACTGAACGGTCCGCGGTGATTACCGTATCCGGTTCGGCGTGCCGGGTGCCGGGCCGCGAATGCATCGTGCCGTTGGACAACTCCAACCGGACCGAGTCGTCGACGTCGGGAAGAACCCAGTCGACGGCCAGCGGTCCTATCAGGGCGGCGGCCGGGCCGTCCACCTTGACGGCCAGGAAGTCGAACATCTGCTGAAGGGTCATGCCCCGCACCACCTCGAGGCGGGGCCGCTGTAGGACCGGGACGTCGATGGCGCCGTTGCGTAGTTCCTGGGCGCCGGTTAGGTAGATGTCGCGCCAGGGTCCCGACTCAGCCCGGTAGGCCAGTTGCTCGAAGGCATCGGCCTGGAGCAGCCGGGCCTCCTGACAGGACGGGTCGGCGAACACCGCATGGCGCAGCACCTCGGCCACCCAGCGGTAGTCGCCGCCCTCGTATGCGGCCCGGGCCTTGGCCAACAGCGCCTCCATGCCGTCCATGAACTCCACATAGCGCCGGCCGGCCTCGACCGGCTCGTACGGGTCGAGGCTGGAGGGATGTCCGTCGTAGTAGCCGAGGTAGCGCTGGTAGACGGCCCGGACGTTGTGGCTGACCGTGCCGTAGTAGCCATGGCACAAGTAGTCGGCCCACAGGCCCTCGGGCAGCTGGATGGTTGCCGCGATTTCGTTCGGGGTGTAGCCGAGGTTGGCCAGCCGCATCGCCTGGTCGTGCAGCCACCGGTAGAGGTCCCGTTGGCGGATCAAGTAGCCGCGGACCGCTCCGGGTCCCCAGTGGGGCCAGCCGTGGCTGGCGAACACCACGTCGGTCACCTCTCCCCACCGGTCGAGTGCCTCGTCGATGTAGCGGCTCCATCGCAGAGCGTCACGCACCAGCGCCCCCCGGAGGGTCAGGACGTTGTGCATCGTCCCAGTGCAGTTCTCGGCCATGCACAGCGCCCGATGGTCGGGAAAGTAGAAGTGCATCTCGGCCGGGGCTTCCGACTCGGGGGTGAGTTGGAACTCGATCCGTACTCCGTCGAGCACTAATTCCTGGCCTGTCTCGGTGATCTCGACAGTCGGCGGCACCAGGGCTGACGACCCGGTGGGTACTCCTTTGCCCAGCCCCTGGTCGACGTGCCCGTATTCGCTCCAGGGCAGGAGCATCCCGAATTGGTAGGTGGCCCGACGTCCCATGGCTGGTGCGGCGACGACGTTCTCGGCAACCGCCTCGGTGAGGAATCCGTCGGGGGCCACCACTGGGACCTCACCCGAGTCGACCCGTTCCCTCTCGACCACCCCGAGGATCCCGCCGTAGTGGTCGAGGTGCGAGTGGGTGTAGATGACCGCACTGACCGGCCGATGACCCAGGTGTTCAGTGACCAGTTCGTAGGCCGCGGCTGCCGTTTCGGCGGTGGTCAACGGGTCGATGACCACCCAGCCGGTCTCGCCGCGGATGAACGTGGCGTTGGAGGTATCGAATCCCCGTACCTGGTAGAACCCGTCGCACACCTCGTAGAGGCCGTGGCGGGCGTTGAAGCCGGCCTGGCGCCACAGCGACGGATTGACCGTCTCGGGGACCGGTCCGTGCACGAAGTCGGATCGAGATAGGTCCCAGGAGTGGGGTTGCCACGGGTTGGGGTCGTGGCGTTCGATGATCGGTTCGCTGCGGGTGGCGATGAACCCTCGAGCCACGTTCGCCGCGTCGGTGCCGTCGTCGGGCGGGAGGGTTGCCGCGAAAGAGTCGATGGCCGCTCGGGTGTGGTCGGTGGCCGGCTTTGGTTGGAGTGCGTCGTCGGACACAGAGGGAGCCGTCCCGAGCTCAGCTGCTGGTGAAGATCGGCTCGCCGACCGGCTGGTAGACGGCATCGGCCACCGACTCGTCGTCGTAGCGTCCCAGCTCGAACCGGCCGACGACGAAGTGATGGACCTCATCCGGTCCGTCGGCGAGGCGCAGTGTCCGCTGGCTGGTGTACATGCCGGCCAGGGGGGTCCACTGGGAGACACCGGTGGCCCCGTGGATCTGGATGGCCTCGTCGATGATGCGGCACACCCGTTCTGGAACCATGGCCTTGACAGCACTGACCCAGATCCGTGCCTCGGCGTTGCCCATGGTGTCCATGGCCTTGGCGGCTCGGAGCACCATGAGCCGACAGGCTTCGATCTCGATGCGGGCCCGGGAGATCACCTCAACGTTCTTGCCCAGTTGGGCGATCTTCTTCCCGAAGGCCTCCCGGGACAAGCCGCGCTTGACCATCATCTCCAATGCAGCCTCGGCGGCCCCGATGGACCTCATGCAGTGGTGGATGCGGCCAGGACCTAGGCGGAGCTGCGAGATCTCGAAGCCTCGCCCCTCGCCTAGGAGGATGTTGGCCTTTGGGACGCGGACGTTGTCGAGGTGGATGTGCATGTGCCCGTGGGGGGCGTCGTCCTGACCGAAGACCTGCATCGGGCCGAGGATGTTGACTCCCGGGGTGTCCATCGGTATGAGGATCTGTGACTGTCGGCGGTGGGGCGGGCCGTCGGGGCTGGTCTGGACCATGCAGATCATTATCTTGCAGCGCGGGTCACCGGCTCCGGAGATGTAGTACTTCTCGCCGTTGATGATCCACTCGTCGCCGTCGAGGACGGCCTGGGTCGCGATGTTCTTGGCGTCGGAGGAAGCGAGGCCGGGCTCGGTCATCGCGAAGCAGGAGCGGATCTCCCCGTTGAGCAGCGGTTCGAGCCACTGTTCCTTCTGTTCTGGGGTGCCGACCCTCTCGAGGACCTCCATGTTGCCGGTGTCCGGAGCGCTGCAATTGAGGGACTCCGAGGCCAGCCGGCTTCGGCCCAGTTCGGCAGCTATGTAGGCGTAGTCCAGGTTGGAGAGGCCCTGCCCCGTCTCGTCATCGGGGAGGAAGAAGTTCCACAGGCCCTGGTTGCGGGCCTTGGCCTTCAAGCCGTCGAGGAGTTCCAGTTGGCCGGGGGCCCACGACCAACGGTCGGCCCGGTCCTCGCCGAGGCGGAAGAACTCTTCGGTGAGTGGTTCCACCTCGGTGGTGACGAAGGCCTTAACGGCGTCGTAGAGCGGTCGGCCGGCTTCCGACATGGCGAGGTTCATCGAGTCGTCGCTCGGGTCCTGCACGTGCATTCCGATTCCGATGGCCATGGTGTCGCCCCAGATCCCGTCCGCTTACCTCGGCAACCTAGGCCACCGGCCGGGACCCGTCCCACCCGGCACGGTGAGTTGGAGACTTGGTTCCCTCACCGGCGGTCGATGTCTTCGCTACGCTCGGCCCACCTGGCACGAACGTCGGGAGGTGGGCGGTGTCGATCGCCGACGAGGTCCTGGAACTTTTCGACCGGCACGGGTGGAGGGCCTATTCGGAACAGGTCAGCATGGCCGAACACTCCACCCAGGCTGCGGCACTTGCTCAGGAAGCCGGAGCTTCGGATGCCCTCGTACTGGCCGCCCTACTCCACGATGTCGGGCATTTCCTGGACGAACCAGACTCGGAGTTTGGAGTCACCGACCACGGCGCCTCGGGAGCGAACTGGCTGGCCGAGCGGTTCATCGACGCTGTCACCGAACCGGTGCGACTCCACGTGGACGCCAAGCGGTATCGCTGCCTGGTGGAGCCCGGGTACGTCGAGCGGCTGAGTCCGGCCTCGGTCGGCACTCTGGTGCTCCAGGGCGGTGCGATGGGCACTGGGCAGGCGGCGGCTTTCGAGGCTGAACCGTTTGCCGAACAGGCCCTGGCTCTGCGGACCTGGGACGACTCGGGCAAGGTGGCCGGGCTGAGAGTGCCCGCCCTCGGGGACTATCGGCGACTGCTTGACGATAGGTCGCTGCACCGGACCGGTTTCGTGGATTTGGTGTCCGTAGAGCCAGGAGAGGTGTGCGTGTCCGTCGACGAGGTGCGCTCCCGGTTCCATGCCGTCTGGTTGCGGGACAACCTGGTTGACGGTGGGGCCCGCCACATTGACAACGACCAGCGACTGTTCGACGTAGCCGACCTGCCTGAGGTGGTGGAGATAGCCGGGGCCGAGGTGGTGGACGGTTGCCTGCGGGTGACGTTCGAGCCGGACGGGCCGGTGGGTGAGTGGGATGCCGGCTGGTTGGCCGCTCATCGCTACGACGGTTTGCCTGAAGGGGCAGTCCGGTCGGCAGCGGGCGGGGTTCGTCGCTGGGAGGCCAGTGGGTTCGAACCGTATCGGGCTAACTACGGGTCGGTGGTTGACAGCGGTCCAGCCCTGGCGGAACTCTCCGCTGCGTTGGGCCGCGACGGCGTGGTGGTCCTTGAGGGTCTTGGTACGGCTGGGGTGTCGGTGGAGGACGTGGCCGGGCTGTGGGGCCCGGTGTTGGAGACCAACTATGGCCGGGTATTTGAGGTGCGGGCCGAGGAGCGCCCCGTCAACCTGGCCTATACGACTGCGCCACTGGGACCCCACACCGACAACCCGTACCGTCGGCCCGTTCCCGGGTATCAGTTACTGCACTGTTTGGTGGCCGGCGGTCGGGGTGGCAGGACGGTTCTGGTGGATGGTTTCCGGGTCGCGGAGGAACTACGGGCCGAGGATCAGGAGGCCTTTGAACGCCTGACCCGGCATGGTGTGAGGTTCCGGTGGGGCGGCCAGGGGTTCGAACTGGAGAGCCGTGGGCCGCTGATCGAGGTCGACGAGCGGGGGAGCGTGCAGTCGGTCCGCTACAACAACCGGTCAATCGCTCCGCTGGACCTGGCCTATGAAGACATGGTGCCCTTCTACCGGGCCTACCGGGTGCTGGCCGCCCTGTTGCGGCAACCGGAATTCGGGTACCGGATGGCTATGCGGCCGGGGGAGTGCCTGGTGTTCGACAATCAGCGGGTTCTCCACGGGCGAGAGGGGGAATCCGATCCGAACCGCCGTCTGCAGGGCTGCTATCTAGCCAGGGACTGGGTGGAGGGACGTATTTTTCCTCCGGACGCAGCTGAAATGATTGAAGCTGTGTAACACGGAAGCTGTGGTACACTGATTCCGTGTTACTAACAGTCGGTAGGTCCTACAGACTGAATGGAACGAGTTGATGGGCAACCTGACGCTGGCCATCGACGATGACCTGCTCCGTCGGGCACGGGTACGGGCCGCCGACCAGGGCACCTCAGTCAACGCCGTGGTTCGCGAGCTGCTGGCCGGATACGCGGCGATCGACCGGACGACCTCGGCCCGTAGGCGGCTGGTAGCCCTATCCGTGTCCTCGTCCTCCGGTTCGGGCGAGACCCCACCCGAGGCCGACCATGGCCGCTAGAACGTTGGTTGACACCTCGGTCCTGCTGCGACTCTTCGACGACGACCAGCCCCTTCGACAGGCCGCGGCCCGGGGCCTGTTCGGAGATCCCGAGGGACCGAACCTGGCCATCTCGGCGGATGGACTGGCTGCCTTCTACGACGCCGTCACCAAACGGTTCACCCGTACCCTGCCCGAGGTGACGGCCCGTCGGGCCCTGTCCGACCTGGCCGAGTTGACCGTCGTCCAGCTGGACAGGGATCTGGTGATGGC
>ERZ651768.1384-NODE-1384-length-17767-cov-12.651328_pt1 | contig 17767 bp, 14 predicted proteins | sample MGYA00514754_ERZ651768 | MGnify/ENA metagenome assembly ERZ651768
TACGGAACATCCTATCCGAGGCGGAGTCTCGATTGCAGATCTGGATCGTAACGGACAGATGGAATTACTCTTTTCCGGTCTCGATCAATACGTCCATGCCTGGGACCCGATTGTGGATGGAGAAATTACTGGCTGGCCTGTTAATATAGGAAGTGGCTCAATCTCTGAACCCATCGTAGTTGACCTGGATAATGACCTTGATCTAGAGGTCATCACTGCAACGATTGAAGGGACTATTTATATCTCACACCATGATGGTTCTTCCTATCAGAACTTTCCCTATATATCACAAGATAGTATCCACTCGACACCAGCCATTGGAGACCTAGATAACGATGGAGACTACGAGCTTATTGTTGGCACAGCTGTGAATCTAAAAGTATTGGATATCTTAGATATTGGAGGGGATCAGTATTCATGGAAAGCTTATCGTGGGAACTCGCATCGTGATGGCTACTACGATGTAAGTCTCTCTTATTTAGCTATGGATAAAAATATGACACCTACAGAGTTTAGTTTAGGAAACAATTATCCTAATCCGTTTAACCCGGTAACTAATATTACTTACGGTCTTCCTGAAGATATGAGGGTGATGATCACAGTCTATGATATAAAAGGGAGGGTAGTTAAAACGTTGGTAGATAGTAGACAATCAGCTGGCCATAATTCAATATTTTGGAATGGAACAAATGATTTCGGAGCACCTGTGTCAACGGGTCTTTATTTTTATAGGATCCAATCGAGTAATTTCAGCCAGACAAAAAAAATGATCTTTCTCAAATAGTTTTTTTAGTACCAACATCAAGCCCCGCATTCGTGGGGTTTTTTGTTGGTGGGATGATGGATGGTAGAATTAGAGTATAAGTGAGCAGGCAACACCTTCGTTCCAGCCCCATGATTTGAGGACGGATCTGTTTATTATTTAAATCGGTATCGCACTGTAGTCATTAAATTAAGCCCCTATAACTATGCTTAATTTTTATAGAGATAAAAGATCTCTACCTATAACATAATGAATATTTTGCTCTACACACTCATAAATAACGCATTTAACTTACTCCAGATGCTAATTTTGGTCCGTGTTGTGCTCAGCTGGGTGCCCCACAACCCGTACAATCAGTTGATCCAATTGCTCTACCAGGTTACGGAGCCAATACTCAGTCCGATCAGGGAGACACTTCCTGTCCAGAGTGGGGGCATTGATTTTTCTCCAATTGTAGCATTTTTTCTGCTGGGTTTTGCAAAGAAAATTCTGCTGATGGCTATCTGATCGCTCTTTCAAGACACGTTTAATGTTTAAAAAACTATTCCGCAGTTATCGGGATTTACCCCGAAACATACACCTGCTCTTTCTTTTGGAATTCAGCCTGAGCCTGATCCATATTGCCTTTATACTGGTCCTGAATATTTATCTTCGAAAGCAGGGGTTCAGTGACCCAGAAATCGCTTCATTCAATTCGCTGCGATTTATAGGCGCCCTGGCTTTTGCCCTGCCCCTGGGAATCTATATCCGTGGAAAGAAACTGAAACCATTTTTTATTCTTGCTTCGGCGATAGTCCCAACCACAAGCATATTGATCATTGAATCTATTCATTACCTGATCCTACCCTTAATTCAGCTGGCCTTTTTATCCTGGGGTTTTGGAATGATGCTGATGCGGGTCTGTTCTCTACCATTTATCATCCGCAACACGACTGCTGATAACAGTACCGAGGCTTTATCCCTGACTGCAGCAACCTGGTCTCTGTCCACCATCGTTTCCGGTCTGATAATCAGCGGTCTCGACTGGATCTCCTATGTTAAGATCGGCAGCTGGTCAGTTACGTTTAATGAACAGGCGATTCTCTGGATCATTACGGTCATTGGTGCCGGTTCTATTGGATTTTCCCTAAAGATCAGCGAACACAATCATAGAGACGCCGGCAGAAATAATGATCTGTTTTCCTTACATAAATCGTATGACTGGCATCTTATTTTCAAAGCCATTTCACCTTTAATACTGATTTCCATTGGTGCTGGATTGACCATTCCATTCGTAAATCTGTTTTTTAATTCTATTTTTGGTTTCACAGCAAGTGAATTCAGCCTGCTGGGCAGTTTCACAGCACTCCTGGTATTCATATTTTCTTTGTTGGTACCTTCCCTGAGAAAGAAATACGGTTACTGGATGACCATTGTTGTGGTTCAGAGTCTGGCTATTATTTGTCTTATTATTATGTCGTTAATGGAACTGTACGCAACCTATTCATTTGCGCTCATTATAGCCGTCGCAGCCTACATTTTACGCCAACCACTCATGCATATGGCCCATCCTGCTTCCAACGAGCTTATGATGAATTATGTGGGTAAAAAAAATCAGGAATTGATCAGCGCCTTAAGCTCCAGCCTGTGGAGTGCTTCCTGGTTTATCAGCGCCAAGGTATTTGAGTGGCTCAGACTGCTGCAGTATCAGTACTATGAAATTTTCCTGATCACAGCAGCGCTGTACACTTTTGGTGTAATATTATTCACATTCCTGATCCGGGACTACGAAGAAAAGGAAAAAATAAAATCCATTGCAGTCCTGCCTATTTCTGATGAATTAACCATGGATTAATTTCTCTTATGAATACCTCATGTATTAACCCTGTATATTGAAAATACCATGGATGAAAGATCGTTGGTAAACTTTAATATGATTAAGTACACTGTGGTACTGATGTTGTTTATGGGCCTGACCTGGGGACAGTGCAGTGATGGGGAAGTTGAACTTTGGGATGAGTGTTATACCATAGAAACGACCTATGAATTGTATTTATCGGATCAACAGCTTTCAGGAACCATACCTGCAGAAATAGAAGAACTGACAAATCTTATGTTTTTAGATGTGTCGAATAATAACCTTGAAGGTGAGATACCTCCTGAAATAGGTAATCTAGTCAACCTCCTAGGCATGGATCTCAGCGGTAATATGCTGACTGGTGACATTCCATCGGAAGTGGGAAACCTTACGAATCTTATGGTTCTAATATTATCCGATAATCAGCTTTCTGGAGCCATACCGCCCGAAATTGGAAATTTATCAAGCCTGATTGATTTATATCTATTCAATAATCAACTGTCGGGTTCAATACCACCAGAGATTGGTAATCTGGTTCATCTTTCAGGATTAATTTTAAATGGTAATCAGATCACAGGAACGATTCCCGCTGAACTTGCCACCCTTTCAAGTTTAAACTATTTATTATTAAATGATAATTTATTAGATGGGGTAATTCCGGAAAGTATATGCAGTCTTGAATTGAACTGGAGCAGCATCTATAATTTTAATATTTCGAACAATCAATTATGCCCGCCCTATCCAGACTGCATTGAACCGTTTGTTGGCAATCAAACTATCATTGATTGTGATGGCATAGTTGAATTATGGGATGAACTGTATTTTGCGGAAGGTACGACTGAACTCAGTTTGGCCTATCAGGGATTGACGGGGCCCATACCAGCAGAAATCGGGTATTTTACTCACTTGACCCATTTGGATCTGTCCTATAATCAATTAACGGGTTCACTCCCTGTTGAAATTGGCAACCTGGACAGCCTGAGATATTTTAATGTTGCATACAATCAGCTTACAGGGCAAATACCCTCATCTATAGGTAATCTTGCCAGGCTCACTGATTTTAAATTGTATTCTAATTCAATTACTGGCTCACTCCCTGCTGAAATGGGCAATCTGGTTTACCTTGAGTACCTCAATGTTTATAACAACCAGCTCACAGGTGCAATCCCACCGGAGATAGGGAACTTGAATAACCTGAATAAATTATATTTACATCACAATCAATTCACGGGTGGGTTGCCGACAGAGCTATTCAGTTTGACAGATCTTACAGATCTTTACCTGAATGATAATCAGTTTACGGGTGTACTTTCTTCTGAAATTACTTTTTTAGAAAACCTTGAACGGCTGCGTCTGCAGAACAATCAATTGTCTGGATTGATTCCAGAAGAAATATGTGATATCAATCTGGATTGGAGCAACCCTATTTCTTTTAATATTTCCAATAATTACCTGTGTCAACCGTATCCCTATTGTATACAGGGCTATGAGGGATACCAGGATACATCCAATTGTAGCCAAGTTTCAATTATTGACCCGACTCTCCCATTGATTTATGAATTGCACAATGCGTATCCTAATCCATTTAACCCATTGACGACTATACAGTATGCACTGCCAGTTAATACTGGGGTTCAAATGACCATTTATGATATGATGGGTCGGGTGGTGAAAACACTGGTCAGTCGTACCCAGGGGCCAGGATTTCAATCAATTCAATGGAATGCCACGAATGACAGAGGTGAATCTGTGAGTGCTGGTATCTACTTGTGTACTATAGAAGCAGGATATTTCAGGCAGACCAGGAAGATGGTATTGCTAAAATAATTTAAATATTGAATTATGAAGCCCCTTTAATTAATGGAATTTATTGTTTACAGGATGAGGTGTAGATTTAACAGATGGATTATCGAATCTTATCCTTATTTTTTATAACTCTAATTATTGCGAGCGACCCCAAACCCATGGAGATACAGACCCATTATTTTAATGCAAAGACTGATAAAGAATTAGACCTACAGTATGCTCTATATTTACCGGATGATTATCCCGATACAGGTGAAACGTATCCACTGGTTCTTTTTTTACATGGTGCAGGTGAACGGGGAGGGAATCTGGATCTTGTTAAGATACACGGTATACCCAAATTAATTGATGAGGGAAAATCTTTTCCGTTCATTACTATTGCACCCCAATGCCCGGATGAAGGATACTGGGATAGGCCGGAATACGTTAGATCCCTAATATCATTAATAAAAGAGATCATGAAAACCTATGCTGTGGATAAAACCCGTGTATATGGAACGGGCTTAAGTATGGGTGGTCTTGGAACACTTGCGATCGCTATAAAGGAGCCTAGTTTATTTGCTGCGATTATTCCTGTGTGCGGTGGTGCTGATCTTAAAAAAATTGACCGCATCAATCAGTTGCCCATCTGGCTGTTTCACGGAGAAGCCGATTCGGTCATTCCGGTTGAGAACTCTTTATCGATCTATGATGCTTTAAAACCTATAAACGAACATGTTTTCCTTACGATTTACAAGGGAGTAGGTCATGATTCATGGACAGAAACGTACGAGAATGAAGCTGTCTACGAGTGGTTGCTAATGTATAGAAAATAAGCGGAGAATTAAAATCCCTGGATCATGGGATCATTGATGGAACCTTCAATTCTCAATACAATGGTTGCACCCTGGCGGTTCAGCATTTTACCATTTTTCTTTTCCCAGTCCCGGATCCATTTTCGTACGCCCAGTGCGATTGGATGAATTTTTACTTCCGTACGGTGGAGTATCACATCGGGACGAGACCCGGTTTGACGCAGGGTAAAATCTCCCGTAATAGATACTTTTAAAAACGGGGTATGAAGTTTAAACCCCACATCTCCGGTAAATTCATTGATCAGGTTCAGGTCTAATTCCAACAGCCTGACCTTAAGTGCATTATTCCAGATGCCCAGTGTTTCTAACAGAGATTGAATCTCCGGTTCTTCTCTTAAGCCATCTGGAATCTTGATCTCAAAATTTCTGATCCGGAAATTTCCCCGACCTTTGTGTATAATCGGTTGGCTATTAAGATTACCGTTCAAAACAACACCGTTTGTTTCAAGGTTCAGCTCCGGTAGATGAATCCGGGACTGATTATCCAATTCAGAGCCCGGTGTAGCGGTAAAAGTAATGTTTGATATCTTGAATTGGCCCCGGTTTAACATGATATCGAACTCGGTCTGATCCGGAGAAAGTTCTAAATCAAGCGCAGATGAGAACAGATGGGATATTTCCTGAATCTCAAACTTATAATCCCATACCACCATTGGTACCTGGTATAATGAATCCTGCACTGGATCCATTTGGAAAGATCTCGACTGCCAGTCAAAATAAATGGATTTTGTTTTTGGCACAGGATTAATTTGAGTAGGCTGAGCGATGATCTGGTCTGGCAGGGCCAGGGAATAGGACCAGGAATAATCGTTCAAGGGCGGATCCTCCATGTTAATGTATTGTTTTACTGAAAGATCATTGATTGATGCAGGTAAAGCATTATGATCCACCATATAAAGATCGATAGCGCCGGCAATGGCTTCTATGGAACGTTTTGGTATGGATTCACGTTTTTTCAATCGTTTGATTTTTTCTTCGGTAACCCAGTCTGCTGAATTGATTATAGAATGTATTGTTAATTGTTTAAGGGACAGATCAGGTCCAGATATTTTTACCTTTGACACCTGTTTTTTAATCCCCTGCAGATGTTCAAAAGACACATTTGAAAAACCAAATCTAAATTCCCTGATATCCATAGAATGAAGATCCAATTCCCGTCCCGGCGGTTGCCAGTCTGCATGCAGGTTTTTTAAATACACCCCAGTTGCAGCCAGGCTGCCGTTCATTTTTCCTTCAGACTGTCCATGTACTGGCAGAATTAGCAATAGGGCAAGGGAATAAAATAGGATTGAATTAATGTTGGAGTTCTTGTAGTCCATTACGCTTGAATTGATGCTGTCTATATACTTTAAAAAATTAGTATGTTTCCGCCTAGAAAAAGGGAACATTTTTTCTCTTCTTTGTTTGAAGTACTCTACCATGTCCAATTCTAAACTTGTGTATTCAACGGATGACTCTGTATGTACCTCAGATGAGCACGGCACGGGTATTCGCCGTGATCCATCCGATCAGAAGGTTCGACTTCATTTAGACCGGAAAGGCGGAGGCAAAGTTGTATCTATTGTGAAAGGGCTCACTGAACCACCGGATACATTGAATACTATTGCCAAGGAATTGAAAAAAAGGTGTGGTGTAGGCGGTTCTGTAAAAAAGGGTGAAATTCTGATTCAGGGAAATAAGCGGGAAACAATACAAAACATATTGTTAAAGAAAGGATATGACGTCAAATTAAGCGGCGGATAATAAACAAATGAAATCTATAATTAAATATTCCATTGCATCCATCGTTGCATTAATGATGTTCTGGTCGTGCTCCAAAGTATCCGGGCATGGGTCGTTAACTATGATCCTCTCGGGCAGTGTTCATGGTCAATTGGATCCCTGCGGTTGAAAAAAGAATCCATTGGGCGGTCTGTCCAGGAAATATGTGAAAATACAGGAAATGCGGGATGCGGGGATCGATCCTTTGGTCCTGGACGCAGGCGATCTCTTTTTCAGTACAACAAAGTTGGATGTGAATAATAAAGAGTCTGAATTGTATCGTGCCGAAGCAATTTTGGAAGGGTATAATCGGATTGGATGCGATGCCATTAATGTAGGTCATTATGAAATGCTCAATGGGCTAACATTTCTGAAAGAGATGGCTGGAAAAACTGAGATTCCGTTTCTATCTGCTAATCTCAGGGATTCTAAATCAAATGAACTGATCTTTGAACCGTTTCATATTATTGAAAAGGGAGAAATAAAAGTGGGTATCATAGGGGTTACCAGTAAACTTCCAGATACATGTAAATCTATGATCGCAGATAATTATATCGATGCAGGCAATCACTACATAGATCAAGTGTCCAAACAGGCGGATATTATTGTTATGCTGGTGAACAGTGACAGGGGTTCACAGGGTGAGCTGCCAAATCATTTCTCAAATGCAGATTTTATCGTTACGAGCGGAAGCACGAATATGTCAAGGGCTAACAGCCCTCAAAAGAATGGAGGCCCCTATTTTTATTCATGTGGGAAACAGGGAAAATATCTTTTAGTTGTGAATGTTGATATCAAAGATTCGGGTGTGCCTATCGTTGATATATCTTCCCATGAGAAAAAACTGAAATCGATCAAGAAACGATTTGAACGCCTACAGAAAAAAGACCCGGATAAGACGCTCGAAGAGATCTATGAAAAACAGGAGAATGTGTTAAAGCTCATTGCCCAATATCGCGATGATTTAATTCAATCTGAAACTGCCATAAATGCGGCGGTAAATACTCTTGAATTTCAAACCGTTGCACTGAACAGAAAGGTTCAGGATGATCCGGAATTGTTAGCATTTGTTGATAAATCTCTGGCTACCTGTTCATCTCTGAAGTCGAAGATCTCTAATAAACCGGGAATCGTTAAAAAAGAGAGAAAGAAAAAAGATTCAAATCATGCCGGGCATAATCATTAAGGTTACTTAATTCAAGCCTTAAATTTGAATTATAAAGCTCAGCTAACGTTCTTTTTTGCATTCTCTGTTTTGGTTGGATTGATATCAAATTCTGTTAGATCTGATGGAATTTCCTGGCTGGCTGAACCCATAGATGCGATCAGTGATCCCAATGATGCACTATCCATTTTGGCCGAACCTGAGATTCGTGAAGTGGATCTCAATATGGCTCGTTCCCTGCACCAATCTGGAATATTATTTGTTGATGCACGAGCAGAAGAATATTTGACCGAAGGGATAATCCCTGGAGCCATTGCGAATGATGATGTAGGCTTCCTTGCAGAACAGATAGACTATTTAATCGGCACAGAAAAAGGGTTTGTGATATATTGCAGCGATGATGATTGCGGTTCCAGCGAAGAGTTGGCTTATGAATTACAGGATCTAGGATTTAGTAATATACTTGTATTTAAGGGCGGTTGGAAGTCGTGGACGGATGCTGGGTTGGAAATAGAGAAAAATGAATAAGATTCACCCCATCTTTATCATAATTATCAGGGTCATTCTAGGTTGTATCTTTGTCTATGCCAGCTATGATAAGATATTAGATCCGGGAAAATTTGCCCGGGGTATTGCTAATTATCACATTGTACCTTTTGGTTTAGAGAACAGTATTGCCATTATTTTACCCTGGCTTGAGTTGCTTATTGGATTCGGGCTTATAGCCGGCATCATGGTGGATGGTTCAGCAGTGATCAGTGGCGGTTTATTGATGATCTTTATTGTTTTTATCCTGCAGGCGATCCTGCGTGGATTTAACATTGAATGCGGGTGTGGATTGAAGGAAGGAGAAATGGTGGGATGGTCCAAGATTCTTGAAAATATTGTTTTTCTCGGTGCATCCTACCTGGTGTTTCAGCAAAAGAATCGGATTTTAGAATTTTATCCAAAAACTCCGTTGTCACAATAGGTTTCGAATCCTAATTTTTGCACCCTTATACTAGCAGTTAGTATTTTTAAATGCGAGAGTAGCTCAGCTGGTAGAGCATCACGTTGCCAACGTGGGGGTCGCGAGTTCGAATCTCGTCTCTCGCTCAACAAAAAAGCCCTTTATTGCGGGGCTTTTTATTTTAATTAGAATCCTATAATCTTTATTATGACCAGAAATATTATATTATTGTTTTATCTATTGTTTGCTGGATGTGATCTTTTAGATGAAGATCCGCCCAAGATTCCTACTAATATCCGCGGTTATTTTACAGTGACCCCAACAACGATTGATACAACCATTGACGGCACTGATACTACAATCACAAAGTATAATCCCAGGATTCATATTACATGGGAAGAACCGGCCTCAGATGATATTGATGAATACCATATTTTTAGGTCAACCGATCAAGGTAATTCCTTCGATTCCTTAGGGACTGTACCTGATAATGTAAATAATTTTGAAGATTTTTCGGTTGCCTGGCTGGAAACATTTGGATATAAGGTGAGAGCGAAAGATGAGTCGACAAATATTGGGTTATTTTCGGATTCCGTATTTATTAAATGTTTCAAGCCGGGTGGAAATTGGAGCCTTGGAGGATACGATTCTCTGCAGATCTGTATTGATCCGGTTACCTATTCCACCCCGGAAATGTTTCAGGTGATTGTCTCCCAAACCCTGGTCTCTGTAAATGACACTGCGGGCATTATGGATTTTCCAGAAATTGCGCTGGATACGAATCAGTGGATGGGAAATGGGTGGATGTATTACACCTATTCCGTATTGGAAATGGCTGAAGACAGTTCCGGGTATGATACGGTTACCTACGCAAATACAATTGCGCCGGAATACTGCACTATAGATTTATCGGACCCAACGTCCGGATCAATCTCATTTGATTCAGGAAAGTATGAAACGATCCAACTGGTTCATACATTAATGGCCTGCAATGGGGACAGCCTTTTTCCCTAAGAACCGGTTCCACATTCTTCATTAGATGGAGAACTTTCAACCCCATAACTATTTAAAGCAGTGACCGTAAAGCAAATGTTGGTACCCGTTCCAATATCAATGGTGTAGGTCAATTCAGTAATTTCAACTAAAAATTCATTATCTTGGTATATTCTGTAGGATTCTGCTGACGGAACCGAACCCCAGCTAAGTGTTGCTTCGGTACCTGACACCGTCAGTGACAGGATCGGTGCTGTCAATTCACCGGTCCCACATTCCTCGTTGGAGGGAGAACTTTCAGTTCCGTAACTGTTTATAGCAGTGATTGTAAAACATGTATAATTGCCTGTTCCTATATCAATGGTGTAGGTCAATTCAGTAATCTCAACTAAAAATTCATCATCCTGGTACACCCGGTATGACTCTGCTGTAGAGACGGAACTCCAACTTAAAGTTGCCTCCGTACCTGTTACCGTCAGTGACAGGCTTGGAGTGGACAGTAATTCAGGCGTTGTTACACTTATTGGATCGGAGATCGTCCCATTGGTCCCCTGGAAATCATAGGCGGTAATTGTATACATATAAGTTGTGTTGTAATTCACATCCTCATCGGTATACGATACAGAAGCACCACTCCAGATTTCAGAATCATCCCGGTAAACAGTGTAGCCCATGGCATTTTCTACTGCACTCCAAATCAACTCCACATTACCATAATTCACCGTTGAACTAAATGATCCAGGTACGGGTAAAAGGGGAACGCCGCATTGTTCATCAGACTGGGGTCCTTCAATGGCAACGCTGTTAACCGCAGATACGGTATAACAATATAAAATTCCACCATCGATGGTATCGTTATAGGTTTGATCCGATGTTTCAACTAAAAATACAGCATCTCTGTATATTTTAAATGATACAGCATCGTAAGGTGCGTCCCAGCTGAGGGAGATACTTCCTTCGCTCACGGAAAGCGTAAGATTATCAATCTCTCCTTCATATTCATTTTCAACGGTTACAAATACAGGTTGAGCCGCTGATTCATTTCCGGTTGGGTCCTGTGCAATCATTTGGATGATATGTTCTGAATAGTTGGGCAGGTCGTAGGTGCTCCAGAGAGTATTGTAGGGTGTATCGGTTAAGGTAGACACCAACTGGTCATCCACAAAAAACTGTACCTGCTCAATTGCAACATTGTCCGTGGCAAAACCTGAAATTAAAACCGAATCACTTACGGTCTGACTGGAGAGCGGTGTTAAAATGGCCACAACCGGCGGTGTGATATCATTTTCGGGTGTATCATCATTATTCACTGTCACTGCAATTGGAGAAAGGTCGACAGCATTGCCGCCCAGATCAGTAACGGTCACTGAAATGACATGATCTTCATCTTCAGCAGAAAATGCTGTATCCCAATCATAATTAAAAGGTTCCTGGGAATCTGATACAGCTAAAAGCCCATCTATAAAGAATTCTACCTGTGCAACGCCTGTATTGTCCGATGCGGAAACCTGTATCTGGACCACTCCGCTCAGTGTTTGCCCCGCATAGGGATATAATATGAAGCCTGTGGGAGGAATATTATCTTCATTGTCAACATAAATAGCAATAGGTTGGGTTTGGGCCTCATTTTCACTGGTGTCAAAGGCTTTTGCGTGCCAAATGTGCTCTGAATCGTCTTCCATAGCAGTGGAGTTCCATTCATAGCTGTAAGGATAAGAAGTCGCCGTATGCTCCAGTACATAATCGTGGTAGAATTCAACCCGGTTTATTCCCACATTATCGGTGGCTATGGTTAAAAAGGGTACTGTCCCTGAAACGGTTTGATTTGCTGCAGGATCGTAGATAACAATAGTAGGCGGGGTCACGTCCGGTTCAACAATATTATTGACGTATACAGTCACCGGGAACAGGGATGTCTCATTGCCCGCTGAATCCGTCAGGTTCACATTGATGATGTGGTCTGTATCTTCCATCTCTTCCAGCGTATTCCACGTATATATATAGGGTGGGATTGAATCCTGTGCTACCGCAGAACCATCAATAATAAAATCCACAAATCCCATTTGGACGTTATCATAGGCATTGACCTGGATATCAATTGTACCTGATACGGTGGATGCAGAAGGAGGATGGGTGATCGTACCAGTAGGTGCAATATTATCATCCGCTTCATAATTATCGATCAATACATTGATAGGGCCCAGGGTAATCTGGTTCCCGGAATTATCCTGGACGTGGGAGTGGATGGTATAGATGATATCATCCACTTCATTAATGGTATTCCATGTATATGTGTACGGCGGTGCGGTTAATGTGGTGACTGTATCTCCATCAATATAAATGGTTACAGATGAAACGCCATCATTGTCGCTGGCTTCAACGATAATGGTGACCTCTCCTGTCAGCGTCTGGCCTGTAAAAGGAAAGATCAGGGTACCCGTGGGGTTCACATTATCCTGGTTGTCGATCATCACCTGGATCGTATTGGTATAATTCACATTCCCAGACAGATCCTGTGCTTTAGCACGTATTGTATGGTATTCATCTTCAGCATAATTCTGCGTAATCCAGGAGTGTTCGTAGGGTCCGTCCTTGCTCTGATGAATAACGGAATCGTTAAGGTAGATGGTAACGGTATCAAGTTCTACATTGTCAAAGGCATAGGCAGAGATTGTTACTGTATCGGATAATACGGATTGGTCTGCCGGGAAGGTGATGGTCAGTGTAGGAGGAATTGAATCTTGATCAGCAGGGACATCGAAAACAGGTCCTTCACAACTCAGGGATAGGATGGCTATGAACACTATATGTTGCTTATATATATTCATCAGTTTGATACCGTAACCAGTACAGGTTGTACAATCGTTGTGTGTGCCGCATCATCGGTGACTGTTGCAGACAAGGTATGCTGGCTTCCGTTTTCCAACGTAGTTGTGTCCCAGTCGTATTGGTAGGGTGATAGTGTATCCACTGTTACAGTTCCACCATCAATAAAAAATTCAACTTCAGCGACCCCATAGTCATCCTGTGCGATCACGGTAAAGGCAACCGTGTCGCTTACGGTTTGTCCGGACAGGGGATTAGAGATTGTTCCGATCGGGGGCGTGATATCATTAATCTCGTTATCAACATAGACACTCACCGGGGCGACATAAGCAATGTTATCCGATGTATCCGACACCACTACACTGATCACATGGTCTTCGTCATCCGTTTCCTGAGTGGTGTCCCAGTTGTATTGGTAAGGATAGTCGAATAGTGTGTCCCTGGGGATTCCATCAATAGAAAGGTCTACCTGTCTGACCCCTACATTATCGGAAGCTGATATTTCAATGGCAATTGTTCCAGTTACGGTTTGTCCAGGTACAGGGTTCTGGATCTGCCCCATGGGAGCAATGTTATCAAAATTATCGATATAGACTGCGATGGGAGTTGCCAGAGTAGAATTTCCTTCCAGGTCATATCCCACGACTGCAATAATATGTTCCATATCATCACTAACGGTTTCCGTGTCCCATTCGTAGATATAGGGATCTGAACTGTCCGTTGTATCAGAGAAACCATCAATATAAAATTCGATAAAATCAATCCCAGTATCATCGGTAGCCAAAACTTCAATAGTAACAGTTCCCATTAGGTTTTGACCCGCAGCAGGTTCCATAATGATTATTGTAGGAGGTGTGCTGTCCCCTGGAGGTTCGTTGTCAACAGTTACAGCTATGGGATTAAGAGGCGCCTCATTTCCTGCCAGATCAACTAAAACTACACTAATGGTGTGTTCTGTGTCTTCTTCTTCCAATGTGGTATCCCAGGAATAGTAATAGGGTGCCTGTTCTATAGTTGTGATGTATATGCCATCAATGGAGAGTGCAACTTCATCCATGGCACGGTTATCACTGGCACTGATAATAATTTGCACTTCCCCGCTTACAGTGAGACCGGCAGGAGGGCTGACAATGGATCCTGTTGGTGGAGTCACATCATCCTGTATCCCATTATCCACAATTACGCTTATAGGCGGTACTGTGGTTATATTATTGCTCATATCACGTACATTTACGTGGAGTGAGTAATAATTCCCACTCTCCACCAGGTTTGTATTCCAGGGAAATACATAGGGAGATTCCTGTACATACCCCTGCAGTATATTGTTGATAAAATAACTCACATACTGAATGCTGTCATTATCAGATGCAATCACAGTAATATCCACAGTACCACTGACATATTGCCCTGCAAACGGACTGAGAAAGAATGCGGTTGGGGCCTCATTATCGTCATTATCTACTTTGCTACGGATGGGTACGGATGCATAACTGTTGTCCACAGGATCGAAGGCAACGACTGAAATGAAATGAAATTCATCTTCTGCATATTTTTTTACAAGTGCACCATCCACCATAACTGTTTCTGATGTATTCCACTCAAATTTATATTCATTATTTTCATTTCCACTTCCACTTGAATCTGTACCGACCCATTCCTGATTAATAAAAAATCGAACAGAATCCACCTGGTCATTATCTGTGGCACGTGCCAGGACAGTTATTTCACCTGCAACGGATTCCCCATCAATAGGAAACAAGACCATTGCCTGTGGTGGTATCGTATCCGGCTCGGGTATTTCAATCGGATCTTCGGTGCAGGATAATCCAGTGAGAATGGCTAGAAATGCCCCCAGAATAACAAATATATTTATTCGTTCATCCATGGCGGTAATTTACTATACTTTTTTTCGAATCCATCCTATGACCTTCCCACCCAGTTTTGTCCTTTCTACTTTAAATATCAGTTTTTTTGTCTGGGTGTGGAGAATGTGTTTTAATGAAAAGACATACATATTTCTGCCGAACTTTCTTTTTTCATAAACCGGAGTAAAGTAAAATTTATTTTTGTCCCTGACAACGTCATAGACCATGGATGCTAAAACAGAAAGGGGAATCAAAGATGTAAAGGATTCATAGGTGACTCCGGTTTCTTTCATTCCTATGATTGAAATCATGGGAAACAGGTCATTATACTGATCCCAAATCTGAGGAACCGCTCGTCGTTCTTTATCCCAGTTTCGCTTAATATCAAAGGTTGATGCCAGCAGGAAGGAATAGAAAGAATAAAAGAAGCCTCGTCGAACAGAATAAGTCATAATAGAAAAATCTGTTTCAATTTTTTCTACCTGGAGCAGGGAAACAAACTCTGAACGATCTACGCCAGTTTTGATGAGGATTTCCGGGTTAATCATATCCTTATTGAATTGAATATCAATGAACTCCAGTGTGTCTCCCTGAATCGTGAATACCGTTCCTGTGCGGTGTTCCATTCTGCGTACATTCTCTTCTAAGCTCCAGCTATAATGAAACACACGATTAAAATCATTATAGGCATAGTAGATATCTTTTAAAGCCATGGAATCCATGTCAACAGAATCCTTGGGAACAAAATAAAGAAACTGGTAGCCAATGGAGTCAACAAAGCCTTCCGTGGTAGCGCCATTGTATTCCACGATCATGTGTTTAACGTCCAGTTTTGCAGAATCAGACCGCAAAAATGAAATAATAAAAAGGAATATGCACCCGATTTGTTTCATGGGTCTTAAATTAAGAACCTTGTATGAAGAGTCAAATCCATGTATTAATTCTCTCGATTCTTTTATCAGGCGGATCTTTTGTTCCTGCTCAGCCAAAATTGAGTATTGATCTGGGTATCGGATTTTATGAACCTACCCTATCAGGTTTTGATGAAAATGAGACCGTTCAATTCCCAACAAAAGGCATTTTTAATCGCAACCTTTTACTTAACTGGGGTATTTATTATGAATTTTTCAGTAATGCAAGGATTGGATATAATTCATTTACTTCTTACGAGATCGGCAAAGATATATTATTGCTTAATTCAGAAGCTATTTTTCGCCGTTCAATCAATTATCGATTATTTCCAATTGAGACCTTTTTTCGCTGGAAGCCAAAGATAGAACTGAATTTTACATTGGCACCCATTTGGGGCAGGGGCAGGATTGAATTGGATACAACCCCAGGAGATAAAACAGAAGACTGGAATTTCTTTTTAAATAGTTTTGGAGGGAGTGAGGACCCGGTGAAAGATATGGGGGCTACAGATGCTATGAAATCGGACTGGTACGGCTATACGGGGATGCTGGGATTTCGTTACTATATATCATCCAGGCTGGCACTGGACATAAAAGGGGGATTTATAAATAACTCTTATAAAGATGATAAATGGCGGGTCCAGAGGCAGTCTGTGACAGGGCCTAAGATGAAAATAGATGACCTGCCAATTTTCTCATTTAAAGTGGTGTATGGATTAAGATGAAACTCTTTTTAGCACTCCTGATCTTTTGCGGTATTCTAACAGGTCAAAAACCAAAGAAAGAATCTGTCAGCCCCTGTGATGACCCCTTAATTAAACTTGCTCAGACTAAAGGTATTAAAGCCGTGCCCCTTAAAGATATTCGCCGTTTTAATAAATTACTGAAGGCCTGCGAAAGGCAGGGTGGAAAGGAAGAAGTAAAACAGTTGTATTACAAGGATTGGCAGCGGGATTATAACAGTTCGAGAAGGATGGCATCCTGGACATCAACCCATGCAATGTGTGTGTTTGTTGCCTTTGGCTATTATTTTTCCGGGCGCGTTCTGGCAACAAAACCTTCTTCCTAGCTATCTGGTATTTCGAACTGTTGGTATCATTCTATCTCTTTTGAGATATTAATATTTCATCTCAAATACTAAGTTCCTGCCCTTACTTGTAACACATTTTATTAAGAAATAACCGAATTAGTATTTCATGAACAAAATTTTATCGATCTTTATTGTTCTTTTGCTGCTTGGCTGCGGAGGTGGAGATACAAAAACAGTTTCTAGATCCAAGTCCCAATCTGTATCAGTATCTAAAGATACAACGACACCTGCAGAACAGGGTGGATATGGTTTTGAGAAACTCGCAAAAAGTTTAGGATATGAAAGCTATATATGGTCAGAAGATGTGGATGGAACCTACTTTGGTGATCCCAATGCCAAAAAAGGTGGCACCCTAAATTATATTCACTCGCTTTTTCCCAGAACGATGCGGGTTATTGGCCAAAACTCAAGCCAAGTATTGAACTCTCGGACCATCATGGCGTTATGCTATGAGTCTTTATTAAGCCAACATCCAACTACGCTGGAGTTTGTGCCAAGCCTGGCATCACACTGGTCTATCTCAGATGATAAGATGGTTTTTAAATTTAGAATAAACCCCGATGCGAGATGGTGGGATGGTATGCCGGTAACAGCTGATGACATTGTGGCTACCTGGGATTTGAGGATGGATGAGACCATTCTCTTTCCATCCTCGCAAATCACATTCGGCAAGTATGAAAGGCCAGTTGCTGAATCGAAATATATAGTCTCTGTTAAAGCAAAATCAGTGAACTGGCGAAACTTTCTTTATTTTAGTACTATGGTCATCCATCCAAATCATATTTTAAAAGATCTGGATGGTACAGCATTTCTTGAAGAATATGCATTTTCAGTTATACCCGGCACGGGGCCCTACATTATTCCAGAAGAAAATATAATCAATCAAGAATCGTATACCTTTGAACGCAGGGATGATTACTGGGCTGCCAACGATCCCCTGAATAGAT
>ERZ651768.1386-NODE-1386-length-17741-cov-17.361866_pt1 | contig 17741 bp, 13 predicted proteins | sample MGYA00514754_ERZ651768 | MGnify/ENA metagenome assembly ERZ651768
TGTGAGTGCTTTATTCAGATAATCGACATACTTTTCAAAAATATTTTTTAATGCCTGACAATCAACATTTTTTCAACAATTCCTGTTGGGTTTTTTCCAAATATTTGTTAACTTGTTGATTATCATCATCAAGCCAATAAATTATCAACAACCCAAATTTCAAAAAAATCCTTAAATTTCAAAAACACACACTTTAATCAACAGGCAGTCAACAATCCTACTACTACTAATAATACATATATGGAAATAATTTTAAAAAGAGACGCATTAAGCAACACACTGCAAAACATTAATTCTGTTGTTGACAAAAGTACAACTAAACCAATTCTATCCAATTTTGTTATCAGGACGATTGATGGAAATGACAGTAATGTTGAATTTTCTTCAACGGACTATGAACTATCTCTTGTTGAACTTTTACCAGCAGAAATTAAAGAGCAGGGAAGTATCTGTGTAAACGCAAAAAAAGTATTTGATATTGTCAGGGAACTGCAGGCAGATGATGTCCACATACGGTCCACAGAGCAGCTGTGGATCCATATCACTTGCGGAACTTCAGAAACGCGTCTGCCGTCAGTAGAAGTCGGTTTATATCCGCAGACAGTGCTTGAAGAACTTCCACAGTCCATGACAATTACTGTGGATGATTTGAGACGCTGTATTGATATGACATTGTTTGCCGCAATTACAAACGAGTCAAGGAGGAACCTGATGGGGGTTTGCCTGCGTTCTACTGGTGATCAGCAGACGCGCTGGCTTTCTACTGATGGACATAGACTGGCGCAAACAGTTAAATCTGTTAATTCACTAAATTTTGACGCTGACAAAGAGGTAATTGTACCTAGAAAAGCCCTTACGGAGGTACGCAGAGTAGCAGAGTTGTTTGGGGAAAATGTAAATATTACATTTGACGACCGTGTGATGCAGTTTTCGGGTGGAGCAATTATATTTAAAACAAGGCTGATTGAAGGTAAATTTCCTAACTGCGACCCAATCATTCCCAAGGATAACACGCTTGAAATGATTGTGGACAAGGAAAGTTTTATAAGTTCACTCAGAATTGTTTCATCTATCAGTACGGAAAAACTGAGGCCTGTAAAGCTGATTATCTCACCGGGAACTTTGAAGCTCGAAAGCGAGAAGGCGGACTATGGAGAAGTTGTTGATGAAATAGAAATTGAATACGAGGGGGAACCTTTTCAAATCGGATTTAATTCCAGATACCTGTTAGATGTTCTGGCAGTTTTAGAGAGTAAAAATGTGAAACTGGAATGCAAAAATTCGATGAGTCCCACGATCATCAAATCGCCAGATGATGAATCTTTTTTATCAGTCATAATGCCTTTGAGAGTTGAATGGTAATTATACGGTTTTTGCTTCAATGCCCATAAGCATTTGAAGAATGATATGAAGACCGTATGTCGGAAATGATTGTGTATGATCATCCGAAACCTGGAGCTCTCACATTTCCGTAATTACAGCAGGTGCATTGCAGAACTTTCTCCGGAAATAAACTGGATTTATGGTGCAAATGGACAGGGCAAGACAAATCTGGTTGAAGCACTGTATTACCTGTGTAATCTGGAATCCTTCCGCACAAGAAAAACCCCCCACCTGCTTCAGGAGAAAAGTGCTGAAGCAGTCATTAAGGCTCAGGTAGAGTCTAAAAATGTTCAGCATCTAATCAGGGTAAACCTTTCAAATAAAGGAAGACAGGTAATTCTGGACAATTCACTCGTCCGGAAAGTATCTGAATACACTCCTTCCTTCATGGCATTTGCTCTGACTCCGGAGGATGTCAATCTGTTTCGGAATGTCCCTCAGGAACGAAGAAAGTTTTTCAATCGAATCATTTCTTTCAATGACTCAATTTATATAAAAAATTTTCAGGAATATTCAAAAATTATCTCTGAAAAAAATGCTCTTTTAAAGCAGGGAAATACTGACCAGCTTCCACTTTGGAATAGCATGCTTGCCCGCTCAGCTGTAAAATTAATGAAGCAGCGAAATAATTTTGTGGAGTTGATTAATAATTATTTAAGCGACGTTTTCAAAGGCCTCTCGGGGCGTGATGCACTGCTGAAATTAGTCTATAAACCATCCTTAAGTACGAATAATTTTCAAGAAAGTGAACTTTTAGTGCAGCTTGAAAAAAATTTGACCCGAGACTTGCAATACGGTTTTGCTGTAACTGGACCACATCGTGATGAATATCACTTGATGCTTGACGGAAAAAAGGACAGAGATTATTTCTCACAAGGTGAGTTCAGAATCACTAATTTGTCTTTAATAATGACAATAAATCTTTTATTATGTGATAGATATAGTTTTTCACCAGTATTGATTTTCGATGATCTTTTTTCAGAACTTGATGATGAAGTGATTAAGTCTGTTTTTAAATATTTTTTGCAGTTAAAGAATCAGATTTTTATCACTTCAACCTCTGAACCATTAAAATCTTCCCCGGGAAAACAGTTTCAGGTTGTCAAAGGACAGCTTGTCTGAATTCATAATGAATTAAAATACTTCAGTTGTATCTCTAAGGAACAATATGCAGGAAAATCAAAGTGTAGAAGTCACAGATTACGATGAATCTAATATTACCGTGCTGCAGGGCCTGGAAGCAGTGCGCTTGCGTCCGGGCATGTATATTGGAGGTGTCGATAATACCGCACTACATCACCTGGTCTTTGAAGTAGTGGATAACAGCGTTGATGAGGCTTTAGCCGGTTTCTGTACTGAAATTCATGTAATAATCAATTCTGATGGAAGTATTTCAGTGGAGGATAACGGCAGGGGGATACCAGTCGGAATCCACGAAGAAGAGGGTATTCCTGCAGTAGAATTGATCCTGACCCGCCTGCATGCCGGAGGTAAATTTGATAACAGTAACTACAAGGTTTCCGGCGGACTGAATGGTGTGGGAGCATCTGTTGTGAATGCTCTCTCGAACAGGATGATTGCTGAAATTCACCGCGAAGGATTTTTGTGGAAACAGGAATATAGGAAGGGTAACACAGCAAGCACACTTCAGCAGATTGAGGATAGCAGAAAAACCGGAACTAACATCACATTCTGGCCTGACGATACAATTTTTGATCACGTGGAATTCAATTACGAAATATTAGCCCACAGGTTAAGAGAATTGGCTTTTTTGAACAGGGGCATCATGATTTCGATCAGGGACAACCGCAGTGAACGATTCCAGGAATTTAAATATGACGGCGGAATTGCTTCTTTCATCAGGCATATCAACGAAAACAAAAATGTGCTTCATGAAGATCCGGTTTATTTTTCCGGAAAATCAGAAGATGTGGAAATTGAAGTAGCTTTCCAGTACAACGACAGCTACACTGAGCGAATATACTCTTTTGTTAATACTATCAATACAATAGATGGAGGAACACACCTTACAGGTTTCAAGGGGGCACTTACCCGAACTCTCAATAATTATATGACCTCAAATAACATTGCCAACGATTCCAAAGAAAATTTTTCAGGTGAGGATGTTCGGGAAGGGATGGCTGCTGTGATCAGCGCTCGTGTGACTGAACCACAGTTTGAATCTCAGAAAAAAATCAAATTAACAAATGTTGAAATTAAAGGAAAAGTTGAAACACTAGTTTCGGAATACTTGGGAGCATATCTTGAAGAAAATCCTTCTGTTTCAAAAAAGATTGTGGCAAAGGCCATCGATGCGCAAAGGGCAAGACTTGCTGCGAAAAAAGCAAGGGAACTTACACGAAGAAAAAATGTTCTTGAATTCAGCACACTTCCAGGAAAACTTGCAGATTGTCAGGAATCAGATCCTTCTCTGAGTGAGCTGTTTCTGGTAGAGGGTGATTCCGCTGGAGGATCTGCTAAACAGGGGCGTGATCGAAAAAATCAGGCCATCTTGCCGCTGAAAGGTAAAATCTTAAATGTAGAAAAGGCCCGCTTTGACAAGATGCTTACCAATGAAGAAATAAAGACCATGATAACTGCGATGGGTACCGGAATCGGCAAGGAAGAATTTAATCTTGAAAAAATCCGCTACCACAAAATCATTATCATGACTGACGCGGATGTCGACGGCAGCCACATTTTGACCCTGATTCTAACCTTCTTCTACAGACAAATGCCTGAAATCATTGAGAATGGTTATCTTTACATTGCTCAGCCGCCTTTATACAGGGCGAAAAAAGGGCGTTCCAGCTTCTTCGTGAGAGATGAAAATGAATTGACTGAACGGCTTGTTAGATCTTCAAGTGAGATATTAATTCTCAAGCCTGAGAACGGAACTGCAATCAGTGGTGAGGAACTTTTCCAGATCGCACTCCAGATCAGACTTTACAGAACCCATTACGATCGATTGTGCTATAACCCAAACCTGACCATGCTGATCAATCTGCTGCTTAAGCACCAAATTGAGATTGATTTAGGAGGAGCAGAGCATATCATAAACTGCATCAGCGGTTTGAAGAATATATATCATGATTATAAACTTACTGTTGATCCTGAGAAACAGGGTAGCAATGTTTTTATCGAGGTAAACGGGCAACAAATTGAGCTTTCTCTTAATTTGCTGGAAAACCTGAGTGCCTATGATTACTCTCAGATGTTTGAGGAACATTTGAGACTTAAAGCTGCATTGGGTGAAAAAGGGGTGGTTTTAACTGAAGAAAAAGAAGGTGAAAGCAATTTTTTTCAATCATGGTTTGAAGTGCTGGATTTTATGATAAACTTCGGCAAAAAAGGCATGTATATCCAGCGCTACAAAGGATTGGGTGAAATGAATCCGGAACAGTTATGGGAAACAACACTTAATCCCAAGGTCAGGACACTTAAAAAAGTAACCATTGAAGATATAGTAGAATCAGACGGAATCTTTACCATTTTGATGGGAGACCAAGTTGAACCCCGCCGTAACTTCATTGAGGAAAACGCGCTTAGAGTAAAGAATCTTGATGTTTAGCATCATCTGCAGCAATCCATGTCCAGTCCGCTCTCCATTGCCGCCATTGTCGGCAGGCCAAATGTTGGAAAATCAACATTGTTCAACCGCCTCATTGGTAGACGCTCTGCCCTCGTTGAGAAAAAACCCGGGATAACTCGTGACCGCAATTATGGAAAAGCACAATATCATGGCTTTGAATTTATTGTCGTTGACACAGGCGGCTTTGAGCCTGTTGCGGAAACCTCACTTATACAGAAAATGGCAAAGCAGGCACAACTTGCTGTTGAAGAAGCAGATTGTGTTTTTTTTGTTGTGAATGCCCAGGAAGGCTGGACTCCTGAAGATGAAGAAATATACCGCACATTAGTTGAAGCTGAAAGACCGCTGTTTGTAGTGGTCAATAAAGCAGATAATCAACGTCTCGAAAATGAAAGCCTGGAGTTTCACCAGCTTGGCATTGAGAAAATATTTCCTGTTTCTTCCGAGCATAATCGTGGAATTGAAGGCCTGCTTCAGGAAGTAAATCAACAAGTTCCCCTTCAACAGAAAAATCTAGATTCCGAAAAGGAGCTGAATAATCCGGAAACTCCTGTAGCGGTTGCGGTTGTCGGAAAACCTAACGCAGGCAAATCATCAATTGTAAACGCCCTGCTCCGCAAGGAACGAATGATTGTTGATCCTGTTTCCGGTACGACAAGAGATCCGGTAGACAGTCTTTGTGTTTACCAAGGACAGGAGATTCTTCTGGTAGACACCGCAGGAATACGAAGGCGAGGTAAAGTCAGCCAGAAAATAGAAACCTTCAGCATCGTATCCGCACTCAGGTCAATTGAACGTTCAGACGTAGCCCTTCTGATAATTGATGCTGAGGAAGGAATCACCGAACAGGTTTTGAAAATTGCCGGTTATGTGAATGAGCGCAGGAAGTCATTGATTATCGTTTTGAATAAATGGGATCTGGCAAAAAAGGAATGCAAAAGTAGGAAGGAAGTTGAAAATGAGGTTCTGCACAGATTGAACTTTATCAGTTTTGCACCGCTGATTTTTGTAAGTGCCAAGAGCGGGCAGCGAGTACACCAGATTTTTGATCTCATTTTTCAAGTGCACAAACAATATGTGCGGCGTATACAGACATCAGATCTGAATACTATGCTGCAGATCATTGTTAATCAACATCCACCACCTTCTAAATCAGGTCGTCCAACTAAAGTTTTCTACGGTAATCAGGTCAGTGTTGCACCGCCGACGTTTGTTTTCATGACCAACAATCCTGACAAAACCAATTTTGCCTACGAGCGATATATTGCAAACCAGTTTCGCCATCATTTTGGCTTTGAAGGAACTCCATTGAAATTTATCTGGCGGAAGAAGAAATCAACACATGGGAGAAAGTCCGGTAAAAACGCCTGACTGAAAATGTATATTATTCTCTTTGCAGTAAGTCTGGTAAAACACTGCTGCTTTTGAATGGATCAGGCATAGTTTACTTCAGTGAATCGACTGCGTAATAGCACGACCTCGTCTTTTACAACTTTTCCTTCCATTCCTGCCTTCATGAGGGCTGCAAGTTCCTGCATGTCAGCTTCTTTCATGCCATAGCGTGTCATCTCCTGTACACCAATTCTTAAACCGGAAGGATTGTTCGGGTCTTTATCTCCGGGAAGAAGGTTATAATTGGTGATGATGTTGTTCTGCTCTGCAAGGGAGCGGGCAATTGCTTTTGCATCTCCAAAATTGGTAACGTTCAGTGCCAACTGGTGACTTTCCGTAAAACCAAACTCTTCTGCTTCCACATTAACACCTTCATCTGTAAGAGCCTGACCGAATGCTTTGGCATTAGCAACTGTTTGCGAAGCATATTGATGTCCATATTCAGCCATTTCCCTGATTGCGATCAACATCCCCGGCAGAGTATGTAAATGGTGACTGCTTGAAGAGCCGGGCATCACACCTCTGTCCACGCTGTTCCACCATTTCATTTCCTGTTCGCTGCTCATGTTTCCTAAAATAACACCGCGTTGTGGTCCCGGAAAGGTTTTGTGAGTACTGGCATTGATAAAGTGTGCACCTTCTTTAAACGGATCCTGGAACTGTCCGCCTGTTATTAGTCCCAGCACATGAGCACCGTCATAAAGTATGGGGATATTTTTAGCACGGCATACTTCAGCAATTTCTTTAACAGGTTCAGGAAAAAGAAACAGGCTTTTGCCCAAAATAACCATGTTAGGAGAAGTTTGTTCCAGCAAATCCAAACATCTTGGTGTGTCCAGATGATATCCGTCTTCGGTGGTTGGCCAGTAATGCAGATTGATAGAATTTTCACGTCCTGGTGTGAGTACTTTACCACGGACTTGAATTCTTCGTCCTACAACTCCGATTGGGTTATGACTGATATGCCCTCCATTCTCAATTGAGTTCACAATTACTGTGTCATTCCCGCGTAATATTCCTAAAGCGACCGCAGTGTTTGCCGCGTTTCCACTGACCGGGCGCACATCGGCTTGAAGACACTTTGCCAGCTTGATCATTTCGCTAACAGCCATGCTCTCTATTTGGTCTATATAGCGGGTGCCTTCATAATATCGCCTGTCTTTTTGATCTGTGTTGGGATGTCCTTCTGCGTATCGTCCCATAAAATCGTTAATCTCGGCCTGTTTGACTGCATCAGACTGCACATTTTCGCTGGCAATCAGGTTGATCGTCTCTCTACCTCTCCATTGGTTCTGGCGACTGACGATGTCCAATACATCAGAAATGTTTACACTCATTGCTCTAATAATTTAATTAAAGATTGTTGATTTCAGTTTTTTATTTAACTCAAAATTTTGAGGAAAAATGAAGGTAAAGATATAATATAAGCAGATATTAATATTCAAGAAAAAATTCAAGTTTGGCGCCGGTTTCCTCAATGGCTTTTTTTTCAGGCAGCTGTTTGTTGAGGAAACGCTTCCCCTTAACTACTATCTGGGGACGAATACGCCTGATCATGGAACCGGCATCAAGCTCATTGAAAATCACTACTCTGTCTACTGCTTCTACAGCTGACAGCAACAATGCACGTTCACGCTCATTAAGTAATGGAAGTTCCCCTTTTTGTTCAGCAATGCTACTGTCACTGTTGATGCCAACCACATTAAACCCTTTCAGGGTCTTCAATTGATCCAGGAACTTCAAGTGTCCTGCTGAGATATTGTCAAAAAAGCCATTTGTAAATACAACAGGCAATTCACTTGGCAAGTTTCGGCAAAGTTGTTCTAGTGTCATGATTTTCGTGGATGATTCTCCAAAATCAAAGCGCTGTAGCAGTTCATTTTTTGTAAATGAAACAACCCCTACATGCTGAATCTCCATGCTGGCTGCAAGTTGTGCCCAGTAAGCCGCATGCTCAATACTTGATTTACCTGCAATCATAAAAGCCAGTACACTGCTGACCGTATCGCCTGCTCCCACGACATCAAAAACTTCTTTTGTTTCAGCTTCAAAAAATTGATAATCATCAGGGCTTTGAAAAAGCAACAAACCATCCTGATCAAGACTGATCACCAGATAATCCAGACTAACTTCATCTTTAAGTTTTTCTGCAGCCCGAAGAATGTCATTTCGATTGCTGAGAGCAAACCCAACTGCTGCTTCAGTTTCCTTGCGGTTAGGTTTTATGAGGGTAAAGTCCTGATATATGCTGTAATTTGTAGTACGTTTGGGATCACCTATAATGGGTATTCCGTGTTTTTTCCCGCATGAAGCAAGTTCCTTAAGAACAGAGGAGCTTAGCAGTCCCTTTCCATAGTCAGAAACTATTGCCGCATCACAGTTAGGGACTTTCTCTTGCAGATATTCAATCAGTTGATTTTGAGTTAAATCTGTGTTGGGGTCAGGGTCTATGTCCATGCGGAGCAAATGGGTTTGTCCTGCTATCATTCGATGCTTGAGGCAGCTTTTATGATTTTCTGAGACTATAACTCCGGATCGATCAACTTCAATTTCTGCAAGCAGTTTGTTGATGATTTCTCCTGTTTCATCTTTACCTGTAACTCCGCAGACAGAAACCTCTGCACCCAAAGTAACCAAGTTCATCACCACATTCCCTGCTCCTCCCAATCGTTGATCTTCTCTCAGCACTCTCATAACAGGAATAGGAGCTTCTGGAGAAATACGATCCACTTCTCCCCATGAATAATGGTCCAGCATTAGATCGCCAATAACCAGAATACGAGGGCACTCAATATTCTCCAGTGCTTGGCGGAGATAGGATTGGCTCATAAGTTTTATTGCCGGCTCAAGTATTTGTCCAGTGTTTTCTTAAATACATTGTATGGTTGAGCACCAGAGAGTACTTCACCCTTTATTTCTCCGGTCTTTGGGTTGAATGCTCCAACCAAAAAACCTGGTGTTCCTGTAATACCCAGCTTTGACCCGTCGCTAAAATCCTGCTGGACCAGTCCGCGAAATTTTTCGCTGTCCAGACATTTGTCAAATTTTTCAGGAGACTTTACTTTTATTTCTCGTGCATATTTTTTCAGATCATCTGATGTCTGTGCTTTTTGACGTGAATATAACAGAAGATGCAATTCAAGGAATTTGTCTTGTTCCCGAGCACACTCAGCAGCAATGGCCGCTTCATCAGCTTCTTTATGAAAAGACAGCGGAAAATGCCTATAGCCAAAAGCTACCCTGTCTTTGTAATTATTGATGAGCCTGCTGATTGTGGGCTGTACCCGACCGCAAAAGGGACATTGATAGTCAGAAAATTCGAGCAGGATAACGGGTGCTTTCTTGTTGCCTCTGAGATAGCCCGTTTTTATATTTCCTACGAGCATAAATTCAGAAGGAGGTTCCAGATGAGAAACTACCCAACCTTTTTCCAAGGCCAGTGAGTACTGGTTTAACAAGTGCTGATTGCGGATTTGCTGCTGCAGAAACTGTTTAATCTGGGGGCGGAGTTGTTCAAGTGTTCCTCGTTCATGAAGGTTATTTTGTTCAAAAAAAGCAACGATTTCTTTGAGAGTTACTTTTTTTTCGGGTGTCAGGTTAATTTCCGAATGCTTTGCTGCAAGTTTTTTAATTGAATACTCCATCAATCTGACACTCAATTGCTGATAAAGCTGCAGGCTGAGGTCATTCGTTTTTTTGTTTCGCACATCTTCAAATGTTACCTGATTCCCGTCTACAAAACCTAAAACAGGGTTTGGATGAAATGTAGATGATTTTTGACCATATGAAGGGGAATAATCGATAGAAATGATTATTGGCAACAAGAGAAATTTGAACAGGAAAGTTTTTGCAGTTTTATTCATGGATTATTTATTTTCTTCAGTTTTAGTTGCTGATTAGGATCGGCTTCGACTAATTTTTGGGAATTGTGTAAAGGATTTTATAAATGGTCTGGTCGTTATTTCAAAATGCTTTGGCTGGAAACCCAAATTTTTGGTTTCAGTTCAAATAATTTGGTGAAGAATCAGCTAAATCTTCATTTAATCCTGACATGTCCATCAAAGCTATCAAGTCCTCAAGGCGGGAATCAAGGTCTGGAGATTCCAGAAGAGTTTGTTTTTCAATTCCGGAAAAATCAAGGTTCATGCTGAGTAAATTTACAAGGTAATTAGCAGGAATTTCCTCTATTTTTTCCCATTCAATTTTTAACTTATTCCTTTCAGAATATTCACGAAAGTTTTTGTACAAGAGTTCTATATCCTTTGAGAGGCAGGCATCTTCGATGTCATGTGTAAATGATGAATACTTTACTCTGGCCTTCCTGTAAAGAGTGTCGGTTTCCAGTTCTTCAACAATCTGAAAGCGGGATTTACCGTGCAGTTGAATCAGATAATTCTCTTTTGGCAGTTGCTGGGAATGTTCAATTGTTCCAGCACAGCCTACATCACAAAGTTTTTTTGAATCCAGTGCTTCAGGCTGGATTATACCTATCATCAGTTCATCATTTTCCAAAACATGTTCCACCATCTGGCGATAACGTGTTTCAAAAATGTGAAGCGGAAGGACTGATCCGGGTAATAAAATAGTTCCGTGTAAAGGAAATAGCGGAATGATCTCAACCAGTTTTACATCAGGCATTGTGCTTCCTTTGGATAACGCTTTTCTAAACTTCTTAAAAGAATTCCTTCCATTTCCGGAGCGGTATCAGGCTGATTGGGCATAGAATTTTTCCAGAGGTGACTGCTTTCCATACAGAGATATGTTGGTACATTAGGAGCCAGAATTTGTATTTTCTGCTGTACGTTCCGATACAGACGCTGGCGTATTTTTTTTAAATATCGCATTTTACCATCAATTCCGGGGACAAATTCACCTAGAAATACACGGCTGTTAGGAAAGCGTTCATCCACGATCGATTTCAGTGAAGAAATGTAACGTAGTGTGCCCAGGCTGATCCAGGCAATTCTATTAGGGGAAATATAGTCAAATATCTGTTCCACCAGTCCCTGATACCCTTTTTTCCAGTCAGGATAGTCGATCATAGGATCGAAATGGAATGCAACTTTGTATCCTGCATCTGAAGCAATTCTGGCGGCATTTAGACGTTCATCCAGTGTTGCTGTTTTGAATTCCTCCTCTTTGATGATTGCCTGCGGGTTTACCGACCATGATATCACTGTTTTTCCGCCATGAGGCAGGTCAAGTAAGTGTTCAACATGATTTGACTTAGTTTTCAGCTCAAGCAATGCATTAGGCAGGGCAGCAAAGAATGGTATTACATGCTGGTTAATGCCTAAGGTCTTGTCTAATGCCAGACTGTCGGAGTGCTCACCTGTACCGATACGAAATAATGTGTCCGGCTGTGAAGAAGTTCGCTGCCGGACCTGATTCATGATGTCCTCAAGATTAGCATGAACAGTTATTACAGGTTTGTTCAGGAATGCCTGCAGAATACAGTATGTACACTCAAAAGGACAGTTTTCGATAAGGTCCAGAGTGAAATAGTTGCAGCAGACTAGATTATCGGAGAATCCTGGGCAAGCCTTAATTGATGTTCCTTGAAAATATTTGAGGTGCAATGTTTTCTTCCCACGCGATAGAGGATTCTTCAACGGATCAGTCACGGAACTTTCCTTATGCCAGCCGTAATTCTTGACTTCATAAGTCGGCACATCCGGAAAACGGCTGCATATTTGCCGCGTCAACGGTTCTTCAGAGACTGCCTTGTCAATTAATATTCTTTCGGGATGGTAATAAAACATCTGTTTAATTCAACATTATTGTAATGCTGGCTGATAATCAATTGCCTGTTTTAGCTCAAACATTGAATGTAAAAAGCTTTTGTAGGTATTATTTTAATAAATGGGTAAGGAAAACATAATTTATTTACTACGGCCAAAAAACATTACACTAAACAGGAATATTATATTGATTGTAAAAATCATTCATTTAGATCCTTGTAATTAATCGTCTTTTCAGCCAGTAATAGGATTTGATAAAGAAAAATCTCAAGCTGGTTCTCTTTTGGGGCATATAGTCGTAAACAGCGCGCACGTTATTATTTCAGCATAACTTTTTTGGAATTATAACTGGCTGTATTTTATACCAGATTTTCATAAAAATATCAACATCTAACAGGCGTTTTGGGAGATCGAGTTTACAGGATATTTCATTGCCCGGTTGAGATTGAGACAAAAAAATGATGGAAGGCGCTTTTATAAGCAATACTGTGTAAATTTTGTCATGAATTGATGTTCCTGTAAAATATACAGTACTTAATTTATGTTATCCAGTTACACTTTAAATACTTTCAAAGATCATGATGATAATTTAATCTTCATTCTTGTTGATGCTACAGTCGAAATAATTGTTAAATAGTCCAAAAAAAACAGCAAAACAGTTCCTTCAAAACAGCTCAAATTAAGCCTGCCTTTGATACAGTTTTTTCCTGATAATCATCAGACTGAGGAGAGCCTAATCAGCATATCTGAATTATGAACAAAGGAATCCTTGCTGCAATTACTTCTGTTGGAATCTTTTGTATAGCTATGGGGCTTTCATACCCGCTACTTTCCCTCATTCTTGAGGAAATGGGGGTCAGCGCCAGTATGATTGGTCTTAATACCTCGATGACGCCACTAGGTATGATTCTATCTTCCCCATTTGTTCCAAGGCTGGCACGCAGGTATGGTTCATGGTTTTTAACCGTGGCATGTTTCTGCATAACTGCAGTTATGTTGTTTTTGCTGGCAGTTGTCAGAGATTTAATTTTCTGGTTTCCATTAAGGTTTATTCTCGGTATCGCGATTAATGTGATCTTTATTATAAGTGAATTTTGGATTAACCAGTTGGCAATACCAAAAATACGTGGGCGCATTATTGGAATCTATGCCACCGTGGCGGCAGCAGGATTCGCTTTGGGTCCAATGATTCTGATAGTGAGCAGTACTCATGGATGGATGCCATTTATTTTAGGAATCAGTGTAATATTGGTAGCATTACCAATACTCATTCAGGCAAAAGAACATCTCCCTGAATTTGACAGTGAAGAAAGCTCTTCAGTATTGTTATTTTTGTCTTTTGCACCACTGCTTCTATTTTCTGTAGCTTCTGCTGCTCTGTTTGAACAGGTAACACTTTCTCTACTTCCAATCTATGGGCTGCGACATGGATTGAGTGAGTCTGCCTCTTCCCTTGTTCTCGGGACACTGATTGTTGGAAATGTTTTTTTACTAATTCCCATAGGCTGGCTTGCTGATCTCATATCAAGGAGAGTACTCTTAATTATTCTTTCATTTACTGCTGTGTCAGGAAGTATGCTTCTGCCCATTTTGATTGGCGGGTCCATGCTTCTTTGGCCAATGCTTCTGATTTGGGGGGCAGTTGCTTACGGAACTTATACCGTTGCGCTTGTGGAGCTTGGGGACCGTTTTTCCGGTGCGGCACTTGTTGCGGGATGCGGAGCATTCTCTATGATGTGGGGCATTGGCGGGACTCTCGGTTCACCAATAGCAGGTATTGCGATGGATTTTTTGGGTCAGGAAGGACTTACAGCTACTCTGGGCCTGACTTTTTTAGCATTAGGCATAGCTGCTTTTTTTATGCCGTTGAGTCGTTTAAGATAACTCCACCAAAGACAATACCTGTAACTTCAAGTGTACAATATTTCACACACTTGCAAGGGATACAGTTGTCATTTCTCTGGGTTAGGAATTCTTTGACGACAAATTATTAGAGATCAAATATTTCTGGGCGCTTTTCACGTCCTTCATGATTTGTTTTTTTAGGTCTTCCATGCCTTTAAATTTAGTTTCCGAACGCAATTGATGCAGAGGGATTACTTCCAGATATTCACCATAAATGTCATCCTCAAAATCAAAAATAAAAGTTTCAACTGTGAAAGTGTTGTTCCCAAATGTCGGTTTATTTCCGGCATTGGTAACTCCATAGTAAATTTTCTTTGCTAATTTAATTTTTGTGACATAGACTCCTGCAGCTAATGCTAATGTAACTTCCGGAAAAATATTAGCGGTAGAAAAGCCAAGTTTCTTTCCACGCTGCTCCCCCTTTTCCACCTTGCCGTAAATGCTGTAATCCCTCCCTAAATATTGAGGAATTTCAGCAAAACGAAATTCACCGATTAATTGCCTTATGAGGGAACTGCTTACTGTTTGTCCTTTTTGTTGCACCGGAGCTATTTCTTCAAGTGAAAAATTATATTGCTGGCTGAGGTTCTCAAGTAACTTGAAATCTCCCGCACGATGTTTGCCAAATCTGAAGTCATACCCAATTACGAGCTTAACCAGATCAAAGCGCTTGATCAAAAACTGAAGCGCAAATTCTTCCGGAAGCATTTGAGACAACTCCCTGGTAAACTGAATTACATGTACCTCATCCAGTCCCTGTTCCTCAAGCAACCGAAGTTGATGCACAGATGTGCAAATATGGGAAACAGGCTGCTGAGAATGAATAATTTCCTGCGGATGTGGATTGAAAGTCACCAGGGCACTGGCGCAGCCTCGCAATTGTGCTTCATTGACTGCAGCAGAGATCAGCGCACGGTGACCCAGATGAATCCCGTCAAAGTTTCCAATAGTTACAACAGTTCTTGGAATGTCGACTGGTTTTTTCTGGAAACGATAAACTTGCATAAAATATTGAAATTATAAGATAAATTACAGGATAGAGTTGGGGTATTCTGGAAAATCTAGCAACAATTTTGGACCGGGCCAAGGATCATAGCGTGTATTTGATAAAAACACAAATATCACTCATTCAGGGCGACTGTATACCAGTGTTTCAGCTGTTACATATTTGACGTGTGGAACCTGATACAAATTTCCAGATTCAATTTCCCTTACTGGCTGTCCGTCTGTGGTGTGAATGGATTCTGTTGAAATAACACACTCCCTGCCTTCGGGAGTAATTCCCAATAATGATTTTCCAGACTGGAATGATTTACGGGTTAACAAAATCAGGTGCTCTTCCTTAACAGCTTCAACTACGCATCCAACTAGGGTCTCTCCATGATCCTTGCGGTGCGGGTTTTTGATTCGCTCAATTGCCAGGTCGGTGCGGTTAGCTCTGAAAAAGCCGCGTGTTATTTTGGAGGGCCATTTTGATTTAAGTGACCTTACGGTCTGTTTATCAAAAGATCCCAGCAGACTGTCAATTTTTTTCATCCAGTCCGATTTGATTTCCATGTGCCTGAAATCAAGTCTAAGTACTTTCAGTCTAGTGTTTTGCAATTCAGGAATAAAGTCTAATAAAAACAAATCTTTATGGTGATACATAAAAGTCCCATGCTGATTTTCCAGGGTAGGAAATTGTCTTTGCGGCTGATCAGAAGGAACTAATCTCTTTTCATTGAAGACAAATGAGTTTTTTGAAGATTCATAATTACCAAGCAACTTGCGTGGTGTATAAAATAATAAAATCCTGCCTGCAGCCAATATTTCACAAGGCACAGTTAACGACCGACAATAATTAATTAATGTTGATATGGGCAGTTCACTGGAAAGGGCGAAGCGTTGCAGCTGCTGACCGAAATATTCATGCCAGCGCAGAAGTCCTGTTAAATTATGGTTTCCTGCTTCTGCAATAAAATGAATAGGAATTTCCGGAAGTTCGTGCCTCACCCACTCTGCAGCTCCAATGTCCTGGACACGAATTGCAGCAAATTTTGATAAAGGAAGATCATCAAGCAGCTTTATGCAGTTCTCAAAAGTACTCTCCGTGCAGAGTATATCCCACTGCAAAACAGGTGACAATCCTGATTCAAGTGCTGAATCAGTAAGAGTCAGCAGGGACTCAGTGTCTAGCCTGCCCATTCGGCTCAGTGTTTTATGTTCCAAAATAACTTCACGTATGGAAGTATCATGGATCAGTTTCAGCTTCTTTTTATTGTCAAGATAGGTGTTAAATTGCATTATTATCCAGCCAGTCAACACACTGGTCTATACTTAGTTCTGATGCTGAATCATCATGCTGTATACGTTGCTGATGTAAAACGAGTACTCGAGTTGCTAATTTTAATCCCAGCTCCAGCTGGTGAGTGACCATCATCACTGTGCCTCCCTGCTGGTGAAATGCCGTGAGATAATTTTGAAACCAGCAATTGGAATGTTGATCAAGTCCTGTGAATGGCTCATCAAGAATCAGAATTTCAGGTTTACAAAGCATTAATCGTGCGATCATTAAGCGCTTTTTCATTCCACTGCTGAAATTGCCGACTGGCAGCCGGGCCACGTGAAACAGGTCTGTTTTCTGCAGTACTTGGTCAGTTTTTCTTTCCAGATCTTCTACACCGTAAAGTGTTCCAAATACACGTAAATTATCTACTGAACTCAAATCCCCATACAATCTGTTTTCATGTGAGATTATTCCAATTTTTTGCCGCCATTCACGCAGACTCTCCTTTTGATTTGTTCCATTAAAAGTAATTCTGCCATGAGTTGGTTTAGATAATGTACTGATAATACGAAGCAATGTTGACTTTCCTGCTCCGTTATTGCCGATAAGCGTTACGAACTCCCCTGTTTCAATGGAAAAGCTTATGTCATTGAGAATACAGCGGTAGCCAAAGCGCTTAGTTACATGTTCAAGGCTTAAGATAGCAGGCATGCCGGGGGAAAATTAGAATGGAGTTCGTGCTATTGCACAATGGGATAGGCTTCATCCACAATGGGTTGATTTTTTGCGTTCCATATCATAATACGCAGTAATGCGTCTGGTTTAACTTTGGTGAATGTTCTTCTTAAAACTCTATATCTTCTTATTTTGTAGGGAATGGAGGTTTCTATGCTGAATGGGATATCTTTATCAAGGTTCTTAGGGGAAGAAAGAAACATTCCTGTTCTTCCAATTTCAAGCTTTTTGGATTTGTTTGTCAGGTAGAAACTTACCTTAACCTTTCCTCCACCTGCATCTATCTTTAATCTTTCAACTGTGACAGGAGGATTAGCAATTGATTTGGATTTCAGTATTTTAACAGAGGCAGCAGCCTTTTTGCTGCGTTGCTTCTCTTTCAATTCAAATTTACGAATTTCATTTTCCAGTTCACCTATTTTGGCCCTAACATTCTCATTTTCGGCTTTTGATTCTGTTAAAGAAACCTGAGTGCTGCGAAGCTGCTGTTGCAGAGAACGAATTCTGAGCTGGAGGTTATTGATTTGATCTTGGGTAGAAGTTTTTTCGCTCTGAAATTGTTGCACCACTTGTTCCCGTTGCTGGAGTATGGATTTCAGTTCAGATATTTCTTCTGCTTGCCGCTCTATCAGAGATGCCTGCTGTTCGTTAAGTTTTTTCTGTCTAGAAGATTGAGACAATACTTGCTGTTCCCATTTTGAGTCACGTTGACCGGTCCCCTTTAATT